>JAAUXT010095033.1_pt1 | contig 30559 bp, 20 predicted proteins | sample 7278171 | NCBI WGS metagenome assembly JAAUXT01 (sample SAMN14350112, study PRJNA611818) | marine sediment metagenome | isolation source: surface marine sediment (1.8m) | place: French Polynesia: Moorea | collected 2018-08
GTTCATGCCTCATTAACTTTTGTCAGTTTTCAGCAAGCAATTCATTACAAAATAGTAATGGGTCTTGAGAACAATGGTTGTGGCGTTCAAGAACAAATCCTTGTGTTATATGTGTCCTTGTCTGTCTGCTGATGTAGACAAGTCACAAGATGTAACCTGCACCAAAGACACCCTTCCAGAGAGATAGTCTGTGTCGTCGTCATTTTCAGTGTCTGTCTGACAAGTCAATTCTGGATCAAACGCTCCTGCGGGTACTGGAGCACGTTTGCGGTCAAACATACCTCTCGGCTGTCGGCCAGTCGACGCTTCACTCATTGGCGTTCAGATTGCTGACAGAGACTGACCATTCTCCTCGTTTGCTGTGGATAAACCTTTTTGATGGCAAAAAGGCGAGTTTCCTCCACCATGTTTGATGTACATGTAGCTCAGAGACCTCTGGTGCTGCCCGAGTTGGTGTTGATGAAGATTCATCCTCACCATGCGGCAGTCGGGCACGGGAAGGTTGTTCCACGTGGTTCCTGGTGGCTCCACTCACTCTGAAGTTCTGTGCTGAACGTTTGACTCTTTGCTGAATGTATTCTTTGTCACATCAAACGTTTGGGGGCAGAAGAGGGCGCTTCAGTATTGATGACATTCGAATCCAAAGGACCAGAGGAAAATTTTGAGTTTTGTTGCTGGATGGGGGAGACTCGTGCATCTGGCATTGGGGTTGAAGTGGAAGGAGCAGAGGCTTGGGATCTGCTCTTTGACAAAAACTTGTCGCTGCTTCATGTTTGTGGGTGACATAACCGATGTTTTTGGGGGCGGGCAGACCAAATCCCCTGGAACCACAAGCTCGTCAAGGTCAGGACCACTTGAGTTTAGTGTGACAAGTGCAACGCACGCACACATGGTCCTTGTTTGTGTGTTTAAAGCGATGCATTTCCCACTTTTGACCCCTGACCTGGATTGGAACAAGATGCACGCGGGTGTGGAGCCCTGCCCTCAAGACGTCTCTTTTCCTGGACAGTTGAAATACATTATATACAAGTATTGTGCGAGGCAGTTGTTTCGGTGGCGCTGAGACCAACTTCAACACAATTTTCGACTGCTCGATAACAGCTAATGAAAGCGAGTCAAGTGTTTGACAACTTCAAGACTCTTGTTGCTGAACCGCAGAGGAGGAGAAAAGAGGTTCCGCGTCCTCTCCATCACACAAAACAAACACTCGGCATGTCAAGTACCATGTTCTTTTGTTCAGGCTGCGCCATGAGCTGAAAAAGCACCTGTCATTGAGTATTCTCATTCAGGAAAGTGGCACATTGAATTTAACTCGCGGTTCCAGGCAGTGTTCGAACGAAGAAGACAAGCACCAAATACAGACACACTTGAAGCGCAATGGCTGACGACAGAATGTACATGAATGAGCTGATCCCGAATACGTTGAACAGAGCGCCGAAGAAGAAGGGGCCCAGCAAGTATCCCGTGGCGCCGCTCACGAGAATAGCAGTGCCCGCCCAGCCCGACAGCTGAATGTGCTCCGTAACCCAGGAAACGATGGTGGCATATTGAGTGGACATGCCAATTGCAGCCAACGAGATTGTGAACCAGATCAGGGTGAAGTGCATGTGTGAAAAGTAGAGCATGACGTTGGACCCGACGGTGAGGGCGATCCCGACCGCCAACAGCGTTTTCGGTGTGACCTTCTTGATGGCAAAGATCCCGATCGCCCTACCGCACACGAAGAGGGTAAAGTAGACTGAAAGCGTGACAGCGGCCTTCTGCGGAGTGTACGTGTAGGATTGCACGAGAAAGGTGGGAAGAAACACCGAATAGTTCATTTCGGTTGCTGTGTAGGAGAAGAGAAGGCAGAAAGCCAGAGAGACGAAGATGATTTTCTGGGCGCTCCGCAGTTCCTTCTCTGTGTCGGTGGCACGGGAATCCTCCAGGTGGTGGATCGGGGACATGTTAAGCAGTTTTTCCCTGGTCACCACACAGAGGCAGAAGACGGTGGTCAGCAGCATCAAGGCTCCGGACATCATGTACGGCACCTCCACGTGGCTTTCTCCAACCTCACTCCTCGTCAAGTTTGTGAGGCTGTGTTCCGGCCCTCGGTTCTTCGTGTAGTTCCCTTCTGCGGCCATGTCAGGATCTGATTGCACTTGTACGTTGGAGAGAAACGGTTTGGCCGCGAGTGAAGCGAAGAGGAACCCAGCGAAGTAGATGCAGTGCAGCGCCTGCATGTAGGGTCCGTTCTTACTCCCCCAGATCTTCACCACGGCCATGTTTCCCACTGAAGAAAAGATTGGTTCACGTTGCCTCAGCAACGCACACGACCCAAGTGTTTGTAGTCCAAGAATGATCAAATGGACCCCGACAGTTTTCGATTCCGTTTGACCGTTGCTCAGAAGCGAAAATAAAGTGGACGAACCTCATTAAAAGGAAGGTCAAATTCAGGTTTCCCTTCGCTTTCGGCATGGCGACGTCGCCACGAGCTTTTAACTTTATTTTGGCCCACGATGTCAACTCAGCGGAAGCGAACATCCTGAGAGGAAACGGAAAACGTGACGAGACTGTTACGCAGGTCAAGAGGCCACTGTTACTCACCGACCATGAAGCCGCCGAAGAAGGTTCCTGCAGAAATGAGGCACCCAAAGGCGACGAGGTTCCTCATCCACCCCACCGCCATGAGGAACGGCGTGCACAGCGTCGCTGCGGCCAGCAGGATGAACCACGTGTTGCAGTGTTTGAACAGTGAACCACCTGGTGAGAATATAGGAACAATGCGTTGTGTGGATGAGAGCCTGCATACAGGTCCTGCTTTGGACACCGTTCAGATCTGGGTGAAGTGCTGCTCAGGACGCTGCGGGTGTGCCCAGATCTTTTTGCACCTTTTCACGCTGAACTCGCCAGCATGCATGACAGAAGATTTTCAAAAAAATTGTGCCTGCTCACTCACCAATTCCGTTACCGACGATGAAGGCGAACTGTCGTCCGGTGAGGATGAAGGACAGTTCTGGGGTGGTGGCGTCCAGCAACATCTCCAGATCAGGGAGTGTGGGACCGACCACCGCTCTGCTTACACTCTGCGGCGGGGAGTGGGGTTCAATTGCCATGTGCTGGGATAACACATTGAGTCGATCGTGAGTGCGAGCAAGAGTGTTGGGGGGTTCTTACCAGGGAGAAGAAACCGAAGCAAATCGCTGCTGTGCTCAGGGCTTTGCTCTTCAAAGTCCAAGGTTTCTGTGACCTGAAAGTTAGACAGCAAAAATAATGCACTTGTTCCTTTGGGTAAAGCTCTGGTGACACATTGAGCTTTTCCGTTTGGAAAAGTGCGCATGTATACTTGCTTTGGTCGGACGTCTTCGTCTGTCTGAGGCACCACGTCGTATTGCTTGGCTTCTTCCATGTTCGTCTTGTGCGTGGGCGTGCAGGCGTCGGTGATCCACTTCACCAAAACAGGCGCTGGTTCAGTTGGCTCTGCAGTTCATGCCTTGGTATCGATTGCCCTGACTTCCCGCTGCACAAGCACAGACTGCAGTTTCTGCCAGTGTCATCCGCAGCCAGTCCAGCTAGATTTGCAAAGTTTTGCTGTCACCCACAAATCCCGTTGAACTTTGTGAAAGTACAACGTGCACATGCACTTGTGTATGCATGAGGTTGTGTCCTGAATTTGAATAGATCTATAGTGAAGAAGCGCACGCTTTCTTTACTTGCGCTGTTCGCGCGCGTTCTGCATACAGTGGTCTTTCGTTCGCGTTGGACCAAGTTACCTGGGACGGTGGGTGAACAATGAATGTTTCACGATTTCTTTTGAAAAAAATTCAAGCCGTGCTCCTGCATGAGAACAGAAAGCTAAATTCAAAAGGCGAGGATTTGTGGCCCACTTCCTTGCGTGCAACTGTTCTCTTTTTCACACTCCAAACGTCGTTTGTCATCGGCTCCTGCAACAAATTGTCCATTGCAAGTGCTGTTGTCATCAAAGCGTGTTTTGTTCTCCGCCGCATCGCTCTTGATGCAACCTTTTCGGCAGCCCTGGCTCTTGACACAACTTTTTCGTCCGGCGTGGATCTTTGTGCTTTGTTTGGGTCGCATATATACTTCGATTCGTTGGAGGATAAAACATACACGCCTTGAACGTTGTGCATACACAGAATACGAGGTACTTCAGTGTGTGCAATGTTATCACGCCTCTGGGAAAATGATATGGATGGACCCCCTAACTCCCCCCCCCTCCAGGTGAGACCTTGAACCTGGGGAGATTTGGGTTGGACTTGCCCAAGGGCAAGGTTTAGGTTGCACTGACCTCATAAATATTTGAGGTTGGCCCTCCCAACCCCAGCATGCAGGACATGCTGCAGCCGCTGGCGTACGCTGGGGCCAGTGCGTCACACAGACTTGCTCCTTCGGATGTGCCTGTGCAAAAATGCAGTTTCGTTTGGAACGGTTGGTGATTTCTTTCAACATTTCTGTCATTTCAAACAAACTGCATGTCTGGTCTGCAGAGCCAGAAGGGATGACTCGATGAGAGCCGAGACCTCGTTGTCTGTAATGCCGGTGGTTTTCGGACAGGATTCTCGCACTGTACGACGGTTCCTGCATGTGGAATCACACAATGACTTTTCGAGACCTTTGGTTAAGAAAGGAGTTGTGTAATTGAACAGGAACCTTTTTGCAAGGTGAGAACCCATTTCTACCACGTTGCGAGCACATACGAGAGGTTTTGTGACCGCAGAGTTGTGGACATTTTCGTGTGGCTTCCTCCGTGGTCATTGACGCACAAGCAGCGCGAAAAAAATTTCGCAGTCATGCAAAGCAGTTTTCTTTCAACAAGTGCGATCGTGCAAGAAGCAACAGGCAGGTGAACGATCATTCAATGCGCGCGGGGGGTGTCCGCATTGTGCAGCCAACAATCCAGGTTTTGTGGGCAAACAAAAACGTGACGAAACCAACAAAGCAAAATTCAACGCCCTTCAGTCTTCAACAGAGCCCACAGTTGTGCACTTTTGTTTATTTATTTGTCAAAAGTTGGAATTCACAAAAGGAACACTTGAAATAAGTTTCTCTTCTTTCTGTTTTTTTTGTGCAGCTGCAGAAAGAAAAAAACCCGTGACAACAAAAGACAGTTCGCATTTTAGTCCCGGCCTCTTGTGCTTACAAATATTGGAAGACCATGTTAACTCATCTACGTTATACCACGAACAAAGAAACTTTTGCGAGGGTACGTTCAGTTCTGCTGGACCAAAAAGACCTGTTGACACTCCAGAAAAACTAAATTAAACTGGAAATGGTGTTGACCCCTTCCCTTGAAGCTCTGAGGATCTGGAACCCGAGGCCGGCTGCCCCCTACCCCGATCCTGCGTCCTCCATGTCACTCTTTTCGGCCTTGCCCACGAAACGTTGATTTGCGCTCACATCGTCCATCTCAATTTTACTCTGGTCCCCACGCTCCCAACACAGCAACAAAAACACTTTCGTCACGAGAAGCAGCGCACAGTTCAAGCACAACGCCACTGTGAGCACGTACAAGAAGGCTGATATCTCAAAGGCACTGAAGAGAAGGCCCAACAGGAGGGGCGCGGCAAAATAACCCACCGACGTACTCACCAGCAAAGCTGTACCCACATAACCTTTGACCTCTGTGTACTCGGACACCCAGGTGAGGGTGGAAGGGAAGATGGTGGCCGAGCCGACCGCAGAGGAAAAACTCGCTATCCACACGATGCTCCAGTGCTCCTTGACGAGATAGAAGAGCACGCAGGACAGAACGAGGAGCACGATCCCAGAGATGATCAGAAAGATGGGCTTGATAAAGGTGATGAAGAAAACCCCCGACGCTCTCGAGGCGATGACAGCAAAGAAATACACGGACGCAAGTCCCGCAGCGTCCGACGCGCTCCAGCCGATGTACTGCACAATGAAGGTCACCAAGAACATCCCCAGCAGCATTTCTGCCATGCAGTATGAGATGATGAACATCGAGATCAGAGCAGTAAAAATCATTTTCCTATGCCTCAGCCAGGCATCGGTTTCTCTCGTGTTCGTCTCACTGTCATTTTGACTGGCTTTGCTGGGCTCTTCTAGAACGAAAAACCGCCATCCTGACTGCTTGGTCAACAGCAGTGTCACCGCGAACACAGTTGCAGACAGGAGACTCAGCAGTCCAACGATGAGATACGGGTGCGTCAGGTCAACCTCGTCACTTGAAACGATTTCGGCGGTGACGTTGGGAAGACTGGTGTTGCTGCGGTTCGCTGCAGTCTGGTTCAGTCCGTGCTGATCGCTGTCGCGGTCGCTTAGGAAGGGTCGAGAGATGACAGGCGCCAGCAACATCCCGACCACGAACAAACAGTGCAGAGCCTGCACCCAGGGGCCGTTCCTCTTCCCCCAGATCTTGAAAATTCCAATGTTGGTCACTGCAACGAAAAGTATCAAGACGAGCTGAGAATTTTCAGTGAGCAACGAAGCCAGAAATGACTTGTGAAATTGGTGATCTCGAGTCACCAAAAGAAAAAGACCCTCCAAAAGCTACCGCATTTGCCCGTGTACAAGATGCATCTTTGTGTCCTGTTTGAAGACCTCAAAAGAAGGGGTACAAGCGTATTTCTCTGGGCAAATGTTCCAAGCAAATGTGAAGTGCGTCTTTCACTCAACTGCGACTTTTTTCACAGCCTGCGTCCACGCAGAGGGAACACAGCAGATTGCATAGGCAGTTGACCAGAATCTCACCGCATATGGCGAGGCTGTAGAAGAATGAAGACAGAGCGTGGAAGACTCCGACGACGGCGAGTTGGTCGGAGAGGGGCACAACGGAGATGACCGGAAACGCCGCCAGCATGCTGACGCTCAGTGTAAACCACATGTTGACCTTCTCCATGAGCACGCCGCCTGTGACGGAGAGAACGTGTGTGTGCGTGCGCAGTGTGTGTGCGTGTGTGTGTGTCCGTGCGCAGTGTGTGTGCGTGCGCAGTGTGTGTGCGTGCGCAGTTTGTGCGCGTGTGCATTGTGTCCACATGTGCAGTACGTGTGTGTTCGCAGTGCCACAAAACTTGTGTTGAACCAGATGAAGACAGGGTTTTGATGCTACATTATAGCTCAGGTAAAATCACACAACCTTTGGTGGGGAAAAGAGTTGTGTGGTTGAACAGAATCCTTTTGCTTGGTGGGAACCCATTTCTACAATAATGCAAGCACACGCGCAAGATTTTGTTGACCGCAGAGATGTTAAAAATTAGTTGACCAGACCCATCTCCACGGTGGATGAGGACAATAATTCATCAAGAATTTTACACAAAATGATGCTTCGCTGCATTCAACCTCACAACTTTGGGTTTGTATCCAGCATTGCTTTCACCTAAGAAAGTTCCAGGGAAGATGGCGGCGGATTTGGCAGTGACCATGTACGACATCTGGTCGGTCGTGCTGTGCGTCTGCGTCTCGAGATCGGGCAGAGTCGGGCCGACAATAGACATGCCAAATCCCTGGAAAAATGTCACACTCGTTGCCATGGTCTGACAAAGTCAAAACTTTTGTTGCCCCCATGCTCCCATGTGGAGTGACATGAACTGTGGAGAACCACCAAATGACTTACCTATTGGGCTGAAGCCTTCACATCTGCAGCTATCTGGGCAATGAGGGTGTTGAGACACTGGTTGGGCACTGGGCCCAGATGAAAATAGCTGGCATAAGCCTGATGGATAGCTGGGTGGTCCACTTCCAACCCTGTTCAAGCCTTTTCAGTGATAAGAAAATGAGCAATAGACTGTCTAATGCAGCTAAAAGCCTCGAGTTCCACAAGAGCCTGAGAAGCCCTTTTCAAAAGGTCACATGATAGGGTTTTTCCAGTCATGTGACCTTATTTTGGTTCCCCAGGACTCTCCCCTGGGGGGAGGGGTCAACCAATTCAGTCAGATTTCAGGAGAATCAGCCTTAAAAGGTAAATCACTGTACACATGGATGATTCAAGTGAAATTATGATGAAATGTTAGAAATGTCTGCTGAGGCCAGTGCCCCCTGGTGGGGGAGGAATGTAGTGTGACACACCTGACCTGAATTGTTAGAACCAGCTCACCAGATAGCATGATCAAACTCAATAAACAGGGAGATTCTTGCCTCAGAAGAGACTGTCTTCTGAGATACCAAACTGATCGTTTTTGATATCATTACACCAAAGTGGAATGTATTCTGGGTTGGTGTCGGTTTGTGTGTGGATGTACGAGTCGAACCACGTAGTGGCACTGTGCTGTTCTTGTCCACCCGCAGATGTGTTGCGAAGCAATTGGCGAACACAATTCTTTTGTTGCAAACATAGATTGCACTCATCTGTGTCCAACGGGTGCACGTCACGGAACATACACAGTGTGGTTGGACATCCTCGCACAACCACTTTGCAGCTGCAAAAAATGTCCATTGAAACAGACTCACAATGACGACGAAGCCGAGGTAGAGAGCCAGGGTCATGAGGGTGTTCTTGATGAAGGTTGCGCGGTCGAGCCTGTCCTCCTCCTCTTTCCCAGCAGGCTGCGGTGACGCTTCGTCCCTGGGCCGCATCGCGTCTTGCTCAGTGGGGATCGCGCCCTCTGTCTCCGTGTTCTCAGTCGGTGGCATTTTGCTGGAAGCAGTAAAGTAACTGTGTGTTGCACCGCTTTGAATGTTACAGGTGTATCTGTTCAAGTTGCGACAGCTTCCACACCTGTAGGTGTAGACTCACAGGCAACACAACTTTACAAAAGAGTTGTTGCACACAGCTCTGTATTTTGTGCTAGAAAGCAAATGCAGCGATAAACAGTTCTTATGGCTGCAAATTGTTATTGCACTGATAACCGTGCTTGAAGTCCCATTTCTTTCTTTCGGTTCCGGCCCGGGTCACCTGTCTCTCTCTGACACTTCACGTGTTCTAGTTCTCCCATTTTCCGCCCCACATAGATATCCTTTTCATTCCTGCAGAGTAGTCACTGCACCATCGCACAAAACACGATGAATGATTTCCCACGAAAGCGCACGGGAAAAAGAACGGACTCTGCGAAGTTTCCTGTTCTGGAATGCTGCTGCAGCCTCAGCCTTGTTGGTTTTACGACGGATTTTGAACTACTTCTGTCACAAAAAAAATCGGGAAATAATGGCTGTCCCTTTTGTATCGTGTCCCCTGGGTGAAAAGTGGTGCCACAGGACTGTGCGTGTGCACGGACTTGTCCCAAGTGACGGTGGAAATGCAGAACATTTTGACTCGACGAAATCATTTGAAACTCTTTGAAGCAATCAAAGCCTGATGAAGAATTTCTTGGCATGTCGTATGCACAGGGGCATTTCAACACCAACTCTCATCTTTGAGTCGAATATGCAGACAAGCTCCGCGACAAGTTTTGGCGTTGGCGCGAGCGTAGACGTGGACGTCAGATGTCCACGCACGTCTACGTTCACGTACACAACACGCGGAACCCACCAAATAATTCAGCACTCGTCAGTACAAACCAGAGGGACATTCTCTCGGAATCTGGACAGCAGAAACAAAACCTCACCCAGGCAATTTTCCATTGTTTTGGGGGTTTTGATTTTGGAAAATCATTGTTGAACTGTGTGAGCAAGAAGCGCGCACTTGTCGTGCAGATCAATGTTGAGGCCAAAATGTTAATGGGGATTAGAGGTGTCACGAGGGGCGAGGCGGGGCCCCGATCGATCTGCGTCCTCAACGGAAGGACGGGCGGCGCCGTCTCCGAGCAAGAATCCTGTGCAGTTCTGTGGTGGACTTGTACGTGTTGTTGTCTGGCTGTCTAGAACAAGACAGGCTGTCTTCGCGGTTTCGCAAGCTGTTCAACCCAATCCCAGAATCTCACCAGTAAACGAAGCCGCGATGCCACCCAGCCACTTTCAAGGATGGACCTGTGTGGCCGTGCTTTGCTCGCGAAGAACATTGAGCAACGAAAATGCTCAGTTTTGTCAGGACACCTTTTTTTTGGATCAACTGTTTCAAGATCCCTTTGCGTTTTCCCCTTCACACATAATTTTGTCTGACCCAAAATTTCGCACTGGACCATTTCTCGACAGCATGAAGGATGCGAGAAATATCGGATTGGCTTGGTAATAAAAACTGGTCCACACGACTGATCCTTCACAATGTCGCTGCGACTCCAGTTCAGTAAGAAGAACTGCACTTTGGTCGACCTTCCGGGCCCAGCAAGAAAAACCTTCTCCGCGTCAGGAGGACACAGGGTCCCGGGGCACACACACCCGTATGGATCCACTATGGAGTTTACTTGTTCTTTGTAGTAGGGCCGTCAAAGTGGGCCCGGAGTCGGCTGGTGGATGCGGCGAGAGGGGCCTGAGCCCGCACAGATCGATGGAGCGAGGGCAGCTTGCGGCACCTCTTCGATCCCCCGGCAGCTGCCGGTTCCCACCGCCCGGCCCCCGCCGTCCCCCTCTCACCGGGCACCGCCGACTCCTTGGTGCCTTTTGACCCTCTTTTGCACCAGTGTACACCCCCTACAGCTGATCCTAAAGTCCATAAAAGTTCAGATTCAAGGGAATTTAAAGACTGTGGCTCTGTCTCTGTTTGCTGTGACTTAGCCCGCAGGCCTGATGACTGTCAAGTATTCATGAGTTGGGTCGCCTTTTTTCCTTCTGACCAGAGCTGGGGTTTACTCAAGGCCAGTCGATTGTGAACGGTCGATAGATTAAAGCCTGCATGTCTGTTGGTGGGTGGATTTTTACACACAGCTGCCGAACGTCGGAGATGCCACACAATTTTGCGCGCCTGCGGTTTGTGTAAAATTCTCGAACGTTTCGCCGGACAAAATACGCGGACTTTTGCGACAGATTTCGTGTTGTGCAAACTAAACGGCTGTCCCACACGATTAGGTGTGAACAGTTTTTGATGTTGAAATTACCTTGAAGGAACTGGTAAAGATGTGTTTGGAAAACGCGCCTTTTTTTCTGCATGCGGGGAACCCGCGCAACCCCCAATGCGTCACCCAGAAGTGGAGGGGAACCTACTGCACTTTTAATCACAAAAATTTACGCCAAACAGTGAACGCGTCACGTTAAATTGGTGGCACTGATTTGGGTAATTTTGGGGAATAAACGTCATCACCCGTGTCCCCCTCCATCAGGTTTCACGAGGAGTTGTCTCATCTTTGTGCGAGACGCGAGATCCACTTGTGTTCCCTGTATCCGATAGCGTGTCGAGTGGGGGACGGGAAACCAATCGCGTGACCGATCGATCAGTTTCCCGTGGACAAGGAACTCCTTCTGGTTGAACGAGTGGAATGATTTTTTAAAAAGCTGATAATTCGTTCAATAGCTTGCGCTTGCACGTGCAACAAATAGAGAAGGGCGCACACGCACTGTCTAATTATGAGCTATTGCAGTGTTTGGCACTCTTCATTTGTGAACCGCTATCAATTTTCCCAGCAGGTAGACCTGAGGCAAGGATGAACAGTAGCAGCCGCGACAAGCTTTGACCATCGCTGATTTGACATGTTACTTTCGGACTTGGTTTTATTCTGTAGCGCACGCGACTGTGCATCTGCAACCCTTTGCCTTGAGGTCATTCTTTCACAGAATTGGAGATAGAAAATTAGGCCTTGTATTGGCGAGTCGGGTTGTGACCCGGCCCGCCTCTGGGAGGGGGCGCATCAGCCCGACCCTTGTTGTAGAGATCAAGAGAAGAAGGGAGGGGTCAATGTGGGAGGACAGAACTAAATCTGGCATCTTCGTGTCTTCCTTGTGTGGTTTCCGGAAACTGTCACTTACTTCACTGCATGTGACATTGACGTCCGTTGTGTTTGCCTTTTTTCTTTCCTGACGAAAATTTTCAAGATTTTGATATGTTGGAGAAATCACTTCAAATTTTTTGATGAAATGCTGGCTTCTCGTTGCAGATTTCTCAGAAATGTTCTGGGGATCATTTCGCCGTGTATAGCCATAGCCTCCGCAATACAATTTTTTCTGCAAAATATTTCCATCCACACATTTGGTTTCTTAAAATTGAAAACGCTGACTGCACAGAAAGAAACGCGTGTATGCGACATCGCGCGCGCGCGAGGGGCTGAATGGGGGATGCACCTGCAGAGGTTTCCCCGGCCGCTCCCACTCCCACTGTTAGCTCTACTAATGAGCTAATTACATCTCTGCGAGACTTCAGAGGCTGCTACTTTATAATTTTGATTTTATTACAAATTTAATATGGAGTGTTTGGGGACAGATTGTTTCACTTTCATGACGTGCGGTTGCGACTGTTGGTGCGGTGCAAGTCTGTCATTAACTCGCCGATATCTCACCCACTATTTTCCTGAACCGATTTCTTGCTGGGAAGGGTGGAAAAAGTTCGTGGCCAATTAAAATCTAGCTTTTTTGTGGCGTTTTCGTGCAACTGCAAAATTTATCACACGGACAGGAAGCAAAAGCAAAAATGAGGTACAACCAGACCCGACCGTGGCTTTGTGCGAATTGAGATGCAGTTCTTCCAGTTCACTTTTGGCGTTCAGGGAGAAACAACAAATCCAAAACAGAGGTCCAAAATTTCAGAAGTTCTCTTCGCTGCAGAAAAGGTTGGGGAATTGCAGTGGGAAGGGGTGCGGCCTGTGTGCGCCGGTCGATGCCTGCGGCGTGACCATGGCGCGCCTTTGCGCTGACGTGAGGTTTGGTTCTCGGATTCACAAGCCACCTGTGTTTTGGATCAGCAGCTTGAATTGGTCACACTGCTTGGTGTCAGAAATTTGAATTGGACTTGTGGACGGGTTTTGAACTGGACGTGTCGCAACTGACAATGGCGAGCCTGACGTGGATGCAAAACTTTCTTGCAGGCGGGGACAAAGAGTTTTCGTGTCTCGTGTCGCACACATAACACACACGCACGTACGCACGCACGTACACACACGCACACACACACACACACACACACACACACACACACACACACACTTCATAGCAGGGTCGCTGGATGTGGTCATCTGTTGGAAAACAATGAGATTGAACACCTTCCTTGTCAAAAAGATTATTGGCGATAAAGTTTCGAAGCAGAAATGAAATGTAAGAAGGAAGTCAACCACGAAGTTGGATGATTCCACGTTTCGAAAGTCAGAAAAAGAACCAGATCTGGGAAATTTTCACAAACATCGGGTGATTTCGCCACGTCGGAAAAATTTCTCAGGTGTGGTGGCCTGTCAGGGCCTTTCGGCGCGGGGGTGTCAGTGCCGACAGGTGTTCTTGTTTTTGTCGGCAAAAACTTCAAATGAAATTCCTAGAATTTTCCCGCCAGCGAAACGTATGTGTTTGTGAAACAATTGGGTAACTTACGTACTCTTTCTGTGAAGAGTTCTTCCTTCTTCGGGCAACGGTTTGAGTGGAAAGCACTTTCAGATATCTTGGGGCCGCAGGGCCACCAGTTCCCGGCAAAAAAGCAATTTGGTTGTGGATGGCCCTTGAAAAACCTGTTCTGGTGACGGCGACTATTTGCTGATGAATAGAGCACCAGTCTAGTGAGGGGGTACTCTTCAAGTCCAAAAAGTTTTTAGAACAATGAAAAGTTTCTGTCATTTCCCATCGTTTTTATTCTATTTGCTTTGAGGAGACGGGTGTTCTCACGCCCTCTCTGCAAAAGGACATATTTTTGAAATTGCTTCGCAAAGTTTTTTGTCATTGAGATGATGTTCAGTTCCTGGAGCGCTTCCTGATTGCTGACAGCGCCAAAACGCGCACGTGCGGAGAACAATGGCCATATCCGTTTCAGGAGCGATATGTGCGGCTGAATTAGCCCCTCACACCAGATTTGCGAAATGCGTTTCATCCTTCGACGACCAAGTACCAAATCCGGGATTCGTGCAACAGACTTCGAAAGTTCATTTCCCCATCTTAAGCTTTAAAATTTGCGCTGAGTGGCAGATTTGGTGCAGTTTTAAGCTTCTTGGTGGCGCCCCATGCTGCGCGCAATTTCATGGCACCGGCGTTTTTTCTCTTCTCCCAGAAATACTTGCGATGATCACATTTTCCCTTTTGTCTGCACTTCCGCAACAGTTTGCAGTACTCAGCGATGCAAAATGTTGCGGACAGAATTTTGAATTTCAGCACAGGATGTTCAGAATTTAAGTTTCCTTTGGGGCCAACACAATCGACTTGAGACGAAAAACAAATCCTGTGTTCAGAGAAGAGAAAATTTCGGAAAAGAGAGAATTTGTGGTTTCCACCAGTTCAAAAGCAACTTTGAGCGCTTCTTGTCAAAACAGACGTGACATCAATAGAATCATTGACATATTTCACTGAAATGAAAGGACTGCAAGTCAAACACGGGTCCCTTTTGTGGTAAACACACAAAACCAGAAGTTATTCACGAACCCGCGGAATGACAAAAACTCCCCAAAGCAGACTTCACTTTTATTCAATCATCGTAAAGCACAACGGCAAACATATTAGCGTTACTGAACCAACACAGGCACGGGCCACTTCTCTTCTGCGTGCGTTGCATGCTGTTCTCAAACTGCTGTTGCCGTCAAAAATTGACGCTGAAAGAAACGTGCGTCGGGGTGCGTTTTTTTCGGGGAGAATGACAGAGCCAACTCAGCAGCAGACGAGAGTTTGCATTGCCTCTCGTTCTTGTGATGCAAGTCCATTAATTGTCCACACTTATGCTTCCTTCAGATTAAATCAATCTGTTGGGTGATTAACTCGCACAAATGAGCAAAACTCGTCCACTTGAAAAGTTAGAAGGGTGTGCGCTCAGGGGAGTGAGGGCCTCGGGGGCTGAGAGCCCGCGCGCCGCCGCCGCTGGGAGCCCCGCGCCGAGGACCTGCTTCCTCCTCCACCGGGCCTCTCCACGACCACTCGACGAGCTCGAGGATAATACAGCGGCTTTGTAGGGGGTTCCAGGGATTTGCAAAAATGCGCAGAGCGTTGTTTCCACCTCGAATCAAATTTCAGCGCTGGTTTAGCATTCCCACTTCTGATCGGGGCACCCGCTTGTGCTGCTGCAATGTGGATCCGTCGGCGGAAACCTTGTGGAGTTTTTTCTGTTCCTTGACCAAAAATACACATTCTTTTGCAATAGCAAAATAGAAACAACGTGTTATCGGCAGCAGGAATTTGGTTTCTGACGAGCACAAACAGATGTTCATTGACTTTGACCATCGTTCTTGCAAACTAAAACTCGAATACACGCATCATGTCACGTTGTCGAGTAAGACGCTATCGCAACGACTTGTGACAAAACTACTATTCAAGAGAACTCCTGTCCCAAGAAAAAATCGCTTTCCCCGTGGAAGACCCGCAGACCTACAATTTTTCAAGTGACAACGGAAAAATCTTGTGTTCAATTTTGCAGGTGGAAACAAATCACGCACAGGTTCACTTGTCCACGCGTGTGTTCTTCAGTGTCGTGCGCCCAACAAGTCTTATTTTCACTCAGGAAAATTCACACCTTCCGCTGTCTTATTGGAAATGCAACTGTAAATAGTAATTTGTGATAGTAAATATTTTATCCGCTGATGAAAGGGTAAATATCGAGCTGTGGAGATCATTAGGCTCCAAAGTGTGGTTATGTCTTTATCGATCCGCATAATTTTCTTGTCATTAACAATCATGTTCTTTCGCAGTTACCCTTTGAAAGTTTTCTTGGTTTCACTCAATTATTGACAGGTGTTTAACTGCGAGAATCTGAGTTCAGACGGGCCACATTTTCCCTTTTGCCTCGTCAGTGTCGGGTCTGCGGGGCGGGTGGAGGTAGGAAAATGGCGCCTCAGGTGAGAGAGCGCTTTGACAGTGCGGAACCACAGGTGACAGAAATCACGGCGCTCCGGTTTCACTCGCACGCGCCTCGGCATCATCGCCAGCCTCTGAAGCTTCCCTTATTATCCGTCATGCGAGTACGCGGGCATGAATTAAGTCCTCGAGAGCCATTCTCTTTCCCAAAGCCACTAATCAATGAGAGAAAATAACGGGTGGAAGCTTTTTGCTGTCAATCTGAGGGGGAGGGGAGGAGGGAGTCGACTTGCCATGGCTGCTGAGAGAGCTCGGAGCTTCTCGCACGCAGGGTGAGGATAAATCATATGCAGCTTCAGGGGGGCGGAAACCAAGCAAACTTTGACGCAGATTTCAGCCAATCAGAATTTGAGCTCAGATGAGGAAGGACAGAATCTCATTGACGCATGCGTTGTGACTTCTGCAACTCGGAGCCTTGGAAGCATCTTTCGCCGCACACGGATTTTTTAGCGTGCGTTTTTGGTGTTTTGATGCTCAAAAAGCCGTCAAAAACAGATTTTCCATCACGGCCTCGTTTTGCAGTTCGCCTCACATCGACGGCAACCAATGAGACACGTGTTCCCGTTCACACGCTTGGTATTGTACAGTTATATTGTTATCAAAGTCTTTAATCACTGGCAACTTTTGAAGAGTTCTTCCCCCGGAGCTCTGCGTGCTCATCCCCACATCAATCCTCTGTCACTGCCTCCCATCGTCGCTTCCAGGCAGCGTCGTCGACTCACTCAGAGCCACCTCCAATCACAGGAGGCCTCTATTGAACTCACCGAGGGAAAAAAGTAGACTCCGACCGCGGAACTCGTCCAGTGTCGCGCTCGTGTCCACGGTATCCACGGTAGACAACGACGACGCCTTGGCGTGGACAGAGATCAAGCGCTGACGACATCGACGATCAGCGGTCACCGAGCTCAGCTGTTTCCGGTTCCGCTTCTCGGAGACGACGCGACTAAAGTGACGGACACTCAACAAAACCACAAAGATTTTTTCAAAGTGAAGAATTTGCCCAAATTGCTCTTGCTCTTGGTTTTGTGCACCGCTGCGGTGTCCAGAAAATTTGCAGAAGACAATTTTCAACATGACAACGACTAACGGTTCAGGTATGTGGCATTTTGTTTGTTCTTCACGTTTGCGTGACACCTTTTTTCCTTTTCTCGATCGAAAAACAAGTGGACTCGTACGCGTGCTGAACGCGTCGCAAGGTGTGGTTGCTGATTCGTGACGAAAATGCATTGGATCTGCTGTGATGACTTTCTTCATCGCAAATCTGGGCGAATTGTGCATTTTGACAAAGTGCAGCTTGACCGTGTGTTTCCTTCTTGGGTTTTCGCCAAACGTTTGACGTGTAGATTGTGCAATGATACCGATTTAGCAGTGGGAAAATCTTGACATAGGGAAATTAAAAATCTTGCAGAGTTCAATCTTTCGTGGCAGAATTGAGAATCTCACCGGGTTAATCATTTTGTGGTAGAAATTGATGCGATGCGGCAACGGAGTTACGTCACTCAACAGCAGATGGAGAATCCGATGAAATTTGTCTCCTAGAAATTACCCCTCCAGGCGCGCATCTCACCTGTGGGTGGTGTGAGAGAGAAAAGTCAGGGCGTCTTTCATTTTTACCCACGACCACACATTTCTTCGTGGTTTGTTCAATGGCTTGCAAATTGATTGACATTTTGAAGGAAGGTAACTGGCAATTTTCGTTTGAGTATGTTTCTTGGTGGACGTGTGAGTGTGTCCTTTTTCTCTCGTGGGCCATTCGAAAAAAAATAATGCATGTTTGACTCGAATAACTTTTGGGTCTGTTGGTGTTCTTGATTGCAATTTGGTGGCATTGAAGAATGTTTTCCAAAACGTTGGATTATGTGTACCACAGGGTGCTGTTGTTCAGCTTCTCTATGGGATGGGTGTGGGGTGAAAGCAGATGAAAATAGAGTTTGTGTCCCACCCTGTTGAGCTCCACAAAACTGGCGGAGTTTTGAGCACATATCGCGCACCTCAATAGCAGTGTCGGGGTTGTGGCACTAATCCCTTTGGGGAGGATCAGGAATGTTGCACCTGGTTCAAGGGAGACCATTGTCTTTGGGTAAATCCCACAAACAATTTAGCAGTCTAAGCACAGTTGAAGAAAGATCAAGGTGACACTGCGCCTAAGTCGGAGGTTTGCTAATTGACTTGAATAGCAATTGAAACCTTTGTTTTGCTGTGTCAGGGATAAGTAGATTTGACCAAAGGTGTTGAACTGCGAATGGCTGATTTGCTTTCAAACCAAGTCAGGTGGTGGGGCAATGATCTTGGATGATGCTGAAATTCGCAGACTTTATTCGTTTGGCATGTTTGCGTGCACATGGAAGGATCTTTTTTTGCGCCAGTGCAAAAGTATGAATTTATGGACAATTTCCAGTTGTTTGTGGATTGCAGGTTTGTAGAAAAACTTTGGGGTTGGTCCTCAGCCTCACAGTTTTGCTCAGAAAATGAAGTTGGAATTTTTCTCGACTGCTGCAGGGGAGGACAAGGACTCCGCGCAGAGTAAGAACGGGATGTTCAACTCGGACGGCGGCAGCGGCAGCGGGGGCGGGATCTCCCCGGGCTCTGCGGGCGGCCCCGGCGGCAGCGACGGCGGCTCCCCGGCCGGGCCCAGCCCCGACTCCCGCGGGCCCAGCCCCGACCGCAGGTCCTCTCCCGCCATCCTCACCAGCGACCACAGACCCTTCCCGCCCGTAGCCTCCGTGCACGCCAACGGACATCTGTCTTCAGTGACTCAGTTGCCCCAGAAAGACACGCACCAAGCGCATCCAGTTCAGCTTGACAACAATGCGCATCACAGAGAAAGCACAATCCACGGACTGACTCCAGGTTCCAGCGCACACGTCTCCTCCCACCTCGCAGCCATCGACGTCAAACCGGAAGTACACGTCATCACGTCCAGGAGCCCACCCAGCGTGCAGTCGGTCACACCCAGCACCCCCGACATCTCCCCCGTCTCCCTCCACCCCGCGCACCCGCACCCCCACCCGCCGCCCCACCACCAGCTCATCTCGCCCCTGGGACCCGGGTCGGGCGGGATCCGTAAGCCCGAGGCGCTCTGCCTTGTCTGCGGGGACAAGGCGTCGGGCAAGCACTACGGCGTCCAGAGCTGCGACGGCTGCCGTGGCTTCTTCAAGCGCTCCATCCGCCGCAACCTCGAGTACGTGTGCAAGGAAAACGGCAAGTGCGTCGTGGACGTGGCGCGACGCAACCAGTGCCAGGCGTGCCGCTTCCGGAAATGCCTCGAGGTCAAGATGAACAAGGATGGTGAGTGTGGAGACGCGTTCGTTTTCAAACTCTGCAGTTGATCCTCACTCAGAACCATCCCCCCACAACACACACACACACACACACACACACACACATGTCAGTTTCATTACTTTTCGGTGTGACTGGTTTCAGGAATTTTCATTTCAAGAACTACATAACTTCCACTTCGCATTCTTCTGAACATTTTCCGTGGTGCCTTTTCTCTCTCTCTTTGCGTGTGATCTTTTGTTTTTGGTTTCGCTTACCGGGTTCGATATGTGCGGGGCAGATCGATGCGTGTGATCATTAAGTGTTGGCGCGATGAAGCAAGATTAGCGATTACGTGTAACCGAGCCGCATACCTGTCGCACGATCATCGGTCCGTGCGTCAATTCGGGTCAATTCGGCATCATTCGGAACCAATCGGCCCAAAGGTCACGAGAGCGTTCGTAACAAGCGCAACCTTTTGTTTGACAAAGTGTTGAGGAAACAACCAGATTTTGTCCCGCTCATTCTTATGTTTTCTTTTGGTTTACGGGATTAGATTTGCTTTTGAAAACCGTTGAAGGAACAAGGAACAGTTTGATTTGAATTCTTGCAGAACTGTAGAACTATTTTGGTTGGTTGGTTTTGATGCTTTGGTTTCTGGCTGTGGCCAAACTGGGAAACAGCGATTGGTTTGTCTTCTCTGCCTTCTTGTTGTTGTCGATTTGATTCAATAATTTATTTTTCCACGGTTGTTGAAAAAAATCTCGTGCATCCATAACACACACACACACACACACACACACACACACACACACACAATATATATATATATATAGTTTTGCGTTGTTGTTGTTGTTGTAGTTGTTGTTGTTGTAGTTGTTGTTGTTGTTGTTGTCGAAAACACTGACGTGTTTGTTGGGCGGAGGCTTCGCTACATGTGCATGTTTATCGTTTACGGGTCTTGCAGCGGTGCAGCACGAGCGCGCCCCGCGCTGCTACCAGTACCGCCGGGACTCGCCCGACCTCACCGCGCTCAAGGACGACGTTGGGCGGCCGCCCGCGCCCATCGACATCCACCCGCCGTTCCCGCCCCCGCCCTTCATGGACAGGTCCAGGTGAGGAGCGCTTCAGTCTGCTGTGAGCGTGGGCAATGGGGGCACGAAATGAATGGGTGTTCGAATTATTTTCTTCTTTTATGAATGAATGATTGTGCGATGTCCGTTGGGGGGGGGCAAGAGCACCATCTGATTGAAACCAAAATATCTCGACCATGTGCTGTACCCCAAAAGGGACACGCTGGGGAGCGTGCAAAGGGGGCGCACAGGGGACTCGCACTCGCAGCTGCTTCTAAAGGAATGAAAACAAATCAACTGTGATTACAAACCCTCAGTCACTTGCAGTCCAACTTTGCTGATCAGGAGTTCATTTCAATCAAGGTTGGAGTACGGCCAGTTCCCGCAGTACAGTCCTCCGGTGGGGCTGACGCCCGAGCTCGGCTACCACCCTTCGGCGGCAGCGGCGGCGGCGGCGCACGTGTTCCCCGCCGCAGCCCTGCACGCCGCCGCCGAGCAGAAGCGACACGACTTCCTCGCCGCTATGAGTAAACACAGCCTCGCACAGAAGGACGCCGTCTCGCCCAAGAACGCCGACGAGGCGGAGAAGACGTCGGATGACGCCGCCAAGAACAGCGCCAAGATTTCGAGCATGGAGAGTCTCCGCGTCTCCTCAGGTACCGTGCTTCGAAGTGAAAAGTTTTCATCATACGTCTGGAAAAAATTGTTTTGTCTGCCGATCTTTTATGAACAATTTGATCCGAAATGAACGTGTGTTTGCTTGACAACCCAACCACTGAACCCAGCCCCTTGAGCGCAAGTTTGTGCACGATACCCTGCAAGAGATCATTTTTTGTGGTCACTGACGGAAAATAGGTGCGTTATTGCACGGGTGGATATGATATTGCTCAACCCCACACCACGAGTTCGAACGTCGATTGTGTGTTTTGCACAAAAAAATAGTGCCGCGTTCCATACCGGATTCATCTTTGTAAGACACACCCTTGTGCCCCAAAATAGCAACGAAAGCAATGGTGCGGGTTTTTTTTTTTTGCATGAGTCTGAGGATTCCAGTGAGACTTTCGTGTCAGAAAATGGAAACAATGTTGATGCGCGTCTCATGTATGAGAGCGACTTCTACACGAGTGAATGCGGCACGTTTTCCAGAGGCGCTCGTCATGAGCAGCGGCGGCGGGTCGGGCTCGAGCGCGCTGAAGCTCGCCGAGAGTCGCCTCCCCATCATCACGTCGACGAGCGTCGCGTCGGCGCACACGACGCCCCCTGGTGGGCTGCCGCCGCCGCCCATCCCGATCCCAGCGCCCATCGTCGACCACAACGTCTACATCAACGCCGCCACAGGTGAGAAAGTTTTGTGGACTTATGAAAGACGCACCTTTTCCCTTCGAAATTTGGTACCAACAGTGGGAGTGCGTCAAATACGAAGATATGTCCGGTTGAGAGAATGGGAAGTTTTTGTAGAGCTCGGTATCAGGGTGTTTATCGGACGTGTAAAAGACGTACCTTGTTTTTACACCGAAAGTTGCGACAAATGTATGGATATTTCTGGGGTATAATCATTCTTTCAGTCGGACCTTGGTTCTTGAAAATGAAGGAGTGCGAATTTTCATGGCTGAATATTGCACGAAACTTGTGTTTGGCAGAGAACATCTACGAGACGGCGGCTCGACTCCTCTTCATGTCCGTCAAGTGGGCTCGAAACATCCCGTCGTTCCTGCAGCTGCCGTTCCGCGACCAGGCGATCCTGCTCGAGGAGTCGTGGAGCGAGCTCTTCATCCTCAGCGCCGCGCAGTGGTCACTTCCCGTCGATCTCGGTACGTGTCGTGGTCAACTTCCGTTGGATCTCGGTGCGACTTCCGGTCTGTCTCGGTGGCGGATTCACGATCTGATTGGTGGGGGCCCGACTCCCATGTGGGGCAGATGGGAACATTTTTTGTGAGATTTGGGAGGAGGGGGGGGGGCTCCGCTCGCCCCGACTGAGCTCTTGTCCTCTTGTCCTTTCATTGCGAACATTGCGCTATCATTGGGTTCTGACTGTGGTGGGGTCATATCACATGTTCATCTGTTTTGGAGGCTGTGAGGAACAGAGGTCTCAGTTTTGCGCCAAAATTCAGAGGTTTATTAGCAAATTGGCCATCTCCTCACACAAGCTTCTTTTGCTCGAGCAGCGAAATGTGAAACGTTCCGCGCGAAAAGCAACTCATTTGCTGCTCTGTCGCCTTTTCCAAATGACGAAAGAATGTCGGAAGTCACCAAACCTGACGCACTTGAGAAAGGGTCAAAGCAATATTCTCTCTTTCTCAGAGAATGTGAAAGCAAAATTAAAATGGTGATTTGCAGGTACTATATTGGCAGCTAATGGGCTGGCTCTGGAGGGGCACTCGGCGGAGAAAGCGTCAATGCTGGCGTCGCAAATCAGGACACTCCAGGATGTCCTGTCGCGCTTCAACGCACAGAGGGTCGACGCGACGGAGTATGCGTGTCTGAAAGCTCTCGTGCTCTTCAAGTCAGGTATGCGTCACTCGAATAGGGCGAGTCAGCCTCGAATATTCCTTGAGCAGGAAAAGCTTTGACGGGATGAGGGAAGGAAATGTCATTTGTCACGTGTCAAGAACGGCAATAGTTTTTGAACTGAGATACCAAATTACTGTCATGTATGACGCGGGCAAGATGAAATTGCGGTGTTTCTCCGGATGAAACCTTGTTGAAAAGACCCTGAAGATCGCAGTTCCTTTGCGGATTGAAAGTGCGAAACGCAGCCACGCGCAAAACGCGCGCAACTCACGCGCAAAACGCGCGCAACTTTACGGAAGAGCGGACGAAAAGAGTAAAAAGCCACTGCTCCCACCTCACTGGTTAATGTTCTTATTGCCGCGGAAATTCTCAGTGGAAAACGGTGCTAAGATGATTAGCTGAGTCTTTTATGTGCTTTGACAGAGGTGAGAGGACTGAGGGACTCCAGCCAAGTGGAAGCGCTACAGGACCAGGCTCAGTTGATGCTGAGTGAATACACCCTCACGCAGTATCCTAGCAACAAAGTCAGGTTCGGGAAAATCCTGCTTCTGATGCCAGCCCTGAGGACAGTGAACGCGAGGACCATCGAGGACGCTTTCTTCAGAAGAACCATCGGGAGCATCCCCATTGAAAGACTTTTGTGCGATATGTTTAAATCCAGCTAAATTTATCGTTCTCCCCTTCCCTCTCTCTCAGACTCTTTGTTGTGAACAAGTTTGTTTTGGAGAAAAGTAGACTCTATCGTGCGTTTGCGTCTGTGGCAACGTGTGTCTTTGTGCGTTGTGACATTTGCAAAGGTGGAAACACAATTGGGTTTCACGTTGCACTACAGTTTTGCACAAAAACAGTGTTTTTATCTTTGAGACGTTTACCTGTGATACGTGCCCTTGGTAAAAATTGTGAACAAATGTGTTCTCGATGGTAAAATTTTGCCTGATAGTTTGATTACTGTGCGATGGAGAACAAACAAAAGTTTTGTGCGTAAACTTCTGCAAGGAAATTTTGTGGAGGAGAAGCTCATAACTTTTTGTCTTGGTGTTGTGAGATATCTCTGTAAATTTCTTCGTTTACCATTCCAAAAATATGGAAAAGAAAGTCCGTGAACAAAGGTTCTGATTACTCATGTCTCGTCGTCTTCGGAACAAGACCTCCTGCAGCGACTGTGAATTCCCACGCGTCTCGACATCATCTTGCTCGTTCAGACACTCGTAGATCGTGTCACCTGCAGGATCCCTTACCGCACGAAAGAACCCGAACTCATTCTTAATCTGAGTATTGTTTGTCAGTGCATCGTCACCTCCAACAAGCGAATCACTACAAGTATTTATTTTGCCCATTGATGACGATGCTGATCTTTACATCTCCAAAATGACATCTGCGGCGCTCCCAGAACCCGTCTTATCTTTGCTCTTTGACATAATGGACTGACTGGTGGCTGCCAGCAGCAGGGACTCAACATCAAAGGGAAGCCTTCAGTCACAGGTAAATAGACAACCACTCACCTGAGAAGTGTTCGTGAATGGAATAATTGATGGGGCCTCCAAAGTGCTCCATCTCCATTTACTCCCAATTGCGTCAAGAGTGTGACTGGCGACGATTACAAATCCGAGATTGTTGTCAATACCACTGTGTTGAAATAAATCCGGTTCGCACACACCGCACAGATGATCTGGGGTCGGTGGACAGAACACCCAAACGATATCCACACCGTGGCTCGGTTTGTTCGAATTGTTTTGACATGCCCCAATTTCTTCGAATCAGCCGATCCAGACAAAAATTCAGCCGCGTGTTGTTTCATGGGAGGCATGTTATGGGCATTGAAAAATTTGCTACCAAATCCAGGAAAACAAATCAGAGCACGAGTTGGTCCAGCGAGGGGTCCAAAAATGTTCCAGACTGCGTGTTTCTCAGATTGTGGAAATCTTACAAAGCACACGCACACCACTTCCACACCCCGAAAAGTCTCGTTTCATTGACACAGTGTATAATTGTGTACAGCGCGGAGGGAGGGAGGGGGGATCACCTGGGAAGGTCACCTTCCGCTACAAACCGTTCCCATCTGTCTGCGTCGGTGAGCCCAGGATCAAAAGGTGGCAAAATGTGGCTCGTGCTCAAATCAATAAGAGACGCGAGATTTTCCTTCCAAGTGGAGAGAGCTTTAATTGCTGACGTGCTCAATATGTTTTGTGGACCTCGAACAGATGAAGTTTTTCATCTTTGATCTCAAGGTTCGGATGGGAAGGAAGCTGTTATTTTTTGATCTGTAACATCCGAACGCATCAGTTTTCACTGAGGTTTACTCTGAAACTGCGTCTTGCTCTCGTGCACCTGACACGGGTTTTTGTCAGAATCAGTGTTGTGCGATTCAAGTGAAACTTGGTGTGCTTCGCAAATTTTGCTGCATTTTTAGCACTTGTCAAAGGGAAGAGGTCGCGTTCTTTTTTCGCTCAAAGCACCATCTGAAAACTTGAGATAGCAGGGTGAGACTGCAGGCTCAGTTTGATGCACCAAACCACACAACGGACCTGGGAAAGAATGGCAAGACCGCAGTGACGAGTTGTGACGAGAATATAACTGTCTCACTCTGGTCTGTACACGTCGCGTGGCTTCTCCTCAGCAAGAAGCAACCCTGGACCCGCCTCCATACTTCACCCAACCCCAACCCTGCACCCTCCTCTTTCCCTCACACAACCCCAATACTGGACCCAACCCAAACTCTGGACCCTCCACCTCACCCCAACCCCAACACTGGACCCCCCCTCCATACCCCACCCAGCTCCAAACTTGCATCATTAGCCGCGAGGCGAATCAAACCGTCTAATTAGTCAAACAAGCAGCATCAGGAGGCGGCTCCATCCTATTGAGCGTCTCCGCACAGACGCCTACAGCTCAGTCCCGTCCTCAAACCGCGCTCAAAGCCCCGTCCTCGCGCCAAAGCCTCGCCCGGTGGTAAGAGGTTACACCACATTGTCAAACCCCTGACCCCAGGAATCGGTGAAGACAAAGACTCTCCCTATGTCACCGCACCGGGGACCTAATGATGCAGCATCATTTCAAACAGCCAGCATCTGTTCCCGTTGCTTTCTCACTTGAATACCATATTTGTGGAGCTTAACACGGAGTCGACACCCTATTTGTAACGCACAATGAGAGACAATGAAACGGTGAGCTTTTCAAGTCCTGCATCAGTTTGCTTCGATGCTCATTAGCGTTATATTTCTAAAGCCAAGATGCTGCCTTCAGTCGTGGAGTGAGAGTTGGAGAGTTAATAGGGTTAGAAACCGTTGTAAGAGGGTGGTACTCGAAAGCGGCGTTGTCAATGAACGGCGCACAAAAGCTGACAGTTAGCGCTTGTCAAAGGCGCGTGGCGACGACACGAACACCTGTTTAATTATGTTGTCGCAGGGACGAGAGCGTAAAAAAGCACATCGCTTTCTAAAAAGCAAGCACACTTCTAAAATTCAGTGTTTGACAGGATTTTATTTTTTGAGGAATACTCGAGTTTATGGCTCACACTCAGTGCGTTCATGTGAAGGCACTCGTTCCGAGAATTCTTCTGCTGTGTCGCTGGCTCTCAATACCTTGGTTTGTGCGCACATCTGTGCGCTTCTGGAGTCCTTCTGCTCGATGCAGTGTGGTGCTGTTGACTTGCGCGTATTTTCGTGAAAGGAAAATGTCAAAAAAGCTTTTATCCTTCATCTTTGATACTGTCGAACGTCTTGTGTGACTGGGTGTTTCTTCTCGAGAAAAGTCGCATGAACCCGAGTTTTCTTCGAATTTTCACCGGTTGCGTGTCGACTGCATGGGCATTGTTTGCATTTCATTGATCATCTGATCTGAGTTTTGCGTTCGTCGATTGTCACTGTCATTTCATCAAAGTCTGAGATTCGTGCAAGGACAGTTCATTGCGGGGAAGGTTCCCTGAGCAGCAGCAGTAACCGTCCCTTTTGTTGCCGATATTGTAGAAACTCCTGTTTGATCTGCGCATGACAGCGGAAAATTTACACGTGAGAAGTGTGTGGACCGACGCCTGGACGAGTCATCAACTGGACATGACCGCAATGATGTTGTTGTTGGTTGGTCCTGCAACAAGCTCGGCAGGTTTTTACGAAAGAGTCTCGCAACTTGGCACTTCGGGGCAAGCGGGAATCAGAGAAAAGACTATTTTTTCACTTTTTTTTATTGCTACGCAAGTTCAACAAAAAAAGAGCTTTATTGTATACGTGTGCTTTTATCCATTTGCTGCTGAAGATCTAGATCCAGAGCTCACACAAAATTCTCTTCAATCGATTCTTCAGTGTTGACATAAAGACATAAAGTGAAGAAGCCTGTGTCTTCTGCGTGAACCAGAGACCCCGAGATCCCTGGAAGAAAACTTTTTCGCTTGTGTGTCGCAGAAAAGATAAAAGTCAGGGCTGGCGCGGTGTGGGAAGATACAGATGTGAAGAGGTGAAGAAGATCTCTGTTTCCTACCCTCAATCTCCTCAATGACAATCGATGAGCCTCAGCTTCATTACATATTGATTTAGGCGGCTTCAACAGCAACTCTATCGTGATTTCGTGACCTTAACATTTTAAACTGAGATCACTCTATGCCTTTGTCAATACTACGGGGCTGCAAATACGATGCATAATTCATTCTTTCTGAGGCTGAATCTTTATTCGAACCGAGTTGCTGCCCAATTCCATGAGGTAACGTGCGGAGGTTTGAAATGTGTTGAGTGGTTTGTTGACAAACTATCACGTTTGCAGAAACTTTCCTGATGCAAAAAAACAAACTTCAATTTCTTTGCTGCACAAACGCGAAGCACAACAGAGAGATTTGTTTGTGAAACCATTTGACATTTGGAGTGTACAAAACGTTTCCACAATTTTTGAAAGATATTTGGTAAAACAGCGGTTTTACCTGGAGGTGTGAATTGTGCGCTGTAGCTGCAGCTGCTGCAGAGTTTTCTCCAAAAGAAAGTGTCACTTTTCAGCTGCCACAAGGGGCGCCCCTCTCCTCCCTGGATTTTCTGCCATTGTACTCACATCCATAATTCCCCGTCGCCGTTTCAATACCTCTCACCCAAAGGAAACGCTCCGATGCCAGTCAAAAACAATGTCTGCACTCATAATACTTGATTACTCCTGCACCCGAGAAAACGTGGCGTTACAGAAAGATATCTGTGGGATATTGATTCGGGTGTTAAATGACTTAGACTTTGAATGGAGTTGCAGTGTGCCGCTTCTCATTGCACCAGGGTCAAACCACAAAGGGAACATTGTTACCCCGAACTTTTGAAGATGTATATGTATTGAAGATGTTTTGATTAAATTCTGTCTTATCATGGCTGCCGACACCTTGCAGGTTCTCATGCATTTTAATACAGAAGAGGGAGTTGTATGTCTGAGACCCGCAGTCTTTTCTTTGCGTCGCTATTGACGTGACAAGGTCACTTGGCAACGACGCTGATTCGATGACAACCCCAGCGTCACGTGGACTTTGATGCACAACTTCTTCTCATTGGTCTCAATCTTGAGTCACAACAAGTCATTGGCAAATAAATTTTTTTCTTGATCAACTCAGCAAAAAGTCATGTGACTGAACTGTATCAGCAAAGAAAAAAGAAAAACCACTCAGCCAAATCCTATATTCATTCTGCCCTTCTTACAAAAGAGAAAGGACTTGGTGGAAAGTTTTGTATTGGAGGGAGGGTCCCGACCGTCGTCGTCTGTCGGCGGAACGTTGATCAGTATTGACCCGCCACCCGAGCGCTTCCGACTATCCAAAGGTGCACGTGATTCCAACTTGATACCCCCGATGTGAGAAACAGTATCCTTACCGCATTGAATCACAGATGAATTATGAATGAGGAAGACGAGCAGGGGAGACAAAGGTGAATGAGACGAGACCACGGCTCTGGCTCCACGTCAATACTGTCAATGTCACGAACCTCACGCCATTCGCCTTGGAGCGAGTCGGGCGCGTCTGTGATGTGGTCAGACCAAAGCCCCACCTTCCCATGCACACAAAGACACACACACACACACACACACACACACACACACACACACACACACACACACTGGTACGCTCTTTCAGAGCCACTTGCCACTTTTCCGATCTTCATGCAGCTTGTGTTTGTTGTGTTCTCCGACTCACCCTGTCTCAAGACACAAACAAGACGTTTGGTGGATGGTGATGCAGGAGTACCGTACACACACCGGTGTGCACAAGAGTGCGACCTTGTACAAGGGTTGGTACGGTACCGTTGAGTTTCAAAGGTTGAACACGAAATATTTTTGGGCGAGTCTGAAGACGTTGTCCCCCTACAGGATCCAGCACTTACTCACAATCGATTGTTCTCTCTCATCAGTAGCGATTGAAACACAACTCTGCCGCGATTTCGTGACCTCAGCCTTTCATTGGGGTTCAACGTTTTCTCCTGGATCTTTTGCTTGAGGCAAACATTTCATAGAAATTGAGAAAGTCGATTGAACGCAACAAACAGCCAAAACACGACCAGTTGAAAGAAAAAAAGGACACTGAAAGTGGAAATGAAGCGCTCTTGTCTGAATCAGCCTCACCAAGACAGAAACAAGAAGCAGTGCGTGACCGAGGGGGGAGGGGTGCGAAGTCCAAGCTGCTTCATGCCACCCCTGTGCACCCCTTTGGGTACAATGCAACTTGACAAGATGGGACAAAGGACACACTGGCCAAGATGCCTCGTATACCTTTGTGCACCTTGATGCACTCCCTTTGCACAGCCCCTTCACACGGCCCCTTTACATGCCCAACACCCAGGTATGTCTGCATGCACTACGATTCCGGCCTGTGATCCATGGATCAGAGGTGAAACTTTGATGTTTTGTCATCTGGACCCCCCCCCAAAGAAAAAAAAACTCTGAAGCTCTGAACGCCTCTGAAATCATCATGAGGAGCTCAATTGCAGAATGAACCACACTTTTGTGTTCCACTGGACCAGGAGATTCGTTTCCAAGTGCCAGTTGAAGAATTCAAGTCGCTTCAGTTTTTGCCAAAACACCAAGGCACACACTCAGATACATACACACACACACACACACACACACACACACACACATGCGCGCGCACTCACTCTGTGCACTCTTTTTGGGATGTAACGCAATGAGATAGTTAGGTGTTTGAGCCATTTGGTCAAGATGCTTTGATCGAAATTTACTTTTACTTAATCCCACATGTGTAGTACTCTTACGCTGAAGGGACATTCGCACAAAAAGTTATGACTTGTGCCTTCTTTTCATCCTTACTGACAAGTGAGTTGTAGTCGCATTGGTTGCCGTTATCCAACCTAATTCTTACCAGCACAAACCAAACACTTGATTGGCTCTATGGTTTAACTTGATAAGATTATTCCCATTTGAGGCCGCCCCAATATGTCAGATGAAGAGGATAGAGTTTCAGACCTGGGTGATAAATCAGTGAGAGCTCATTGCCGCAAGTGCGGCAAGTTAATGAAAATGTTAAACAATATTGATCTTCCTGTTTGAGAGTCTTCAGCTTTTTCCTGGCCCCGTTTTTTTGTGAGGATCCTGAATGCATAATGCACTTTGTATTAGAGACATGTGGTAACTTTCATACGGGTGAGACAATGGCGGAAGCCACGATGCGGTGATGCAGTATTTATTCGCATTTTGGGTGAGTTCCATTCAGTCGCGCACGAGTCACGTCAAGTTTGAGGTCACCGCGTCAACAGAGGAATCCCCATCGTTGTAAAAATTAAAGTTTGGACAAACAAGAATCAGAAACATCAAAGGCCATGCATTCTCAATTCAAACAGTGAAGTCAAAAGTCTTGTTTTTTGACGTGACTTTTAGGTGATTTGAGGAGCTTGGACTGATTTGTGAGCTTTTGGAAAAAGCGAGCAAAATCAGACCAAGCTCCTCAAATCACCTAAAAGTCACGTCAAAAAACAAGACTTTTGACTTCACTGTTTGAATTGAGAATGCATGGCCTTTGATGTTTCTGA
>JAAUXT010097898.1_pt1 | contig 30555 bp, 33 predicted proteins | sample 7278171 | NCBI WGS metagenome assembly JAAUXT01 (sample SAMN14350112, study PRJNA611818) | marine sediment metagenome | isolation source: surface marine sediment (1.8m) | place: French Polynesia: Moorea | collected 2018-08
AATTCTTTTTTGAGAAACATAACACTATGCACACATTCTTCGACACACACAAGTGCTGTCCTGCCGATGTACGCTGCGCGCGGCTGATTCTCCACTTGAAAGTCTAGTTCGCTGTTAAATCAGTCCAGCGATTTTATGCCTGTTAAGTGCGTCAAATCTTTGGCGTCTTGTCGTGCTGTCGTGCGGACAGTTTCTGTGGGTTTGGTGCCAGTATCCCTGTGACGTGAGAACGTCAAAACAGCCTTGCACAAAATGTCTGCATTGAAAGCCAGTCAACGTTCCCGTGAGTTCGTCGAGCTTTTTGGGTACACGAAAGTTCATGGATTCTTTTCTCAGAGACTGACACATTTTTGTGAAATGCTGTCCAAGAAGAGTTTACGAGTACCACTGCGTCCAGGCAAAAATGAGTGAAACAGTCGGATGTCACAGGAAAAAACACTGGCCTGCTGTTACTTGCGGTGCATTACGACTCGGATAATGAGAGACACACATTTGTCATTAACAATCCTTTCGTTTCAGCAAAGATCAGACGCTGTGAAGCTTTTTGTGGTAATTTTCTGGTGCATACGAAAACACCAATCATAAACTAATTGCATTTTATTTGCTTGGTAAGCAAAGAGTTCCCCGAGCGCCACTCTGGCACATTTTTTTCTGCTCCAAATCAAGTGCGTATCGTGTGAGAAACCGGCAAGAGAAAACCACGGCAGCGCAATCTACCAAATGCTCATGCATGAATTTTGACAAAAACAAACAGCACACAATGGAGTCTGGGAAGGAATTTTATCTGTGAACAATTCAAAAGAATCAGGATCAGATGGCTGGACTGGGAATAATCATATTTATGATTCAACATTCCGTACTCGCCCAAATACAACGGGCATCCATGAATAATGCGCCCTGTCTTTTGTGTTGAAAGTTGTAAAACAAACAAAAAGCCACAATGCACACCCGAACTTTTGATACCTTTTCTTTTTTGACACACGAGTGAATACGGCGTCTGCAAGCACACTGGCGCGCATTCAGGACTCAAACCAAATCTGCTTCTCGATTTTTGTAGATCTACTAGTTTTTGTTTCGACAAACAGAAATCGCTTCGTGATGTGATGTGATGTGAAGATCTATTTTCCAGACACAAAAATGGTGTTCTTTGTGTTTGGCACCATTCTTGATGCTTTTCAAAAGCCACATGGAGGGCTAGAATTGTAGCTCAAAGTGGAAATATGTGTGCATTTTCCCTTCTTTTCTTCGCCTGATTTCTCTTGGGAACAACCGCGTTGGGTAAAAATGGCTGAACTTGGGCATTGTCATGCAAAAGTATGATTAACCTACAACGGAAATCACCATTTTTGTCTTGCAAACCCGTCACGTCAAATTTATGGGCTGAAAAGATCAAAATTGAGCCATAAGTGTTGTGTTCACGAACGCGACGACTGCAGGTCGAAGCGAAAAGGGAATCGTTATGGATGACATGATTTGTTGCTGCCGACATTCAGTATGAACTGCACCACAACGTTGTGATCCCACACAAGAAAAACGTTCGCTTTTGTTCTGAACGAAAAATCGACAAGATGGTGTTTACCATAAGAGCTTGAGACCATTTCTTGGTTGGTGCTGAGCAATCGAGTCCATTTTTCAGCCAAACAGACTGACACGTGCTGCTTTACCTCTGACCTCTGCGTAATGTCAAGCCATTGATGAATTTCCACTGAGAAAAAAAGGCTGCAAAGAAGACTCTTTGAGCACACGCGTGTTTGACCTGGTCTCTAATTGTTCCCTGTTTGTCGGCCGTGGTCTGTTTCTTTAATTAATTCATTCGAAACAGAAGGTTTTTTTTCATCCGTGAGAAAAAAAATTGCCATTGGGTGCCAAGAAGTGCCTTGTAAGGAAGCATGGTTCCACTTTAATGGATGTAATCAAGCAGCTTCATCATTCCTCAATGGAGATCAGAAGCTGCACTCAGTGCCACATAATCCGGCACTGGTAGCGCAGAACTTTGCTTCGGGAGTACAGCGAAACTCTCCGGAATATTGAAAAGGATAAATCTGGCGCTTCAACAAAATTGAGCGTTTTCCACTGGACAGCGCTGGACGCTCGAACTGCAGCAAACCCACGCTCGGAATAAACCCGCCTGTGAGCAGTATCAACAGATCACGGACTAATGTGACAATCACAGCCAGTGGTGAAATTCTGCGCTTTCATCTTTGTTTCCTCGGGAAGAAGACTCAAAGGTTTGCGGGTCGACCCACGCAGGTTTCGAGTTTGATCGTGTTTTCTCCAGCATCAATCCGCTGTCTCACACTCTTTGATGTTCAGATATTCACCTTCATTTTGGGGAAATGTGACACAGGTCGGCAGAAACCTGTACAGCTTGTGTTGATCTGGCTGCCTTCTGAGGACAGTTTGTAAAAAAACGTCAGCTGTTTGAAAAATCTTTGACAGAAAAGATGTTCAATTGAGATGGAATGCATACTCCGTGATTCTTCCCTTCCACCTCTATGAACTCTTTTTGCATATTTGTGGGTGCATTGCTCATTGTTTTGCGAGTTCGATGTATGGTGTCGGCATCACAAAAATGTTTCACCCACAGAATGATGAGCGTTGTCTTCAAATAACAGCCTTCGACTTTCCACTACATGCAAAACTTGTTCAGCAGTTGGATCACTGGCAAAACTCTCTTTGGTATGGACACAGTGTTTCTGTCTGACGTGAGCATCATTCGGAAGAATTTGGTCTTCCTTCTGGGCGAAAAGCAAGCACTATGACGGTCACATGTTTACCCAGTACCAATCCTAGAAACAGTAATCCAATTTTTACTGCCACAATATGCATTTCATTACAAGGAGCAAGAGTGCCTTGATTTGATTAGCTTGTCGCATCAGACTACTTGTTTCTCTAAAGAAATCGCTTCTGCGCAATCGATATTTCTGACATGTGCGATTGCTGCTCAAGAAAGAGGTGCGATCATTCAGAATGTGGTGGACACACTTCTCCAAGTGCTTGAAAAAAATCGCACTTCCTCAGAGGGCGAAAATGAAGTGTGAGGCGAACTGCAAACCTCAGACTCGCTAGTGTTCAACCTGCAAAATGTTCTTGTTGCCGACGGGACGAAGCTTGGAGGTGAACGAACTTCTTCGCCCCGAAGGTTGTTCAATTGAAGAATTGTTTGTTTGAAATGTAGGGTTGTGTATTTTCTTGATTGTCTCGCAGCAAAACGCAAAAACCAGGACAGGGATTGGGGGATTGACTTTGGGATAATCCAACCGGTAACGACTTCAATTTCCGTGCTGAAGTGGGGTTGCTCGAGCCACGCCAGGCTTCTCTGGACGTAGCAAAAGTTCTTGTCGGAATCTTGCTTATTGTGCCATGCACGTTTCCTCCGTCAGGACGTCCGTGAGTTTGATGATTTCCAAAGTTGTTGTCACTTTACAATTCATTGCTGTTCCACGGTTGGTCGCACAAAAACGTACCTGCCGCTGTTTCATCAAAACCTTTCTTTGTTCCTTTGTGAGGGCTTCCACCGAATCATAACAGCAACGGAACTGTTTCACATTTCTCAAAAAGACAACAAACCGAGTTCTCACTTGCATTCCAAAGCTTCCCACGTCTGACACATCAGCTGTGATTTCATTGTTTTCTTGTTCTGCGCTTGGCGCAGGTGCTGCAAATGGCACAAGTGAGAATTCTCCAAAATTATTTAGAGATGTACGAGCTCCGAGTGTAGTATGTCGCAATGAATTATTCATTTTGAGAATATGTAATCCCAGAGTCTACTGAGGCGCTGGATGCACGGGGTCAGAACTCTTGGCTTCTGTGGTATTTCAGCTGAGGTTACCTTTCATCTGGGTTTCGACTTCTTCCATTCCGTTTTTCTTGTGTCGACTCCTCGCAACGGAGTTTGTTCTTGTTTGGTTTTGAAGTGCCTCTAGTGACAAAGACAAAATCCGTTGGAAGCCAACCTGGAGATCCATGGCCACTCCGTCAACATGCAAAGCCAAGAATTATTCACATGCTGCTGTGTCAAAAGCAGCCATGAAATGGCAATTCCAATGTAATTGCAAATTGTTTGCTTGTATATCACATTACCAAAATCTTTGGCTGCTTAAATTGCTTTTCTGGCACAATTAATGATTAATTAGACGGAGTTGTGGTTTTGAACACAAATGTTTGGAACAATTTGAAAAGACACCCAGCAAGTGATCAGACTGAACTTCAAGTCGTGAGTCTTGGCTGTGAGGGAGCAGAGGCTGAGCATACCCTCTGACGGTAGGCAGGCACGTGTGCCAGATTCTGGTGATTTACCTTTGCTCAGAGAGCAATTCAGACAACTTTCACACTGGACACATCAAACATGCATTGTCTGCCTGTGCGGTTGCACAAGTCAACGTGTGTCTTGTCCTCGCTGTAGGGCAGAGAACAACCCAAGAATCATCCTGTCACGCACTCCTGGGGGGCTCCTTCATGACAGACACTCATCTCACATGAGCAGAGGACATGGGAACCTCACCACCACACCTCATACTTGTGACTTGCTGTCACTCTGCGCCCAAATTTGCTTCTGTGTGATTCAGCCTTGCGTCCCCCCACCGAATGCAGTTAATCTCCACAGGGATGACGTGCAAAAATGTCGACACCAATTTGTGCTGGACTCTCTTCATTTGTTTGTCATGCGACTCACACCCATGCAGCCCAGGCAATCGCTATGATCCAGACACACCTTCCGCAACAAGGTGCAACACCGGGATTACTTTCCCTGCACTGGTCTGGTGGTTCTGCTGACGTGTGTGTTCCTGGCCACGGTCTAGTTATGTGCGGATTTTCATGAGGGCATATCAAGAGACACAGGCTGTCCCAAAAGACCACTACTCTCTTATTTTGTTGTACCCCACTCACAATCGCCGGGTTCAACCGCGTGATGTTCTTTCTTTTGTTTTTTTTTGTCAGTTTGCACTTCAATTTCTCCGACAGAAACTTCATCAAAGCACTTTCGAGCAGTGGTCAGCAAGTTTGGGGGCCAGCCTCTCCATTTGAGGTTTGCAGTTGGAATCTGGAGCATGCCTTTTCTGCTGAACCCTGGTTCTGTTGAGAATTCTGTCCCAGAGCCGTTACTCTTGTTCTGGAGTCAGTGAAATTCCTGAAAAGCTCAACATTGGGTCCATTTCTGGTTCCCCAGCAACCATTCATCTGGATCCTTCTGAATATGGATTTGGCATCATTTCACAGCACTTGGACTCAGCGCTCAATCTCCAAGGGCCTCTTAGGAATCCAGACGGTTTCTGCTTGAGTATCACAAAGGTAGACGCTCACACGCTGCTCCAATCTGGGTTACTTTCTCGTTGACTACGCAAGATCGCTGACATAAGGAACAAGTTTGACCTCAAATTGGTCAAATAGATCACACCAATCAATGACAGTTGAGAAATCAAGACACTGGAAATGCAAGCGAGTTCAGTTCGGAGCAGCTGGTTCCTTCCTGGAAGTGCCGTCGAACACCTTCACAATGTCGTGTCTGACACGAACTTCCATGTGATCATGGGATACATTTTCCTCGAACCTCGAGGACACTTTCCTCATGCATGTGAGTGTCGTTGTGGGATTCCCAAGTCCAACACACCCATACAGGCAATTTGTTGGTAAACAACATAAAAGACGGTGTTTCTTTCGTCCCGAAGTATAAATTATGGACATTAAGCTGTCACTAAATGGACGTGTAATCTTCATTTCATTTCCTTCGGTGGTCAGTGTTGGGAATTACAGCTCTCTCTTGATTACAAAACGAGCTTCTGTTGCGTTGTCATTTGTCAGCCAAAATTGTGCTCACATATTCATCCTGTCAACACTGTTTTGCTCCTTTGCGACGCTTTCCACATCGACAAAGAAAACATGAGACTGCAGCACTTCAAAGCATCCAGAAAGTCACAGTTTCTCTTTGGAGGGACATTACCGCCAGTATATTGGCTGAAGAACACGTCAACGGAAAATCTTTTCGGACAGTGATGTTGATGGAGATTCAGTTTGGACAGAGTAATGTGGTTGATTTCCTGCAGAACGTAGAATTGTGCGCTCGGAAACAGAAACGGAAAGCAATTTGAGGCATTTCGGGATCAGTTGGCGAATCTAAACATCAGCCTGGTGTTTCGCATTGAGCACAGTTGGTGTTAACAGAACTATCAGGTCCCCAACTGGGGACATTGCAAGTGCTTCGTGACACGTCATTGTTGGATGATTTAGAATGTTTCTTTTGCCGCGTGCAGCGGAAGATGAAACAAAAGGAATGCTTCAGGCTCTGGAACAAACCTAAATGACGAAAAGTCGTTGTGTGATTCACAGGATCCATTTTTCCAGCGTGTGTGAACCCGAACTTCACACCCAGCAGTGTTGTGTCCACAAGAATCATGTTCGCGTCACTGAAAGCCTGAAGTTTGTCGGAACCGTTGGAGTCACGTTTGGTGCAAGAGACACTGCCAGCGTTTTGGTTCCTTTCATCAACCCCTTCCAGTCAATAGAATGTGAACAACTGCACACGGTTCATCACGTGCAGAAAGGACCAAGAGCTGCAAGTTTTCCTGAGAAGGTTTCCGAACACACGTCCCATATATCTTGATTCCTTCCACAACAACAGGCGTGGCTGTCCAGGTGGTTTGGTCACCCAATGACCTTCCGTTGGCAGTGCTGTTCAGGGAACTGACTCACCAAGGATGCGAAACACTGTTTTTACCGATGCTGCAGAACGACTTTTAGAGGCATTCACGTCATATTTCACGCGAGGAAGACGTGTAATTCGAGGGCGTCGTTACACCTTCTTATTGGGAGATCTACTTTCATCCCGCAAGAAGCTGGTAGAGCTATGAGGGATATTTACTCCCACGACACAGCTGCAGGTGTTGTTTAATTAACATCGTAAAACCTCCCATATTATCATCCCGTCTGCTTGAGATGAAAACGCGAATTTGGAGCGCTGGATCGTATTCTTTTCCCTGTGGGAAGAGTAGATTAGTGATGCAGGCAGGTATAAATATGTTGAAAACAGGCATTGAAGGGACAATCACTCCAAGAGTCCCTTGTGGTGACAAAGACATTTGTCACTCGTTTCCTCTCTTCGGAACAGTGCAGAGACAGAATGTATTTGCAAAAAAAACCCTGATCTGCAAAGATTTTTGCTTCTTTGTCTTCGGTCATTTCCCCCTTCAGCGTTTTTGTGCCTGTGTGCGCGAACATGTCTTTGAAGGACTGCATGAATGAGTGTAAGAGTGATTGATTGAACAGTTGATTGATTGATTGAGTCAGCGAGCGAGTTGGAAGGAAGGTGAGTGAGGGAGGGAGGGAGGTGAGTGAGGGAGCCATAAATGCATCCAGCAACAAACTTGGCCAGAGAAGCAGCATTTGAACAGTGAAAGGTACTGTCTTCATGTGATTGCAGCGAAGTTCCTTTTTTAATTGGCCTTGTGAATTGTTACTCTTGAAAGCTGCACAATGTTCTTGAACACAAAAATTCTTGATTGTGATGTCCAGTGTCCACTGTTTGCCCGAAAGATCTTCGCACTATCATTGGTTGCCACGAATGTCCTCAAAACTAAATAGAGCCAACATGATGTTGATGAATCTTTGTCTTGAGTATTCATGAGAAGTCTGTTGTGTTTACGAGTAAATTGAGTGTTCAAGAAAAGATAGTTTCTCATTTGAGTGGAACGCACTGATTCTTAGGCTTTACAATACCCTCATGTGATGGCAGATGGGTCCATGGCAGAATTTCGCCACGTTCTTCCACCGCTACAAACAGTGTTCAGACTGTTTTTATTGTGCCGACTCTTTGCTGCAAACCAGTGTTTTGAATGAAATTTTTTCTCCAACCTGACGACAATATTGCGTGTCAACCAGTTATATTTGTGACCACCCTAACTGGTGGTAATGTTGTTCTCTGCCGACCAGCTTCCTGAACAGCTTTATTCTGCAGACATCTTGTCTGTCCAGCACAGGACATTGCATTGTAACTTGCTTTTCCCAACAGGGAAAGCAACAACCTGACTGTCAGAAGGAAACACTTGTACACGTGTGCCAATATCACAGTCACGTTCAGTGCACGTCTGCTGCTTTCACTGGAGCAAAAAAACATAAAGATTTTCTTTTCATCAGAATTAACAAATCACGCCCAAACAAGGACCAAGTAAATTCTGGAAGCACCCCGACAACCCAGGCATGTCGTTTGTCTTCAGTGTCAGACCACTGAGAGAATGAGAAGCCCATCTGATGCAGCAACCAACTTATCAACCAAATCAAGGAGGACGTTTCACTATGGTTCTTGCCTTCGCTTCCATGTAAGAATGTACTGTAAAAATTCAAGGCACGTAGTGTCATCATGAATCGCAGAACAAAGTTGTTTTGGTGGTGGTGACTATTTTGTTGCCACAAAGAACAACAGGAATTGTTGGATTACCACAGCACGCACGCGTGTTGCAATTGGCTCAATCTGCTAGCTACCAGTTCTTTGGACTTGTTTGGATTCATGTGAGCTGCAATCATGTGACACAAATATGAAGAGGTCTTTGCGCGGTGAACGACCATCTGTTTCCTGCGTGTGATCTTCAGCTTGGTCATTGTGTCTGTCACTTTGGATGGTTCACACCAACAAAGCGCTGTGAATATGGGGGGAGCCGCAGTAATTTTTGTATGTTCTGCACAGGTCCTCCCAGAGGAAACATTCCACCCGAAGTGTTTGGCGTCTCAGAGGCATTCGCTGCAGATGCCTGCAGATGCCCTGCCACTTAGCGTGAAAATGCCGCGGAGCGCATTTGAACCTTTGTCAAGAATTTATTGCTGTTGGTTAAGAGAACAACCCATGATAATCAAAATACACGCTTTTGGTCCATTAAACGTCGAAACGAATAGAAAGTAGCTGTTCATCATTGGACAGAGCACTACGTGCGCCATACAAGTTTTATTTGGCCAAATGGATATTAATCTTTTTGTAAATAGGGATCTAAATCTGATGAGATTTTCCTGCCTGGTCATCGATGGGAATTACTGGCCTCCACTATCTCACTGAAAAAGAACCGTCCTCGTCCTCCTGCAGAAATGGTCACAAGCAGAAAGCAATTTTCGCCAGCTAAATGCTTGCAACAAAGAATTGCTTTCCTCTTGCTTCTTTTTCCGCCTGTCAGAAGAAAATGTGCTCTGGATTCATGATTGGATGTGACGGGAGAAATTTGTCTGTGCGATGTTGAAACTGAAAGGAGGCGGTGTCAATGAGTCTCCTTGTGCCGCCATAAAACGCCGCCTGTATTTTTTGCAATTTGCTGAGTTACAGACTCGGGATGACAAAAGGGGAACAGGAGTTTGCTGTGTTTCTCGTCGGTGTACGTGGGAATTTCAGGACACAACAGCAGCGCGAGATACCGATGGCCTGGGACCTCTGCATTTGTGTTGTCACTTCAAGGTCCTTGTCTTCGTCTTTGGCATTTGTTGATCAACACAAATGGTCTCCACAACATCCTGTTCACAGATATTTTTGGGACTGACCGCCTGCTGTGCTCAAAACATCCACGGAGAAAGACGAATTGCTACATCAGTCTGTCCTGAGTCAATTAGTGCCGAAACTCACTTGTTAGTTCTGGTTATCACGGGAACGAGTCTCAGACTCGCCGCACAATGCATCAAATTTTGTCCCACACGCGCGCACTGTTGGAGCGTTTGAAGTGATTGCGGTGTCTGAGCTCGTAACCTGGTCGTTCTGATAAGGCTGTTGCTAAATCTAATGGGATGTTCGGTTTAAACGGTTTCTGGTCATGTAGCGCGTGTCAGTTGCGATTCGTAATCGGAGTCAATGGGGCCAAACGGAACAGGCCTTTTCCCGGAGCTGTCTGGCAGAGGAGATGTGAGGCGTCCCTTGAAGCTTCAACAACTCGGGGCAAAGTCCGCATAGAATTGGAAACAGGAGAAAGCACAACATAACTCGGAAAATGTTGAAACTTGTGTGCAAACGAATGCATTTTATTCACCAAATGCGGTTGAGTTTGGGCTAAACGAGCACCTTGGCATGCCTTTCAGACCACTATGTCTGCGTCTTCTGTCAAGCATCGTGCGAGACGCACTGAGCAAGATGGAAATGCCTGGCTGGCAGCGTTGGCAGCCACAGTGCAAATGTGCCAAAGCGAGCAAGGCGAGCCGCCATAAGACAACATGATCGTCGATGCAATCACCCAAAATGGCCCAATGCAGAATCATCACGACATGATAACGGTGTCGCGTTTGTGGTCCGAGGGCGAAAAGTGATCCGCTGCAGGTGTGGAGTATCAGACCTGTGACACTGCAGTCTGCGAAAACTCATTCCTGCTCTTTGTGTCCTGTTTACATGCATAGTTAAGCATGAAATCCGGGCCCCAATGGAAACATAGATGGCTCGGCCGTTATTGGAAAGTCCTCCCGATTAGTCTCTACATTTGGGGCAGCTCCGCACGGCTCTTTCACATTCTTGCGGCGGCATTGCTCCTGTCAGCGTTTAAATTCCAAATTGATAGCCTATGGACAGAACATAATTCCATTACACAGCTTAAAGTGGAGATTTGGTGGGGCTCAGTCAGTTGGTGGCTGGCTTCTCTGAGTGCTTTCACACTACAAGTGCCATGGCAGGCCACGGAAAGTGACCGAAACACACACAAAATATGAGAAGAGAGAGTGAATTTACCACAGAAACATACTGGAAAACCATGACAACAAGAGCAAAATGACAGAATGATTCAGATGTCGTTGCTTGCAGTGAAAGTACAACAAATATTCCTTGTGGAATTTGTCACAAAAGACAACTTCAAAAAAGAACAAACAAACATCACGAAAGATTGGAATGTACTGGAGTACAGTGTAAATCGCACGCGTGTGAAATTTGGCTTGAAAAGTCAACTCTGGTGCAAGAGTCTCCACGTTTCTGGAAAAAGTAAGATTGATAGTCGTGTTCTCCTGGCATTGTTGGCCACAAAATTTAATTTCCGCTGGTCATAGTTCTCAAGTAGCTTTGCTTCCCCAAAGGATTTGTGGTCGCCTTACTTTCCCTTTAATTGGAGTTGCTCGTCAGACTACTTACTCACAAGGAACCTTGGATTCTCACTTCAAGCCAAAGCCCCGAAGCCTTTTCAAACTGAATGTGTCAACTGCCTTGTACACACTGGAAACATCTTTCGGCACAACAGAAGAACCTCAACACTGAAACTGCGGTAAAGCTCAGATTTTGAGGATCAACGTTCTGTTTTCGTGCTGGATGCAATTCAACCTGTGATTTTTGAAAAGCAGGGCGAAACGTTTTGTGCTGGCGTACTGGAAAATGATCGTTTCCAGAAAAGGGCGACTGTTGTTCAATTTCTGGATGATAATGGATGCAAACTACAGTCAAAATCTGAAATTAAACGATTGCACCGAGAGTCTGATGAATCCAAATGACAGTGAAGATAGCCAAATGGTTTGGTAAGAGGCCAAAAGGGCGATCTGAGGCAATTGGTGCTCTGAAAAAATTTGCCAAATTGTTGTGCAGCACCCGTCTACCAAAGACAAGATTAATACGCGAGGAAATCTTTGTTGAGAGGCATTCGACAGGATGGTTATTAAATGTTCCACTCTTATGAACTCATTTAGCAGAGTAAGCGAGTCTGTGACAGGATAATGGGATGAGTTGTTACGACTACCTTGGGACACAACCACTAATAGACTGGATGAGAAACCGTTAATTACTTGACGGGAAGCATGGCTTGACAGCCGCACGGGTTGGGAACGTGATATTGGAGCAAATTGCTGGTCAGACCACTGGTCAGGGCGTGGAATGTTCGCGTTGAGCTTTCTCTAACTGCTAGCAGGTCAGGAGGTCTCCTGATTGAGAGCTTCGTGTCGATGGCCAGTTTGGATTCAGTTTGGCTGGTGCTGAAAGCTGTTTGATCCAAAAAGCTTTTTTGTGCTTTGTGTCGCACCTCAAGTTGTGCAGTTTTTCAAATGAATTCACGTAGCAAGTGCGAGATTGTTGTCGACACCGTACCTTGGATGAGACTCAGAGATGTGAAAAAATTCAAATTCGAGATGGAACAAATGAACGGTCTTCGTTGAAAATGTTTAATTCCCAGAGAGAGACAGAGAGAGAATGCTTGATTCGCAGAGCGAGAGAGACATAGAGAGCAGACAAAAACAACAAAACAAGGAAAGACCTTTTCGAACAAAACAATGCAGCTGGCTGCTCTCAAACAGAATTTCGAAATTATCAACTTGAGCAACGCAAATCTTCAAAAACGTTCAGTTTTGTCTTGAAGATTTGCTTTCATTGCAATCACAATCAATGCTTATCTGCCTCACGTGGGACCTTCTTGGTTTGGATTAATCTCAAACCCTTCGCATGCGTAAGTCGACCAAAAGCTCTTCGCTCACGTCCTCGAGTGTTTGGTTAACCCGGACCAACCTTGGCTCTGAGGTGATCATCCTTTCACAATTCTTAACATCAACTCCTATTTTCCCATTCTGGACACAGTCCGAACTGCCTGGGTTCTATTGACTTGGTGTGATCTTCAACAAGACAATTGTGACCAATTTCCCTGAGAAGCGGGGTGAAGAAGGAGGTTCAGCAAAGCAGGCAAAGCAGGTGCACTTGTGGCCACGTCGGCCACCACCGAACATCCCCCGTAATGGATTACACAGGATTGTGGTGCTCATTTCTCCCTCAAGTGTCAATGTAATTGATACACATTGAAGCCTGCTAGCTCACAGCAATATCCATTTACTCTTGTGAGAGTTACCTTTTTTCGGGCTGGACAAATGCTACCAAGGGTGAAATCTATCCTGAGATAATCACACGACGGAGGCAGATTAGGAAAGGGATAAGATGCGAAATCGGATCATCCGTCCTGAGCTGCTTCTATTTGCAGTGACGAGATGAATATTGCATTGAGAACCCTTCTCTGAGGATCTGTGTCTCTGGAGATGGGTTGTTGTTGTTGTTTTTGTAGAGCTGTGTGAGTCAAATGGCGTGTTTGCAACCTTGTCACAGCTGTCTTGCACTGTGTATTCGTGAGGTGAAATCCTCCCGCAAGAGCTTTTGAGCCATCTCTTTCGATGTCCTTCCTGATGTGCAGACATTACTGTTTTTATCCGGTTGAAAAACTTTTCCGACTCCCCCTTTTTTTGGTGTTCTGGAACAAACGGCACACTGCAGCAGCTGTGATGCGCACGATACGAGAACGAGTCTGTCCATTGTTTGCACCCTGTTCTATTTCCGTCTGCTGCTGCACGCAACCAAGTGCTGGTCTCGGACAGCTGTCCAGAGCACAGGTGTCTGCATGCGTGGAGCCATGCACCGATTATAGAATGACTACATAGACAAAAAAAGTGATGTGCCTGTCGCTGCATTTATCTGTGTGCACAGGACACACACGTTTGCGTTTGCGCAAGACTGTGTGTGAGCTGCTGTCGTCTTGTCAAATCAAATGTTCATTTTGTCTGAGCTGAAAGAACTTCTTGTGCAATGGTCTGTACACCATGTAGTTGTCACTGAAGCCGTCGCCATAGATCTGGGCTGTCATGCCTTTATGAATCCCCCGGGTCTCATTGCGCGTCCAACTACACAGAACCTGGTTCCGTTCGGTGCGTCCGATGCGAACAGGCAACAGTTTGCATCGAGTCGTTTCGTCAGCCGCTCAGAAGTGCAAAGCCTCAGCATTGTGGCAGAGACCATCTCATTGACGGCAGCAGCATGCATGTTGCCTCGCAGAATTCTAATGTCAGCAGAGACAGAAAAAAAGTCACCGAACTTTCCAACTCCAAGTTTGAGGAGCTAGAAGAAGGACATGTCAGTGTCGGTGACCAAGTGTCACAACAGTGCAGATCCTGTCAGTCTGTGAAAAAGAGACATTCATCACATTCTGTGTTGATGGGAAATACCTTTCATCGCATGTTTTCTCAAAAGCAAGGTAAATCTGAAAATGAGCCGCACAGTCAATCAAATGTAATGCATCGATTTTTGTGTTTGAGTTTCCATTTACGGCTGAGGTTTTATTGGAAATGGAAAATAACATCACGAAACCAGAGCAAATACGAGTGTTGAACGGACGAGCGGCGAATCTTCACTCAACTGTCACCAGACGAAACCCTGGCGAACCATCTGGAGGTGCAGTCCGATGAATCTGGATTGATCACACCAACGATGTGTCACGCTTTCGCAACATGGTCGTGATCTGGGGCTGAAATTGTTTCAAGGCATCTGAAATAAATCTATTCATTTTCCTTTTGAAACGGATCAGAAATTCATTTCAGTCCAAATGCAGGCACGTTTCCAAAGGGACTTCCACCTCCTGCGCGCGGACTGAAGAATACAGATCAGTGTTCCCCCAGAAGCAAAGCAAAACAGATTGTCAACAGCACCAACCTCTTTTCACACTTTGGGTATTTAAGATGCACAAGAGCGCTTTCGAGTGCCATTCAGCAATGCGGAGACCCAGACGAGGCTTTGTGTGGCAGTGAGTAGCCGCGCTTCTTAATGGTGTCTCTTCATCTTTCTTTTGTTGCCGCGCTCTGTGGGGGCATCTGGAAAAAGAGTTCTGGACATGGTCATTTGGTTAGACTACTTTCGAGTTGAGTGAAACATCAGGGTTTCTCAGTATCACGCAATGCACAAGTGCAGGGACCATGGCTCTCAAAGACAGAATTCCAAGCCCTGCACAGGAAGGGTCCCTTCACCTCAAGGTCAAATGCCTCTGAATGAAGAAAGGAGTCGAAGCATTTGTTCCTTTTATTTCATTAGCTTCTGCAAACAGTGCTCAACCAAGCTGTGCAGTCCCGTGTCTCAGGCCCATTAATCGTGAAGAAGGGCGATGCAGAACAAGGTACCAAATGAGCCAATGGAGTAAAGACACTCGATCAAGGAAGAACAAAGCTTACCTCTTTCTGTTTATTTCCCTTGATCACTTAGAGCCTCTGCTGTCAAAGTCTCGAGCTCGCTGGATTCATTTGGTTGTTTGGCGTCTGGGCACACGGCGGAAGAGCAACACATGCAAACTGTGGATGCAATGGGAAAGGTGAAAGGGGGAGCTGTCGTCCGAGTCCAAATGCTCTTAACGCACGGCAAACACGCATCACTGGCTGGGTGGTGCTTGGGTGGTGCACCTTCCGGTGAAACCCATCAAGGTTTGGGATTTTTATTTGCCGCCGGGTCTTGCAGTGCAGAGTCTGTGAGATTCCACAAAAATATCAGATCCCAGCCGTCTGCCTCTGTCTGAAAGAAAACTCCTCTGTGCAAACAAATACATTCCATTGTTCATTTCGCAATTTTTCTTCACATTCCGTTACTGTTGCCGATGCCTTTGAACAGCTGGAGGGGAGCTTGATCTGTTGATGTAACCTAGGCTGCAGCAGGTGCTATGCCGGTTTCACTATCAATATATTCCTTTAATGGATTACAGAAGATTGTGGTGCTCATTTCTCCCTCAAGTGTCAATGTAATTGATACATATTGAAGTCTGCCTGTGCTCAAAGCAATAACATTTTCCCCCGTATGGATTACCAATTACTGTGAAATGTGTTTCCGAAGTAATACATCTTTTCGCTGTGGTGTTGAGGGGCAAGGAGAGAAATATGAATTCCATTTCATGTTGTGAGGCTTCGTTACCTGTAATCCTCCGTTGATTCCGAGAAAGAGGGGAAAATAGAATCTGGAAGATTGTTAGCGTGAGAGCAATCAGTGTTCCATTCAAGAGGGTTCGGATGTTTCTGAGACTCCAACATCAGTGGCCGGGAACCACAAAGACTGATGTCGTCCTGAAACCCTGACTCCGTATGAACTGTGTGTTGTATTGGGTTTCGGTGAGGACCATCACATCCCACGAGTGCCCCATTCTCACGGAAACTGCAATTTCGCGAGGGCCACACACGACTGCCCACAGTATTCTCTCATGACTGAATTCCAACGTCCCTCACGAGATTTGAAATTGCTGGAGACTCTTCAAAAGCACTAAAAACAACACAGAGAGGCCATTCAGGATCCGGGTGGCAACAGAAGCTCAAGCTCACATTCGAGTTTCATTGTATCAGGAGAATTCCTCACACAAGACAACAGTCAGATGTCCTTGCATTCCAAGATAACTAAGGTTTAGACCACTCGGTGTGTTTTACCCAGAAACACACAAGCTAGTCTTGCCTTCCTGTGTTACGTTGAGCATGTTGACGGACGAACTGGTCAGGACACAGACACACACCGTCCTCCTCCTTCGTAACGAGCACGACGGTTTCATGGTTCCGTGCTCTTTTATCTCCACATGATCACAACGTAGCTCTGCATTTATGCCACAAATCTTCGTGCAATTGCTTCCGTTTTGAAGAAAGAAGGTCGGTTTTGCGTGTGACAGTTCTCTGTCCAGCTGCCCCCAAATATGCAGACGAGATTGGATGCTGGTATGGACTCTGGTTTCCCACAAAATTGGACGGTATTGAAAGAGTTACGATGTGTCCGCAGACCCTATCCAGCTTACAGTCATTCCTGGAAGCATATTGTCTGCACCGTGCATTGAATGTCAGCCAAAATAGACGACAAATGACTTGTAAAGCGGGCCAACCCAATGGCCCTTGTTGATCATTCAGCAAAGGCAGTGCACAAAAGTAAAGCCCGACGAACATCCATCTTGAAGCGTTCCTCCGGGGTAACACTTAACCGTTTCACGATTACTTCGACCACGGGTTAAATCTTGCTCAAGTCAATCCAGCCGCCACTCCTTTCCCGAACCTCCGTTGCTACATTTAAGCACCGCGGTAATCTAGTCATTGACAAGGGGCTGGCAATATAAATGGAAGTCACATTTACCGGAGTTGGAAGGGAGGGGACCCTCTTGCATGGAAACTCATACTTTTCAATCATCTTCAGCAAATGGATATGGATGTCCCTGATAATGGCCTATCCATTTGTAGCTTGTGCATTTCAAGTGTTTTTGGTTGGAACCAACGATGTGTACATGTCTTTTTCAAGTAACGACGACGGTGATCTCAAATCTCTTGTGTCTGGATGATGTTCGTTTCTTGTGTTGGGGAAGAACATTCAGTGACGAGCCATCAAACCAGTACACTATTCCTGATTGACTTCTGTGTGATTCACGACAACACGAGGCATCTCACTCAAACGTGGGAGATTCCACATTCTCTATGCAATTCGAAGGACACCGAATGAACATATCAAATAAAGGCCTCCCAGACATCCTCTGTCCTGAGGGTCTCATTCGCAAGATAAATAACACGGGACCTTGCTCTCAATTTTCGAAAATTTAAAAGGATAGAACAATAGCACAGACAGGTTTGCTCCTGAGGGTCTCCTTTGGGGGAATGAGGTTTACCTGCATCATTTGATGGTCTTTTATGTCATCGTCACACCATTTATTCTCTGGTTTGCTCGCTGAGCAGGGAACGGCACAAAACCGTTGGCCGGGTGCTAGTGAGACCAAACATACCTTGATGCGTTTTCACTGAAAACTTTTTCAACTCAGCTGCAGTTGTGCTGACACAAAACTGCATCAACATACGATCTGGTTTCACTTTTGTCAATACCATCATCGAATCTGTCGTGTAGAGACCGTGATACACCATTTCCAATCGTTCACGAATCAGTTCACATTTCAACAGTTTCTACACAGCTTCAAAACAATAACAACTAGCAGTTGGCTGGAGGGATGATCGCATGTCATGCAGTCGTAAATCAGCGAATAAATTGTAAAAAAAAAAGTGGGAACAATTAAATGAAACCCTACAGTTGAAGATATAAATCCATGGCCGGGTACAAAATGCATTGATGTGAATGTCAGTTCCATCAGAGCTAGGATGTTCAATTTGTTGAACATTAGGTCTCGCGCAAGTTCGTTTTTATGGTGCAGTTCATGTTCCGGATGTATCAAATTTCAACGAGTTTGTCTCCATTGTGTGGGTTGACCGAACTGTGCCCAAATCGTACCGGTCTTCGGTGTGCGGAATGGGCTGATGTGCTCATTCCAAACACATGCATGAACATTTCGTACAGTTGCCACGAACTGCAATTCAGGCAGACCTGCGTGAGTTTTTCTCTGGTTCTTGTCTCTGCAATTGCCAATTTATTCGGCGCGCATGCTTAAGAACCTTGGCGGTGATACAGATCCAAACACCGGCAACGTGACGAAAGCCAGAAGTGCATAAAGTCAGATTACACCCGGGACTGACATTGCTAATTGCATTTCCTCTGGGACGGAAATGGACAAAGAGATTCCTTTGAACATTCTTGCAGCAGCTGCATTTCTTTCTGGAAACTTGTCCTGCTCGACTTGTCATGTCGCGTCGTAACAGTTGACACAGTATGTCTTGTGCACAAGTCGAAAACTTCAATCGATCCCGGATCGGTTTCTTTTGTTCTCTTAGAGCAAAAGTGGTGAGGCTACGAAGTGCAAGATGGTCACAACCATCATGGTTTCCACTTTCCTGGGTTGGTTGCGCCGAAGCATGGTCACAGACCCAACTGCATATCTTGCCAGCTTGTAAACCTTGTTCCAGATCTTGAAAAAAATGTCAACTCAAATCGACAGTCCACTAAAGTCATGAAAACCTGACACCACTCGGAACCTGGCCTTCGGGTTCAAGCTCGACCGTCAAACGCTGCGTGGGTTTGGAGAAAACCAGCGAGTTCCTGCCTCAATGCATACGCATGATTGATACATGAATGTAAATCCATGTTGATTAGATTTTGATCCTTGCGGAAAACTGGAACGAGCACTCTTTCTCCTGAGGTCTCTGTCATCAGACACATGCTGCCTCCTTCGGAGTGTCGTTCTTGATGACAAAGTTGTTGCCTGCGGGTTGTGACTCGAGAACAGTTTTCTTTACAAAATTGCACTCTGGAGCATCGTAAATTGTGCCAGTCGACGTCGTGACTGGTTTACGGAAACCGGGATAAATTGAATCTGATTTCATATTAATTACCTGTCTTCAGCATAAATTACCGTTATCCTGAGTTTATGCAGATTAACTTTGGACTTTCCACCACATCCGGAACGAGAGAAAATGTCAGCATGAAAAACACTCAGTAGATCCTTGGCAAAAGTGGATAAAGAGACTGGTTGTGCCAAAGTCGATGCCCGTCGCACTCACTAAACCATGAATCTTTGGGTCAGAAACGAATGGCCGCTTCAGAGATTGTGTCCCGCGCCCTCAGTTCAGAAGGACACATGCTCTCGGTACGACGACCAGTCAGAACAAGACAATGCGACGAAATCCCAAAGGTAGATCTATTCGGTACTGTTCAACCCGAAGAATCTTCAAAGTCAAAACAGGACTCTTCGGGACAAAAGTCAGTTGGAAGGCAGAGGGGCAACAAAAATATTTGATTGGTTGAAGAGTGTTTCTCCACCCCACCCCCCGCGCGAGCAACTGATGACCTTGTCTTTTTCTGTTCTTTGTTTTTTGTTGGTGAATGAGCACTTTGTTCGTCAGGCGACCACAACGGACGGTGAGGACCCGAGTCGGTCAAACCTAGCATTTGATGTTGAATCTCGTGGTAGGCTCTTCACGTGCCATAAACTGAGGCTGAACCTCTGGAGCACAGTTCCACAACTAAACAAAGCGCCAACTACAAGCTCTGGGGGAATCCTAAACGTGTGCACCAAACATTTTAATTTATTGCTTTTGGGTTAAACACTTGATTTATATGTGGCCGGGCTCATTCGGCTCGATGTGGTGCCTCTTTAAGGAATTTACGTATTGATTTGGTGTTAGCGAGTCTGCCGCGCCCAGCCCATGATAAAACCCCCAGAGTTCACGAAGCAGTTGTAATGATCATGTGCCAGATACCGTTTCTGGGTCAAGCAGTCTTCACATTGGAGGAAAGTAAAACTGACTTGAATTTGGCCCACAGACCAGGAAATGATGTGCACGCACGTTGCCGCTCAGCTGTGTCACAGCGTCTTCACCTTCTGTGATTCTTTCATGAAGACACTTCCCCTGCTCCTGAAGCTCGGTTGTTTCTTTGCGCTCGTCCTGACACTGCATAGCACCCACCACTTCGAGAATGTCAGTACTTGCCTGTCACCTCAAATTGCACACGTTCTTGGACAGTATTAATTTCTGCAGATAATAATCTATTGACGCTGGTTTCAACTGGGTTTACCTCTCCTGGCTTGTGCAGCTCTTCATTTGTTGAATTATTCAACAGCCTCTAATTTATTTCATGCGATAAGAAATGAACTAATTTACAATAAATTAGGATGTTTATGACACTCAAAAGACATGAAGGGTCTGCTTGTTTTGCTTGTCACTGACAGCGCAAGATGGAGTACAAACTGTGTTTGGGATCCATCGATGCGATGTTTCTCCAGGTTCATTTGAGTGACCGTGCTGCAAGTTTTATGTGCAGTGTGTTTTGTGTTGTCATCTATATCTGTTTCCTGATTGGAATCGTTTCCTTTTCACACCATTTGAGAGGCTCCGTGAGGACGCTTCGTCTGCCCTGAACTTTTGCGGCGTTTACACTCTCGGTGTGTCAGGACCTTTTGCTGACCAGCATATGTTGCCAATGTCGGCAAAATATCCCAAACATTTTCTCCCCCAATTATTACTCACCAGGTATGGTTACTTTTCAGTCCTGGTTGGTAGTTTCCCAGGCTCAGCCACTCTTGTTTTTATTTCCGAAAAAATTGAGCTTTTGTAGACTGATTGACCCAGTCCTGAAATTTCATGATCTGATAGTATTGGTAGTTTCTGAGTCCTGAAAAAAGGGGACATTTTGCTAATGTCGGCAAAATATCCTGGCCCTCAAGTAGTCCTGTTGCACCGGAAATCGAAATCATACGCAAGTCAGGAGTAGCAAGTCAAGAACTTAAAAAGAGCCACAGTTGGCCAGTTTGAAGAGAATACAAAACAGAAACAACGAAGGAAAGAAACGCATTAGCACCCAGAGGTCTGAAGTCAGTGGGATCTGCAGCATGGAGTCTCAGTTCCGACCCACCGGCCCCGAAACAAAACGTTATCCAGAGAAGCATATCGGAAGCTTGGCCTGGTTTACCTAGCTTGACTTCTGGGAGAGAGTCTCAGCCTGGCATTGAGCAACTTTACTTCGAGCCTGGTGCTGGGCAAACCCAGTCAGGGATATATTCGTTGGGGACAGCACTATCCTCCGTCGACGTTGTCCGAGATATTTGTCTGGCATCTTGAACCTGAGGCAGATCTGGGACATAGCTGAAAGGGCCAGGGGAAAAGACTCAAAAAGTTAATTCACACAACACAAAGCAGCAAACCTTCGAAACTTGACCGGTGCTGGACGGTTTCCCCAACAAGCCGTTGTCACAACCTGATGAACATGTATGTTCTGATTGAAGCTGCTTTCTGAGCTGTCCGCGACAAGGCCCACTGAACCAACGAGATGTGCAAGTGCAAAAGCACAAAAACAATGTGAGCAAGGTTTTGTGACGGCCTTTGGTGAGACATCGTTCTCACTTGCAGAGCGAACAGGATAACATCGCGTACTTCCGACACCAGACGCTCAACGAACAAGGAGAATGTGACTGTCGGGTGTGTTTGCTGTCACACGTAATCAAAAGAATTACATTGCAACATTTTTGAAGTGTGTTAAAGTTATACAAATGTGAAGTAATTCTGTGTTGGCATGCACAGAGAGAGCTTGTGTGTTTGGTAGAAAACTTGAAGCTGAAGACTCATTCCTGCAGTTTACACACAAAGCGCACAGCTTCTGTTCTCTTTCGGTGGTTTGTCCCTGTGAAGCTTCAGTGTCTTCAGCCATACCTCTCAGTGGCAAGTCGGGGGACAAACTGCTGAAGGTGCAACTTGTTAGAAGGTCTAATTCAATCAGCTGAGTAATTTTTCTACCATGGGTTCCCAGATCAGATGGGATGAGTGGATGCGGCTTTTATCTACAACATCTGCTGGACTCTGAGGACTTCCTGGATCTTGGATGATTTGCATGAAGAGGCAATACCTCTGACAGGGCTCACAGTGTGCAATTCGAACATGTCTGGGATATTATTTGGAGGTTCAAAACTAAAAAGAACGAGGAAGATCAACAAAACCAGGCTCTTTTTTGTTCACAAAATTTTTGTTGTTCGTCAAAAAATGCACGTCAAGGTGTGCGAAGCTGCACGATTGATGCTGGGCTCAAACACAGCTCGAATGGCAGCGGCAGGATCATGCGAGCTGTCCCCCGCACAGCTGACCGACTAAATGGACCAAAACGCACGTGAGTCGCGTGGTACGGGCATGGAGTGGTCGTCATTGAAAACCAATAAACATTGATTGGATTGACACAGAAATATGAGGATACCGGCGCACAAAACACAAACAGAAGCAACTGAGTTTTCCTGGACAAAACCTGGACAGGAGATGTGGACAGTTGGGAAACCAAAGTTGCTGATTGCACGGAGTGGTATTTCACGGATCCCATGCACAGATGCCTCAACGAAGCAATGACGAACTTTCATCTCTGATGAATTGCCAGGAGATCACCAGATTGACATCATACTTAGCTGATTAATAACAACGGATGGACGTGTGCATACACCCAGAAGAAGCCCAGCCATTCTTCTTATTGGATTACTCTCACTGGGAAGACTAGCGATCCCCCACTCAAATGTGGCTCGCCTCGAATGAAGAAGAAAGTCGACAATAGCGCTTTCGATGAGTGTTTACAATGGAATAAGACTGGAAGAAATGGTGCTTGGATTACCCACCTGCTCATCTGGAATATATCGTGAATCTGAGGGATTATTACGGGATTTGTTGCTATCAGAGGCAGGCCATGTTTACAATGGATTGTTATGGAAGACTCACTGCGCGTGTTCTTCTTTTCTTTTGGCTAGCTTGCAGCGTCGGGTGCCCTTCGGGTGAATTTGAAGAAAAGGCCTGCTCCAACCATGGCGATAGATCCTGTCAGAGTAAGTACAACTCCTTTTTTCAACCAGACTTCTGTGCACACTGCTGAATTGCATGAGAGTGACGTGAGGTAAACAGCAAACATTCACAGCTTCTGCACAACCCGCCTCACCAAGAGGGGATTATTGACCGTTTCCGTTTCAACCCAGTCTTCGTTCTTCTCAGCTACAAAAAAGAATGTAATTCGACATTCAAGACATCAACATTCAAACCGGGGATTTGCTTTTCCTTGGTTGCTCATCTATCCCATGAATAATCTTGTCGCGCACAATTGATTTTGAGACAGTTCCATGCAACCCAAGACATGTTGTAGGTGTGTTTCGGTGTCCGCAGCAAGGTTGTCAATAAGAGAGGCATGAAATGCGAGTAACAAGTTCCAACATAAGTCTGGTGCGCCAGGGTGAAACTCGTTTCACGCCGGTGTGTGTTCTGGTGACAAAGGCAAAAAATGAAGACACGTCAACAGAAGTCCACGCGAGACGAGAAAATAAGGACAGATCGAGGCAGTGTTTGAGGGTCTGTTTTGGCCGCCAGGTAGAAAAGCGCTGTGGTGAACACCTGCAAAGTAATGTCACTTCGAATTATTTATGAAACAATGAACTTCCATGTTTGGCGTTTTTGTCAAACTACAGCCTGAATAAACAACTATTATTTCTGTGAGGACGACATTATTGCACTCACAATTTGTCCTTTTGAACGCTGATACTCTCGAACCAACATCATGAGAATTATACTGTGACCTGAAAAAACACAGGTTTGTGAAAGTCAGAGTACACTGCTCCAGGGACGTGCACGTATTGACATCTACAAGTGTTTCAAAAGAAAAAATCGAGTGTGGGGATTTATCCCCTGGACTTTGTTTGGGTTTGTCCTCAGTTCAAGGTGACCAAAGCATTCGTCTCAGTTTGACAGTCCTGGTTTCATACCACCCGTGAACCTGAAGACGACAAGTCAACGATGACGCCATGGTCAACGCTGCTGATCCTGTTGGGTCTGTGTCTCGAATGTGCAGTGTGGCCCAATGTGTTCAGGGACTCGAGTGCACTCTGCTGATGTTCAGTTGGCACATGTGCGCAGTAGTCGAGAAAGCTACTGATTCAGCGAAAATACAATGTCAACCAAACAGCTGTGGCACACTGGCTCTTTCCAGTAAGAGGACATTATCCAGGAAACGAACAGGCTTTCACACAGCGAGGTGCAGCAAGTTTTCCACCAGCCGGTACAGGTTGAAGGCGAGAACAGAACAGAACACGTTGTCCACCCTGTCTGTCTTTTCGTGCCTTCTCGATGAACAAACAAGAAACCCTGGTTGCTTTGTGTCTGACATTGAAAGACCAACCCTATCATTCGTCCGATGCTCTGCTTGCACCTGGTGGGCAATTTGAGTTACTTGCTGTCTCAAGAGGGAATTTGGCGCAGGCAAGTGGTGTCCATGCAGCATGTGGTCCAGCTATTCATCCTCAGCTTGTTTCTTTGGCCTTGTTGCTGTGCACCTGAAGATGTGGTCGACAAGTTTTCTCCTCTAGACTCTTGTTTTGCTCGCCCTCTCGCCCTGCTTGGCACAGTTCCACAAAATTGTTTGGTTCCTCACAGTTCCACAAAATTCCTTGCTTCCTTCAACCTGATGGTTTGAGGCCCTCTGAAACTTTCTTGATCTCAGTGCAGTTTGTCTCTCATAATGAACAGCTCCTGACTTGTTTCTGTCTCCACTGGAAATGCTGAGGTGTCTCCGAGTCAGTGAAACAGTCAAACAAAACCACCACTTCTCAATTCTGAGTTATTGTGCACTGACTTGTTTGGACTTTTGGATTCTTGACAACCACGGGCTACGTTTCATTTTTCGGGCTGGTGCTTCAAGTAAAGGACAGAAATTGGAGAAAGACCAAGCACAGCTACAATTTGCTTTTTCTTGTTGACTGGAAAAATTCTAAGTGGTTGACAACAGACCTCAAACGACAGGAAAGGTGAATCATCCTGTGATCTTCAGACATGTGCGCACGAAAGCACTCTGAGTGCATTCCCGCTTGAGCAGCTGGTAAAATCAGCGTTCACTGCCGACAAGGTGAGCCGTGCACTCAAACGTAACTGTTGTGACCCTTGCTCTTCGTACGTAAATGCCATAGCACAGAAGGAAACCACAAGAACAATTTTGGTTTGTCTGCATGTGCTTGTGAATCTGATATCTTTGTTCTGCACAAACTCTTGTGCCCTTCATTCGTACCGAGCTCTGCACGAGGTTCCAGAATGTGTTTTCCAACTTCCGTGGTGCAAACACAAATTTCTAACTTGATATTGGAATGTGCGGCACAGCACCATATGATCTGCAGCCTACAGCCTGACGGAATGGAACAATGTTTGTGTGGAATTGTAGCAACGATTTTGGCAACCCATACCAGCTGTTGAACATTTTTGGAAAACAAATCCTTCGAGGTCTTTTCACATCTTCCTCCGTATAATTTACTGCACAACACTCAACAAAGACTCGCAGCATGTGACGCAGCTGGTGAGAGGATATCTGGTGCGAGGCCCGGAGTAAACTAAGAGGTAGATCGGGAACCAAGTCACGCTCCCTGATTCTTGACACTGGCCCTTCAGGGATCTGTGCGCTAGGATTAACTTGGTTGCTAACTACCATGGCATCCGGGTGTTGATCAAGTTCTTTGCACCATCAAAAAAATCATCAAGATTCCGGTTGGCGTGATATGCGAGACGTGCAGTTGCAATGTCTGACCCCAACTGTTGGCAACACAGCAGCATGACCAAACTAAGGCATTTATCGTGGTCACAGATTATTTTCCGATGCTGCCAAAGCGTGTCTGTCTGAGCTCTCAAGACTGCAGTCCAGGCAATCTGTCCAGAGCAACATTTCCAATTTGTTCACACGCAGCAAATGTGAACCGAGAATCTGGTCAGTACATAAAATGCAGAAGCCGAGTATGGTCCGATCAATTTTGAGCTTGTCAATGGCTCCACGGGTTTCACGCCTAATGGGCGGGAAGGATACAAGCACTGTATGTTGATGCACCAAACAGCATGGTGCTTCCATTTGTGGCAAAATATGTATCAGGAAATTAAATATGGCTTTGTATGTCTGCACATTCGGAGTGCGTTGAAAGGGACTGTGTTCCACCGCGCAACCATGTCACGAACGGCACATTTTTGGCAGAGGCGGTGGCTTGATAAGAGTGACTTTGAAACCTGCATGTGCCACAAATATAGCAAAAACGAACTTTTGAGGTTCTCCAACCGTGTGATGTTTCTGAACAAATGCACAATGTGAGAGCAAATGAATTGCAGAGTTTGCAGGTTTGGTTGAAGTCCAGATTTGTCCTCATCAACTTCCAGTCTCTGCTTTGTTCTCTTGGGAGTACTAACTTCCTGATAAGATGTAGAAATGCAACGCATTTGCGTCACGGAAGAGATCGTTTGGCAAATGAAAGTTCCGTTCACTAGGAAGCACATGCGGCTTCGCTTGGGACACCCGATCGAACAGAGGTGTTGTATTCACGTTGTCCTCAGTTTTGCCGATCAGACCAAAAACGCAGCTCTTGTGCATGGATCTTTTCCCTTGTGGTGTTTTTGAAAACAAGCTTTCATAGTCGTAACAGTTTGAAGCTGGAGCGCTGAGGCCAGGACAACAGCTACAAACAAACGACACGATGTTTGCTCACGTTCATCCTGCCGATTTTTAATATCCTGTTTGGCAGTCATGCAATGAGGGGCCTTTGGAATTGAACGAATGAATGCTGTGCGAAATGTTGTTCATCAGCTTCAAGCACCGTCCAAGCTTGTCATGTACTTTTGTGAGAAGACGCGGGTCCGGCTGTTTCTCAACATTCACGCAAGATTTTCGAACATTCTGTCACGCAAACAAAGCGTACCCGTTCTACGTGCGTGCTTTGCGTCTGGATTCACGTGGTGGACTCCCCTCCTGTTGTTCTGCGACAACCCATGGCACCAAGCACTTTCACTTTCACACATTCCACGCACAGCTGCAATCGAGGCTGGTGACAAAAGAACTGCTGTGATTGTCGGACAGCACTTTTAATGACAGGTTCACTCTGTTGAGTTTCCCTCTTTTTGGCGAACTTCCGTGCAGAAAAAGGAGCACACGAGGCTTGTTCCGTGCGGTGTGATGTTGATCTCATGTGCAATTTTGTTTGCTCAGGCTTACTCATCTGTGTGCAGTGCAATTACAGTTTTTTGTGCTGAAAAACAGATCACACAATAAACGGCCTGCGCTCTGATGACACAGCTGATGATTAAATTTCGGCAGGTTGCGAGTTGCCGAGTTTGCGCATCGTCTTTGTGTGAAGCATCAAACTCTGGTTGCTACAAAAGGCTGGATCCCTGTCCGTTGCGTCAAAAGCAAACTTTACCACTTCAAATCTTTCTCTGTGACTCTGTCGCTGAAACACGCAACTTGAAGCAGTACGCAAGACAACTGCGTGTGTGACGTCAAGGCCCCCTTCGCGCCCCTTGGTATTGTAAGGACATACGGCGGAAGCAGATGACAGGATATGATTGTAATCATGTCCGTATTTAAAACACGCAGGCAAGCATGCATATTCAATAGCCTACCAATGAGTAAAGCTAATTGTGAAGTGCAAGTGCCCAGATATAAGGAAGCAGCTGCAGGTCTGAATGAGTACTTACGGCATAGAGTATGATCTCCTCTGGTTGCACTAAGAGCTTGGCACAAAACTCTCTGAGTTTAGGTTTTTGCACCCACACACTGTACTCGGACTCTGTCACAGTATGTGTGACAGCCAGATACTGCCATAACTTTATTCATACTCATAGTACAGAGAATTGTACTAACATTCAGACCGGAATTCACACTTCAAGGGACAGAACAGTATGGGGCAACGCAACATGAAGCAACAGAATGGGACAAGGGACCTCCTGCCGAAATGCCAAAAACGAAAAATTTTGGGGGTTCAACCACGTGGTGCTCTTGCCCTAATGGAACATCGCCTCTGATGTGAGGGTTCACTCACGCCTCTGGGATGGTGACAGAAAGATTGAGTCACACTGAGTGAGACAGGAACACAGCCTGCAAGGAATTTTGAGCTTGTGGGCTTGTTTACCTGTGAGAAATATGTCAAACTCACAGATGTGTGATATCCAAGTCACCCTTTCCTCAACAGTGTGTGAACACATGTCCACTGCAAGAAGTGTACAGAACAAAGAAATCCACCAAAAAATAAACAACCACAAACGTTGCAGGCACCACTCAGTCGTTTTGTGCCATTGTGCAGACAAAACGTCATCAAGTGACACTTGATCTCAAGAGTTCTCTGTTGTCAGCAACACTTTTAAAGTGCAACAACGAGCTGAAACTTATTCCTTTTCTTCGCTAATGTCACAAGGCCAGTAAAATGAGCAAGCGACGAACCACTCGAGGAAACAGGAGGATTCTATTGTCCTCAAGAGTTTCAAATCTCATCTGCAAGGACAGACAAATGATTGGATATACGAGGGTGATGACTCCTAATTGGGTCTGAAAAGAGAAGCAGGTGGACAGAGAGAACCATGCAAAGTGTGAAATGGAGCTGGACACGAGTTTTGCTGCTCATTCTTCGTTGGTTTCTTTCTCCCAACATGGTTGTTGTCCTTTTGAAGACAGGTTCCCAAACGCTTTGACTCCGAATGTGCTTTCGATCAAGATTGTCAAGACAACGTTTCTTTCCACTCAGAATTCTTCCAGATCAGTCGAGGCTGTGAACTCCAAAAATAGCTGGAAATGAACAAATCTTCACGCCAACTGGGGTGTTGTCCATCTTTGATCCACCACAATTCAATGATCAAGCAGTCGCCGCACAGCGCAAGACAATTTGTCTGGAAATAGGACTGCAACAGTGGCTCAAATAAGGTGAAAAGATTTGGCAAAAGATTTCCTGCAATTCTGATGTCTGCTTCTGAATGTATCTAATGGACTTGCTGTAATTGAATTTGTCGATGTGTTCACATGCTCTGGTTTGCCCTGCAATCATGAGGGTTTGAATGAGCTTCCATTCAGCTATGTTGTTTCCGTGAGTTCCATACAACTTGTTCACTGCGACTTTCTAACAGTCGTGGCTGGCTTTGCCGAGCCCCATTTTGGGCAATTTTGGGAGTTACGCTCTCCGTGCACACATAGCTCAATTACGTGTTTGTGACTGCCTGTGTATGTGGGATGGCGAAGCAATATTGTGGGGATATACTGCGTAATTTACTTTGTGGATCATGACCCCAGCTCCATTTTAGAGAACCGCGTCGCCTCTGTCTTTATCCTCTGACCCTGCCGTCTCACTACTCGGTAAATTCGGGCGAAGTCACCGAAATGACAACACTTGGATCTGCTCGTTCTTGGTGCGAGTTTCAACGTTGTGACTGATCCCTTTTATTTTTGGCCCATCAACCTTTTTGCTTCCTGCTGGGAATGTAAAATATGAATGACCTTGGTGTGTTAAGTGACGTTATTAAATCTGAAAATTAGTTTTATTCGGAGCTGTTTGGAAGCGTTTGCTAGGCAACACTGGTCCCTGAATCAGGAGCTGTATTCATTATTAATTTGGTGATGATTAAGAAAGGCAGTTGAAGGTGTGAAGGGATATTGTGGAACTACGTGTCGCATTTTAAACTTCGTGTTCGTTCAGCACAAAATTCGCCACATTCTTCCATCTTTCTTCAGACCACGTTTGAGAGAAGTCTATACAAGTTGGACATCACCTTTCTGGCACAAAGTGGTCTATCGAAGCACACTAACACCAGATTCAGACAAAAAGGGCAACACTCATGTTCTGCAAAAGCTCGTTTCAAAAACAAGTCCATCGTTGCTGAACAACTCGGTGCTTGTGCTTCAGCATTATCTCTGCCAGTTCTGTCGCAGTTGAGCACATGTCGATTTGCTGTGATTTGCCTTCACCTTCAGATGTAGATTCGGGGATCAATGTGGGTAATGGACTTGAGGTAACTACATTTGGGGGACGGACGCGAGGTCTTCTTTGTGTTGCAGTGAACTGGTGTGGACTCACATCGTCACCAAGTTCAGGTTCTAGTGTCAATTTCTTGGTTTGGTTTCAAAGCTGTTGCTTCACGCATGTTCGAGTGGCAAAGAAAACTTTTACGGGGCCGTTTTACTTGCTCACAATCCAGCAATCGCCACAAAAAGAAACAACATTGATCACGATGCTAGTTTCTTGCCGCTCCGTTGTCTGCCTTTGGTGAGGATGACTTTTTATGAGAGTGAAAGCGATTTCCCTTTTGAAAAAGTGTGGCGTTTGCTGAAAACAGGTTCAGAATCTTTGAATGCAGTGTATGTGCCATGGCCATGGAGAACCGGTTATTCACGAACTCTCCCTCGTCGCATTCAAAGCAAAAGAGGTATTGTGCATCGTGCACGCTCGTGACACAGAAACATGCAAATTGCAAAACACGTACACGCAGATGTTTTCAAACGGCCAGGAGTCCTTGCTCTTTTGTTGTGCTCCAAGCACACAAAGACTCATACGGGCCCGAAAAAATGGCGCCTGACGACGTCCGCGGTGATTCGAACTATCCTGCTTCGAACTATCCTGCTGCAGCCTCATTTGCATAATAGCCATTGTTCCACATGACATCTCTGATACATCTCTCAAATATTGCATTATTCATACCCTCCAAGAAGAATCAGAA
>JAAUXT010066853.1_pt1 | contig 30554 bp, 25 predicted proteins | sample 7278171 | NCBI WGS metagenome assembly JAAUXT01 (sample SAMN14350112, study PRJNA611818) | marine sediment metagenome | isolation source: surface marine sediment (1.8m) | place: French Polynesia: Moorea | collected 2018-08
AGAAGGCAAAAAATTTCACATTGACTTTGTGGAGTATTTGTCCCTGCAGGGTGAAATGCTACACATACGTTCACGCGTACGTCTACGTTCTGTGTTTGCCGAACCTGCCTATTGGCTCATTGTTGCAGACCTTCCTTTGAAGCCGGGGAGAGTTTCTTTTCAACTTTGTCGCTTTTGTATGCCTTACCTGAGAATGTAGTTAAAGTTTATCAGCAAGAACGACAATACGTTTTCGTAGACGAGCTTACAATGACCAAGAATGAACCAAGATTTGTGTGCTATTGTGTGTGTGTGTGTGTGTGTGTGTGTGTGTGTGTGTGTGTGTGTGTGTGGTGTGTGTGTGTGTGTGCTGTTTGATGGTCTTCAGCAACTTTTGTCTGAACTCGAGAAAACATCTTGAGACTCCTTTTCTCTGTGGACACGTCCTTTGCGGATCTTTGGTCGTGAAACATCAGCAAAGTTGCAGGAGTCGGGGGGGGCCCTGGCTCGATTCTGCGTTGCAGCTGCTGGGCCCTTTTCTCCATTCTACACCCACTGAAATTAGCATCAGTGCGAATGTGACCCGAATCACTTCATAATTTCCAAGGAAAAATATTTCCTGCGGCATGGCAGCAAACCCAAACAAAATGCTCAAGAATTCGAATGAGCTCAACGCGTTCGTTTGTTTTATGTCTTTGCAGAGTATGAGCAAATACGCCACGGTGTCTCTAAGATAAATACGAAGCTGTCTCTTCTGCTGTGATGAATGGGAGAAACACATTGTGTTGACTAAGCAGACAACGCAACAGATCAATTTTCTCGAAAGGGAAAGAAAAGTAAAAAAGAAATGCTGCGTATTGAAGCCAGAACGCTCTTGGTTCTTGAAAGACTTTCCAAAAGACAATTCTCTTGCAGGTCCCAGACAGAACTTATTTTCATTCCAGTGAAATAGCGGGAAGAAAACAAATCAAGCAAACACGGCGTCTGCTCAATTTTTGTCACTCTTTAGGTGCCTTTTTTGGCTTGGTTGAGTGTCGTAGCGCTACGCCGACGTCTGGTTGTTTCCATTTCTGGTTTCTGGTGAACATTTGTTTGTTGAAAGTCCACGGGACATTCTCTTTCCACTTCATTCAAATCTGAACTCATCGAGCGCAACTCACCCATCTGGCGCGAGCCAAACTGCATTTCTTGGGTCGATTGAATTCCGAGCGACAGCCAACGGACCAAAGGCGTCGTCTCAAACAAAATAGAACGCCCCATTACCTTAACGAGGCCCCATTTGTAAAGCGGGGCATTTGTTCTGATTTCTTCTCACTGCAACTCGAGCTGTCTGCCCGTCTTAAAGCCCCATCAAGCAATTAGGAGGAGATTTCACACTGGGACTGCTGTGTCCCAGCAGCGCTGTCCTTGTGTTGGGACGGTCAGTGAAAGTGGAGAACACTTCAACCTCACTGCAGCGTCTTGCATCAGTTTGATTTTTCTCTCAATGGGGTTGCAAGTCACCCCATCTACTCTGGCGTCGCCGCTTTTCGCACGTGCGCCTCATGCAGCGACGCACTCAACAAACTTCAGGTGCAGCGCCACAACGTCAATGCTTTGAATGTTTTCACTGCGCGCTTCACGGCGCTGATCTGTCGCGACAATAGGAAGGCGAGATTAACGAGGCGCGGTCGTGACGCCGGAATAACGAGTTGATCTCTGACGGGCGACGTGCAGCCGGGCAGCGCACCGACCCGCACCATGTGCTTTCCCCCTCAAAGAGACGCAGCGGTGATTCACTTGTCCTGCAGCGCAGTTCGTAACGGAATCCGTGTGAAGGGAGAAATTGCCCGGAAGTACAGACAAAACTCACGGCTTTGGGTCTCGTGACAAAACAACAATGAACATGTCATTTTTCACGGAACCACAGGAGAGCCTCAGGAAATTTGCAGGGTCTTGTTTTCATGCACTGGGTCGGCCATCACTGGAGCCTGGATAGCCGCCCGCTCCACTGTGTGGACCCAAGGGAAACAGTCGGGTCACTCACCGACTGACATTCAGCGTGCACACGTGAAACGCCTTGAAAAAGCATATCGAGTTTGGGTCGTTGAAGTGTTACTCGTACGTGCATGGCTCACTCTTCCTGTGTTCGACTCGAGACAGGAAAAAGAAATAACAAATTATGTTGAGCAATGTATGCAGAGGACAAGACAGAAGAAAGATGCGCGCGAATGAGACAGTCAGACTGCAAAGTCTTCGGGAAACACACCAGCTTCCGATGCAAGCAGCTGAGGCTCGCGGAAAAACAGCGGCACATGGAAGATCCTGCTCTGTTGCTGCGAGGTGATGTAAGTTCTGTCAGAGCATTCTCATTTTCAAACAAACCTCGCACTGTCTTCTTTTGCCTCTGCGGTAAAAGGCTTTTCTCTCCCCATGGCGCATGACATTCATATTCCATTTCGTGGCTCCCCATCACAGCGCAGCCGCCGCGCACTCTGCAGCGCCATCGAAGCTGCAGCGTCGGGTCCCCCAAGGGTCGTGACACCGTTAAATTGCTTGTCACAAAAAAGTGAAAATGTGAGATCAAAATTCGAATTGGCGTCATCACTGTTGCGGTGTTGCACGCCAGCTACGCATGTGCATGTCCGGTTTTTTTTCTCCATCACGGGACGTTTTCTTGCACAAAAGCAGCGAAGCCCCTCTCTCGCACATATTGGAGTGGACGATGGCTTCCTCAGTGTCACTGCTTATTCTTCCAGCTTCGTAGCTCCTACCTGGCCCTTATCTGCACATGGAGCAAGTTTTTCCTCAGACTTTTCCCTTCACAGACTCCGGAGCCTGAACTCCCAGGAAAGAAGACGGGAGAGACTAATCTACTTAGTCGACTCGTTTTTCATGAAAGGAGCGCGGATCAAAGGCAAGAAATTCTAGCCGTTTGCTTGAGTCTCTGAGAGTATCGCATCTGTGAAGAAATGTCATCCGCTTTGTCAACGCGAACACTTCAATATTACACTCTCAAAAAGAACTATTTGCCAAGTCTGGTGTTCTGTTTACACCGCGTCATACTCTCTTGCCAAACTTGGTCAATAGCTCGTATTTTAATGGTGTTTCCGTGATGAGATAGCCCACACTCGAGAACAGGTGAACGTTTCGTGCGAAGCAAAACATCAGAAAAATGTGCCAGTTGTGTTTTCTGAGAGCGGTATCAGATTTCCTCAAAGGAATGGCTGTAATCTTTGCAGTGAAGCGACATACAGAAGGATTAGGTGAATGTAAGTAGATGAAATTCATATGTGAGCCATACGAAATGTCATCTTCTGAGGAATGTCTCCTTTGCCCACGCAAATTCTGGATTGACCTTCATGCTGACTTGGTGTCATCTGTGAATGAAGTCGAGCTCTCTGTAGTGTACCCTGCCGACAGAGAAGACATTGGTTTTTATATGTTCAAAAGGTGCCGAAATGGATGCTGCAGCGGTATACGTTCCTTGCAGCACTAAGGTGTGTGAACGAAACAGGTGCACCTACATCAACAGTAAAAAGTGCACTGCAGTGCCGGAGAGAGTGCACTCAATTGAGCTTTGAACTGAGTCGCTCTTTAATTGGAACCTTGCAAAACCAGACTCATTCGCTGCATCAAATTTCACGTTCTTACACTTTTTTTTGTGATTCGCTGCAAACCTCACCGGAACTACCCAAAACCGAGAAGTACTCATGAGTACGAAACCACGCCAAACTGGAAGGAAACCCCAAGGGCCCCCTTTGCCCTGCAAGACAGGACATCGGAACACAAATGAACAGATGGACAACGTGATGTCCATGTGGAGCGACTCAAGAAGCCTCACCCCACCTGTGTGTGTCCGCAAAAAGAACCAGATTTCCTTGAAGTTGTGCAAAAGGAAACACCGCAAGATCAACACATTGTTCTTGCCATGCTTGTTGCCATCTCGAACTGTCCAAGCTGCGCTCTCAACGGTTTCAGTCGAAACAAACTCAGACGCGTTTCCTTTGTGAAACTGGCGACAGCACCACGTTGCTCATGTCATAAGCTGATTACATATAATCCGATTGTTCCGTCAGTGATGAGTTTTAATGCGCGTCTGATGAGAAATCACCCCACCCCCCACGCAACGCAAATGGAGTCAGGTAGATGGACTCACTGTCAAAAAATCTTCACACTGAAATTGAAGGTGCTTTTGAAGTGCTGGATCTGGGTGCATTGCTCTTTGCAGTTGGAGCGTGTGTCACGGGGTGCTTCGTTGTCTGTGTAGTATCTCATCTTCACTGTCGAGGACTCAAGAAGCTTGTACTGACAAGCACCCAAATGGATCTGGAGGATATTCTGTGGTATTGGCAGTTTTTCAGTGTAACGGAGGGATTTAATGGATCTTTGTGCAAAAGGCAGAGCGGTAATTTTCAATTAAAGGCTCCCTTAATGACAGGAAGATAATTGTTCTCCGAAAAAAGCGAATGGATGTACAGACTCATTATTCTCAGGTTCTTTGACATTTAAAGTTGTTTAAATTTATCCACCAATAATGGATGTTTTTCCAGATTTCCATCAGAGATATCTCGTTTGAAGAAGGAAGAAAACGATTTCACTAACAATGCCGCATAAAATCCAAGAACAATCTGTTGTTCGCTGTGTGAAGCGAATGCGACAGGTAGATAAACATAATCTTGTTTGGTGTTTTCGCCATTTCGACACCAAAACGCCCGATGTTCCAGTGCTGTCCACAATCTGACAAATTTTCAGATATTTTCAAATTTTCAGACAGCAAGGATGACAACTTTACCACTTGTTTTTGTGTTTCATTGGGGGACCGTGTCACTCCCCGACTGCCTGTATATGAACACTGTCAGAGGTGAACCAGAGATTTTGCGCATCCTCGTTTGAAAGTTGGCCAATCACACCCAACGCAAAATTGTCCAAGATCCGTTGTCTGTGCAGAAAGTTATTCAGATGACACGGAAAAGAAAAAGAACACAGGTTTTCATCTGCCCAAACCTGAAACACACGGAGACGAATCCGTGCGAGTTTGGAGTGAGAGAATCTGCTCAGCTCACGATTGAAGTTATCAAAAAACCCAATGCGCGCCCTCCTTGACCATCAGATCCATTCATCAGCCACTCAACGTGTATTCAGGCGACAAAACGCACGGTGCGTGACGATAGATACCCAATCCATCACTGCTGTTGGCTGTTTCCTTTCCTCATGTAAACATCTCGCTTCCTTTTGTTTCCTTATCAAGCTGCATAATCTTGAAAAATTAATACGAAGCGAATAGTGGAGGGGAGGGGAACTTGACGGATTGATGTGAGACGTGGTTGGGAGTGTTAATGAGTTGATCTGTGACAGGCATGTGAACAAATACAAGATGTCTTGTGCTGATTACACCATCAATCAAGCGCAGCACTCAGCCTGCTCCGTGCGCCGCCACTGCAGGCGCAGTTGCTTCATTGTCTTCTTCTCTGAGCTCCTCAGCAGCGGTGAGAAAACAGCAAACAATGCCAGGGCCGCCCAGATACTAAAATAAGGAGCTTTGGTGAAAGATTCAGATTTTCTGATCGTGCAAGAGAGCACATTGATCGAGAACGTAGTCAAAGTGTACACTCTTGTGCAGACTTGGTCGCACACATCGTTGAAGTACTGGAAACCAGATTAGGCGTCACAAACGTTCCACATGATTGGAACATGCCCGGTGGAACGACAAAAGCACACCCGTCTTGTTAATTGCGGCGGATCTCACCAACTTTTACATTCATCTTTCCAATTAGCATCAAAGCTTCAGAGCTGGAGCCTCGTGTCATGACAATACGAACCTACACACAGTTTTCCTCTTGTGTTGTCGACTTGCTTTCTTTGTCTGCAAACAGACAGGTCCTTGTGTGACGTTATACCCTTTTGGCAAAACTTATTTCCTTACTCTGCAATGTAAGCCTCTTTCTAAAGCAAAGTTCTGCGTAAAGAGAAATGGTTCAAAATTTCAAAGCGGAAATTTCCTCACAAACAAAAAAGTTTTGATGCTTGCGAGATTTCTTACCTTTTTCCTTCACATTCGGTATCACCACTTCAGGGGGAAGGTCTTTTGCAAGCTTTGCGACGATAGATCCAGACGTGAGGCAGTCTGTTGAAACTGATATTTGTCAGCCAGATCAGATCAGATTTAGATCCGCCTCTTCACAGAGGCAATCACAAAGTAACGAGTTCACTGAGAACCACATGAGCAATGAATGTCACAAAGACGGTAAACAGCTCAAGACTTTAAAAGTACAGTAATTGTCTTTTTTTAAAACCGGCGAGCTTCTTTTCCTTTATCAAACGTGCCAGCTTTGATGACACACAAGGTTCGAGTATCCTCAAGATCCACCAACATGCGGAAACAACAATCCGTGGTGCGGCGCGGCGCGTTGTGTCGGTGTCGTCGCGAGGACTGAGCGGTGCATGAGTGAGCGAGCGAGCTACAGGAGAGAGACCCGACCCGTTCATTTCTCACTGCTACTTCACTTCAAACAGCTTCACACTCTCAAACCTGCTGCACGGCTGTGGAGGTTCTGTGAAGCATTTTCCATTGTGATCCCTTGAGCTCTTGTTCTCCCTTTTTCTGCCGTCTGAAAAGGGTGACGTCCTGAACTTCAAAGAGACGCACCAAAAATGGCTGGATCGATTTTGAGGAGAACACTCCAGCCAGCTTCAAAAGGAGGTCCTCCTGTTTTGTCTCCCAAACAGGACTAAGCTAGAAAAACAGGCTAAAATCCTCTCAGCCTTTTGTCACAGTGAGGGCGTATTGCCTGTTTGCCTTGCAGTTCATCTATCTTCTTTCTGCGTGCTTTCACGAAAGATTTCGACGCTACATTCACATCAAAGATGTCAACATTTTTAGCAGAATATAGAAAATCTATTGGGACGTTGCCGTGGTTCAACATGTTGTTGTTGGTGGACTTTTTGTGCTTCAACTATCAGACACAAAGGCTGTGATTGTCACGCAACATTTCCACCCTCCCGCTTCGAAGCCGCTCACCCGGACTTGTAGCTCGCGAGGGGAACAAAGGCGAGTTTTCCAGGACAGCAACATCAGTGAGAGACTGGCTTCTCGGTGGATACCGCCTGCACGTGAAGGATCGAAAAAACACACGCACACACTGGACGATGCGTGTGAGACAGAGAGAGAGACAGAGAGAGAGACAGAGACAGACAGACAGACAGACAGACAGACAGACAGACAGACAGACAGACAGACAGACAGACAGACAGACAGACAGACAGACAGACAAATAGGAAGAGACCAGCACCCAACGACAGCTGTGGGACAAAAAGCGGCCTGACCTTGCCATAACGACGGTGTCATTCGGGAAGTTTCCAATTGAAAATTGTCTCCGAATTTCGAGTACTGATCACGAGTAGAGACCTGTGTGCAGCAAGGGTTGCTTTTTGCAGGCCACAAATGAGAAACTCTCCTGTTCGTCCACTCAGCAAATTAACCTTTGTCTGCATCACAGCGACGACGCCGGGAAATCAGCATTTCCTTGTGACCTACGGCGAGGCTACGAGCACGGCTAATCTAACATCTGTAATAGCAGGATGTCACATGACGTATGCTCTGAGTACGTGGCGAATTGCAGCCGCACTACAATTTGCGAGGCTTTCGCTTTGACATTTGACATCTTCTGTGCAAGTCTTCTGTCAGCTTCTTTATCTGCTTGAGGATGACGCAGCCTTCAGGCTGCTCTTGGGCTGACTCTTCTTTGTTGGCTTGGTCGCGTCAACTGGAACGAGTGTGACAGCCTTCATGAAGGATTCAACGTGATCTGTCGAGTTTTCGTTGACGCTGACTGCACAAAAGAACAGCAGCTTTCGACAACTGCCAAACGTGCACCCTGTCTCCCTTGGAACAATGGCGTTTTGAAGCGACAACTTTCAGCCGAACCAGGTGATTCACCCCGCGTCCCTCCCCACGAGAATCTTCGCTTTCCCCTTAGTTTGAGCCTTGAAACGCAATTTTCTTTCTCAAGGGACAACAGGTCAGTTCAAGCTCCAGGCTCGGATTTGGCGTCAGTCTCTGAGGTGGATCTTGGAACCCCGAGAGAGCAAGGTTGTGCGCAAAAAGTCTCTGAAAACCGACCGTGCGACGGTTTTGTTGCAGAAGGACTGTCCATTTATTCGTTGCTTTGGGTTTTCATGGGTAAAATCGAACAATTCCTGTTGACGAAGGACCATTCACGTCATTTGTGTTCGAAATGTACCCTTCAACGCATTGCTGAAGCTCTCATATTTCATAACTGTGTTGCATCTGGCTCGATTAGCCTATCAGCGCTGATGTCTGATATTGCTCAGATAGGTGTAATTATATTTGGGGGAGACACAATGTAAATAACGGGATTACGGATATTGGGGTTTCCGTATGAGGTGAAACTATAATGACGTGCCGAGTGTGCATTGTCCTGTTTGGTCTCTTTCTCGATTGAGACAGTCTCCAAGAAATTATGTTTCTGTGTTCCGCTTGTCCACAAAATGGGCACAAAAAGTTTTCTCTTTTGTGTGTTCTTTTGCGCTGGAGGCCACGCAAATGGTACGTACATGCCGTCTGCGGTTTGTGCGACGACAACGCCTCTTGACCCCAGAACACGAAGACCTCTTGTCGCTGTGAATTTGTCTCTGAGAAGCACAGAGAATCTGCTCGTTTTGAGCCAGTCGCGACCACAGAAAGAGGATCCTTTTTGTACTTGAGTTAGCAGCGAATTTGTTAGGTGAGAAGCAGAGATCCAGTTGAGTCGCTTTTCTGCTAATGAAATAGAGTGTCATCCGCTTCATGTTGTCAACAATGAGCAGATACGTATAGCCTCAGCGATCGTCACCCATCAGCGCGCAGTGGGGTTGCAGCCACAGCACCGGATCCTGGGGTGGTGGCACAATCTCAACGCAACCAAAGCACTCATCGCAGCAACAAGTAGCTCGACTCCAGCGCATCTCGAACGAAGCTCAGCGACTCATCTCAGCGAACTCCACCCAGTGAGAAAGAGCGGCAATGACACATCTGGGAGAAAAACGTACAAATGGACTTAATGAGACGAAAGTGGCGGAATGCGGCTCTGTCGCGTGTAATTAGACACGGTGTCTTCTGCCTCGCGCTGCGGGCATCACGCACTCCGCCGCCCCGGGGGCGGCCGTGCTGCTTTTTCCACCAGTCGCACTTGCAACTGATAAGTGCTTCAACGTTTGATCAATACCGTACGCAGCTTTTCTAAATGTTCAAACGTTCAAATTGACAGGTGAAAAGTTGGAAGCAAGACGGAAACAACTCAATTCGATGCAGAATGTATCGCAAGGTTAGATTTGTCTGTCTTCGCGAAGTCCACATTGATTGGGAAATGTGTTTCAAGCAGGCATCCACCCAAACCAGTGTTCAGAAGATTCCGAACCCGCCTTGGCACATCTCATTGGCGTTAGAACAGTCTTGCATCATTTTTGTGTCCAAGGTTCGTGAGTGCGGATTCCACATGTGGATCTGCCCTTCTGTGTCGCATCCTTGCATGTCAAGTGATCGTGAGGCGTACACAACACCGTCACAGCCATCTGTCAATACAAGTGATTGCAGCCCGCATCGATGCCTGCAACGTAAACCTGCCACTTCAACGACTTTCGCGTCCTGACTGCAGCACAGTCCTGGCAGCGCGAGACTAGATTCGAGCAACGTGGGAGTGAATCACTGGGAAAGGAGTGCACGGGACAAGAAGGAAATTCGGCCGCAGTGGAGTGGCGGCTTCACCCGCACCGTATCGCAACTCAAAAGCTGCCTTTCCGCTTTGCAATGACAGCGCTGAAGCCCCAGTGTCCAAATGTCTCCGAAGTCGAATCAGTTCCACGCTGGTAAACAGTGCGCTTTACACAAGCACCGATATGTCAACGGTAATGTGCAGTCTGGACTCAAATGGAGATTAATAACTTCACAGTGGCAGCTTTTTTCTCCAAATATCAATTAAATTTGAGTCATTTTTGGATCAATCCAAATGCCTTCTCTTCACTCACTCATGACTGCACGCTGAAATGGCGAACATGAAATTGAATCAAACAGCCCATCATCAAATGTTTACAAATGTAGTTTTTTTCGTGATGCCATCCTTCACTGTGCCTATTTTGGGGCATTCTACAAAAGAATTCATTTTAGTCACTCTTTTGGGGAAACTTTGTGATGTCCGTCACCAGCAGAACACACCACACAAGTTTGGTGGTTGATCTTGTTCGTGTTCAGGCCTTCATTTTTGAAGTGTGTTTTTGTTGGGAAGGAAAATTTGGAAACAATCTGTAAAAGCCAGAGGCGACCCGACACGTGTCGATGACACCTTTGGTGCATTGTTGACAGGAACCAGAAGAGATTTGTCCAGCGAATGAGGTATTTTCGAGTGAGGTTTACGGATGGCGTATTTTTGAAACAAAACTCGAAGCAATTGCGAGCAAGTCTGGAAGAGAAATTATTTTGGCCACAAAAAATGCACCTTCTTCCAAAACGCGGAGAGCGATGCTTCAAACCTCCTGAGCAAAAATAACTGAAAGGGCCAATGATCCTTCAAGGGCAGAGTGCCGAGGAGTGCACTTCGGCGGAATAAAAATGTCAGAGATCAAATCTGAAGCCTGCTTGACATAATATCATTCCCATTCTCGGGACATAGCCAGTTTAGGCCTCTTTTCATATTTGTAGCTGCAGACTCGTTCATAGCCTCTGCCACCTAATTTTCTGCTGTCAGATTTGTATAAAAGCTTTTATTGTAGCTGCAGGTGCGGACTCCGGGTCTGAGATTAGCTCAAGTGGAAGAGAATGATTGCCTCTCTCGCGCTCGCTCTCTCCACAACTCTCATATGAAAATGTCACTCGCCGCGAAGACAGCTGCTTCAGAAATCTGCCTCGGAAAATGCATCTGAAAATTTTCTGCAATTATTTCACACACTCACTGACGCTCTTGAGTAAGCCTGAGACACGTTGGTGTGTCAACCAGTTTTCGAGACGAAGCCGCTGGAAGAACAGTTCTGATTTGAAACTCAGGCCTCTCAAGTTTGCCATATCTTTATCTCTCGGCACATATCACAAAACAAAACTCGGTACAGGACAGTGTCAGTCTCCTTTCTGGGAATGTTGAGCACTTCACACGAGTCGCTGGAGCAAGTCCCCCTGACGGAATCACCGGGTGCAACATTGCACTGATGTGACGCGTCTACAGAATCTGTGCATTGCTGTGAATCATGGCAGTCTATCTGCAGGTACAGAGCTCAGCATTGGATGGTTACATTATCTGAGTGATCAGTATTCGTGTGATGCGGCGCCCTTATCTTGACAGGCAATTTAACCGTGTCATTGGCGCGCTACAGCCCGTTATTGCGACTGCAGCTGCGGGAAGCGACGCCACTCTGAAAACGGACAACACAGAAATGAAGCTATGTGTTCTGAGTGGTAAATGTGTCACACTCAATGTCACGCGTGCTCACCCAAGCTTGGTTTGTCTGGCACTTCAATGGAGCAAAATTCACTCCACATACACACACGTACTCTGAGACAGGTTTTGAGAATGATCACTCTGATGCAACTTGTCCGACACAAATTTAGCGCATTTCTGGCGTTTTGTTTCCCAATGTGCAATATGCACGAACAAGACCGTGTGGAGAAACAACTGGCAGGCCGATTGCCGAGAGTGTTCGGCTCTTTTGTCAGCTTGTGAAGCGCACTGGAAGAAGTCGCCCTTTCTGTGCGGGGAGCCACTGTCGGTCCGGAGGAGCCCTTTGAATTTTGAACGAGAGTGACCGACTGCAGCATGTAGTCTGCAGCTGTGAGCTGTATCTGTGCTTCCCGGTCTCAACTTCTCGGGGAACTTTTGAGTGACATTTGCTTGGCCATCGCAGAGAACTCAGTGTTCGAACAGAATGGAGGAGACGGAAGTGAAGACGACTTCTTGCCGCAGCAGAACTTCCAACCACATGTTGCCGAAAAGACAAATCGTCTGTGTCAAGTGTTTTTCTGCACGAACCAAACGAAGGCGACTCATTTGCGAATGTTGGTCGCAGTGTTTGTTGCAGAGAAAGTCGTTTGGTGCATCAGATACTTTCCTACTGCATGATTGTCTGGCGGGGTGTCAAGCGGTCTCCACCTACTGAGGCCGCAGAACCCTGAAGCGCCGTCCTTCCAGGTTGGAACAGCAACCTGCACGTTCTTCGCACCATTGATCGAGTCTAACCTGGCCAAACTGGAGCCTCTGACCATATTACCAGCTTTCGTTGCAACAAAATTGGGTTACAACTCCGTTCATTCCACACGTGAGTCTCACGGGTTCTCTGCACGCTGCTCGGACGGCAGCGCGGCTCGAGTGGAGGACGGCTATCCCCGGCGCAGGATGGATCTGCTCGGTGCGGCCAGAGAGCTCTGCCGGCGCAGGGGGATTGTCCACAGGATCAATTCCAAACCCAAACAGCAGCCAAATACTTCCTCCCTGTCCGTCTCTGTCCAAGATGGGTTGGATGCCTGACTGGTTCCAGAGGCAAGTTCCACGTTCACGGCATCCTGTTTTGTCTCTGGAAACGATGTCGGTTTGCTCGTTTTGCTCACGAAAGAAACTTGCGTTTGTAAACACATCCACGAAAGCACCCACACTGGGTGTTCAGGAATCTAACGTCTCAAGAACGGAAAACGGTTCGGATGCACCTGTGGGCGGGCGCCTGGGACGCGGACTTTTCTGTCTTCTCTGAAATCCCGACACCCAATTTAACTGCAAACGTTACGCTGTGTGTGTTGTAGTGCTCCCATAGCCATTGTGATCAATGGATCAATGTTGCAGAACAAGAATGGGCATCCTGTACAAAGTGTTCAGCAGTGACTCCTCATTGGACCATAAAGCAAACCAAAAGCGCCGCTTACGCTCAGGCCCCACCATGTTTGCCTTCAATATCCAAAAAATATTGCACCTCGTGAAATCAATAGAAAGCAATCATCCACTTGTGACATTAATGTTTCTCATGTCTGCGATATTTATGAACGCTTGCCCCTCTTTTCTTGTTTCTTGCCGCGAATAAATGGGTCGGGAGCAAAGCTGGGAATGGGGAGGAATTGCGGGGTTAGAGAACAAGGAGCGAAAGTCTAGGTGGAGATGGCTTGGAGTGATCCCGGGCTTTTCTGCCCGGAATGGAGATGAATTCGGCGCATGTGTGGAGGAGTGTTGGACACGCGTCTAACTCCTAATGCACGTGAGAACCTTTCAATGAACTGGGTTCTTGGGCGAAAACGCTGGTGTGGGCACAACGAGAAAGGCGTTGTTTTGAGCCAGCGTCTTTGCTTGTGCCCAAGGTTTGCCCCAGGTATTTTGACGTTTGGTCTGGTTTCTATGTCCTGTCGTTTGAAAACCGTTTTCAGGCACAAAACATGACAGTTATGGCAAAGTTTTCAGCGCTCTGATTGGATTCAAGTCGTCTCAACAAGTTTGGAGAATTTCCGGGAAACTGAACAAACAAACACGAAGGACGGTCTTCACAAGCTGGCCAGCCCCACGACAGTCAACTGTTTCACCGCCCATACAACGAGCCACTCGCTCTCGAGGATCTGAGACTCGAGCCCTGCCTATCTGGCGCTGGGTTCAAAGAGAGACAGCGTTGAAATGAAGCGATTTCATTGAATATCATTTTGCGTTCCCCGCAATTTGCCTGTCCGTGTCGCTGCAGTGAACCTTTGGTGAGCAATCGATAAAACGCAATCAACTTTTCTTGAGCGTCTCATGTACCTTACACACAGCGCGAGCACAAAGGTTATGTCTTCTTCTGATAACTCATCATAATCAGTTTAGAGGATCGATGGCTCAGAGATACGACTCCACTGCGGATCGAGGCGTTCAAGCTTCTGGCCATGCTGCGCAACGCGGGGCGAAAGAAACTGAATTTAGAAAAGAAATTGCGAGGGTCCAACATCGTATGAGGAACAAGAGCTGCGAAAGGAAACGATATTGATTGCGATGTTGTCGCCACGTGTCAGAAAGAAGTCCCTCCAGGTAGATTTGAGACCAGTGTCACAAGAACAAGATTTTCATCATTGAACGAATCTCGAAGTTGAAATGTACCCTTTTCACCGTGTGATTCACACCTGTCTCACGAAGGAAACGGACTCAGCTGCCTCTGGAAAACACAAAAATGTCAACAGATGTGGCTCATCTTGAACAGCAGACAAACCAAACTGACTGGATCAGCAATGCACAAGACTACTCCCTCCATTCAAAGGCAGTGCTCAGCTTGGGCAAAGGGACAGTTGGACTGAGAAAACGCCGAGCGATACGTGGTGCTCGTTTAGTCCCTTCAACCAGACGTGCATGCACACCAGCTGAAGCCTCCCCACACTGAGGCTCTTCAGAAAATCCTTGGACGAATAGCATGTCTCGGAAAAATAAAACAGGGTTCCTTGCTGATTTACATCGAAGCCGATTTTATTTGTGAAATGTGTTGTTCAATTTGAGGCACAATTGCTTCCATTTGGCCGCAGAACGCCACATTTATCTGTGTATTGACAAATCGACAGTAATGGTGATGCATGACCCGCGGCCCCTGTCAGAGGCAGCCGGCCCCATTGAGTGTATGTTTTTATGAATTTTGTGGACTATAACCCTGTCAGAGTTATAGATGATGCCACTTAAACTGGATTATGCCCATTCCATCACATTGAGAGATTCTGAAGCTATTTCGCTCAGTGGTGAAGTGTTTGCACGGATTTCTGTTTTCTTCGTCGGTGCAAGATGAAAGTTTCACATGCACTTTTAGTATCTTCCTCCTTCCTTCCTCCCATACCCAGGAAAGATTTCCAATTTTCCGTTCACATGGATGGGAAATTTAAACGACAAGCTGTGCTGTTCCTTTGGTTCATTAAACTGACACCCCAAGGGCGTCGCACGCTGAGAGCCTTGAAATGCATTCGCAGACAGATTCTCGTTGCATTTGTGAAGTTGTGCGGTCAGCAGAAATCATTGCCTTGCATTAGAATACGGGCGAACCTTCTGTCCTCAGCTTCTCGTATTGTCAACATGTTGGGGTGGGGCAGTGAAACGAGCACATTGCATTACACACTCCTGGTATATTCGGTTCCGTTTGTGCAGAGCGTGCATGCAGCTCGTGATTCCACACAGCTCAGTACGGATGGATTCCCTCATTTCCGTTCCATCCAGATCCTCATTGAATTTCAAGCGGAATCGCACAAAATTAGAAGCAGACATCAGAGGTGACCCCACATCCACTTCTTCTGGATGACTGGTTCGTCTCAAGTGATTGTGCGCGGTTCCTGGAACGAATGGACAGATTGGAAAGCCATAATACCCTTAATAAGAGAGGTGCCGCCGTTAAATTACATGTCACAATGTGAGCGCCGGACAACCCGCGAATATCGATGCGGCTGTCGACATTTATCCGCGAAAATCAAGTCCCAGGCTCTGGCCGCCTTCTCGGCTTCCTCAGAGATCACTGTGAAAGTGTTGGACTATCGTCCTGTCCTTTGCTATGACATGGATTCTGTTTGAAACAAGGCGACCAGTGACGATGGTGATCAAACTGTCTTCCCAAAGGACGCGTTTGTGAGCCAGGCTGGTCTCCCACGATTTCCGAACAGATCCCTTGTGAAGAAAAAAGGATCAAAATGAGGTCGACGCGGGTGTTGCACAGTCCCAAGCTGGGTGTGACCGAAGTGCACACACGTTGTGATCAAGACAATGGCTCACAACAAGGACCAAGCTGAGGAACAACTTCAGTGGTTGCAGTGGCTTCACAATGTTCTGAGCGCGTATTTACATTTTGGAGCGAGGGAGTGAGGGAGGGAGGGGATGGTCCCCATTGGTCTGATGACATCTATTACCGGGTAATGTGATCAGCCACAATGCGCTGTCCACGGACTATTGGAGCTGCGTACATTTTGATACACGCAGGAAATAAGTGGGGCGCGCCGCCAATAACGAGGTTCCGCAGGATGTGCGCCGACTGCGGAATCGGCCGGGACTGGAGGGACACTGCGCTTCTGCTCAAGTCGTGACACCATGAACATGCATGTGCATCAGAGTGCAGCTGAAACAGGTCTGTTTTTCCTGTGCCAATTGTGATCACGCTGGTGGATTCTCCTTGGTTTTGGGTGGCGGACTCAGTGTTTGGTGGGTTCTTGGTGTGAATGGCAACCTTGCCAAGCACCACGCAAAGAAGGAAGGTCACAGAGACAGTTCTTTCTGAGCTGTCCAGATTCTTTTCTAGTGCAGGTCTCCGGTGTTTGGCCGCAAGCGCTTTGGAGTGCATTGCCAGGAAACTGTCAGGCAGTGAGTTGTAATGTGTGTGGGATGTTGTGAATGATGCATTGATCATTGATCTTGAAATTGTTCTCAAGAAAAGACAAGTTGTTCAAACAACAGTTGACACAGACTTCTTACCAATCTTCCTCCCGCATCTTTTTGTGTCTGAATCTTGGGAGTTGCCATGAGACAAAAAGCTGGGCAAACAGCACCACGGCAATTAAACCCACTTCCCTGCATTTCATGGAGGCAAGGACACGAACAAATGCATGAACATGAGAAAACGGTGGAGATTTTCCTTGGTGTTTGTTCGTCTTTGTTCCAGAGGTTTCAGAACCCCTGCATTTCGGATTCACCTGTTGGTTGCTGCCAAAGGTCTCGTTCTGATCAGAACACATACCACACACCGCACAGCGCACGCGCACAACATTCGTCTCTTTCTGCCGTCCGAGTGGGAGAAATCACATGCCTTGTTGTCCTGGGTTGATCAGGGTCTGTGCTTTGAGAGGTTTTTTTGCGGTTTCAGAGGAAAGACGTCTTTCACATCTTTCACACACTGTCGTTTGTCGATCATCCAGGGAGTGAAGCAACTGAATGCGCGCACAAATGGACTTCAGCCGAAAGGTGGGACCTGCACGCACAGAGCCTTGCTCCCCACCGCAAACCGGGTTGGCCTCAAAGCTTCACAACCGATACAATTATGCACATCATGCACACAACTTTGGGCCTTGGGATTTGAAGCTTCTGTGCGAACCGCGTGCTTTTAACATGCTTCCATTATGGAACAACACATGTGGTCTGTGGAGGTGCGAGAGTTCTGTGCTAACTCCATTTCCTGGTGTTGAGATGCAAATTGCATGCAAAGAAACTTTAAATTGAGGAATCACAATCACTTGGCTGAGTTGCAGACTGTGTCTTTCAGAGCTGCACTCAGTTCAGTCACTGTGTCCCTCAGTCAATGTGTCCCTCTGTTTCCCTTCCCTTTAGTGTACGAGGGTTGTCCACGAATTTTCCGCTGGTCGTCGACACCAAAGCCACCTGGAAATTGTCGAGATGCAGCGGGAAATTCGTGGACAGCCCTCGTACGTTCATTTCTCGTGGTTTCTGTTGTGGAATGCGAGAAAGTCTGAATAACAAAGCCATGTGAACCAAAAACCATTGTCCTGAAAGCATTTCAAAATTTGGCAGCAAGTCAAACTCTTTTGTAATTTTTACACCTCTTTCCTTCAGAAAATGAATCTACAAGAATTACTCTGCGATTGCATTGCAAGGACGAAGATCTCCGGGAACTGTCGCAGTTTCGCCGCAATGATGTCGCTTCACGTCAGGGATTGAGAAGCTTCGTTTGGACGCGAGGTCCAGGCGGGTTCAGACCCACTGACAAATTGACATCCATCTGTCGAGTCTGTGTGCAGAGGTGCACCCGGTGTCTCCGCTCACTAACGTGCGCCTGGCATGCTGCAGTGTCGTAATAGATCTGTTTCTTGCTGTCATTACGAACTCGCGTTATTTCCCCTTTGGGTGCACAAGCCTTTTGTCTGTGTAGAGAGCTGATTCGGTTCCTTGGTCCCTTCCTGACATGGTCAGGAAGAACCTGTGTTTTACTGTGTAGTGGACACGTCAGAATCTGCGAAAGGCAGACATTCTCGCCCACCCCCGCCCCGAAACAGTTTTGAGACGCCGATTTTCGCTGTTCATCAGTCAAAAGTTTCTTTCTGCAATCACTGAAACTGCGTGTCAAGTGTCAATAAAATCGCCTGTAATCAGCCTCGTCATATTTTCACCCGCCAAATTAACAGCTCTGATATGATTCGAGCAACACACAAACATTGTTTTTTACTCGTACATGACGGAACACTGAGGACTTTGTCGCTACACCTGAGGCAAAGTGGTTGGAGAGAAACAGACTTTCATCAACAAATTATGCACTTTGCATCCCACGTTTGCCCCAAATTTGACAGGTCCAAATGGATTCATCTGTTTCTCCGTCTCACTGTTGGAAAGTCGGGACTGGGCTCCAACTCAGCTTGCTGAACGCCGCACGCACCTTCAGGGGCTCAAACTACAGGTGCAAACATCACGGATGTTTGAGAGTGGATGGACGTTACGACGGAGCGGATTTGTCCCGGACATTGAGAAGGTAATTGGTCTCATGAATAAACATTTCGCTGCGCTTTCACTAAGCAGCACTAATGATACTTAAGGAGCGAACCCAGCGCAGCGCTGCATCACGGTGCGCGACGAACCCATGTTCTGCAGTCGCACTTTGCATTTTTGATCTGTGCCATTCCATTTGCTTTGCTCCAGAAACAGTGGAAAACACAGAATTTTTGGAAGCAGAACAGTGGCAAAAAGACTTTTTTTCAATATGACGCTCAACCTCATATTTTCCCAACATTTACACTTTTTGTGATGGTGATCCAAATCTGATCGAAAGTTTGAAGTTGTGTCTTTCAAGTATGTATTTATAATACAAATTTTTGCTGTCTCGTGTTGTTTAGGATGTTGAAGCGAATCACAGTTGTATCCATCACAGTCTCTTGATGATCGATGTGCAGCACGACAGGGAAATTTGTGTCAGGAAGTCAAAAATTGAATGTCAATCGAACACCATCCAACCTGAACCTGTCAGAATCTGGCATCTGACGTTATTGAGAATCTGCCAACTTTACTTGACCTGCGACCTGAAAGCGTACATTACAATTCGAGCACCGAGTGAGCTCTTCAGGAGGCAGTCCGGGTGGTGCAGACATAGCCTGTTCAAATCTCACTCTTGGCACGAGCTGATCACCACAGTTTCGTGAGAATCCCGGCACTTCATTAAAACTTGGCTATTTGGCCTCAACGAAGAACCCTCGAAGCGCAAAACATCAAATCTCCCCAATTGCGTGGGTCAATACAGCGTTGGGGAAGAGTAAATGGACAGCGGATGCAAGTCCTTCGCTCAGAGCACTCCGGCCCGTCTGTTGTGATTGTCACAGAAAGGAAATCTTTTTCAGCGAAGCTGAGGAAAAAGCTAATCCAATTGTGTCTCATGCAATCTTCGCCCTGAAGGCAAAATGGCCAACGAGAAAATCAAATATTAGTGGGGAGGGCGAAAATAGAATGATTCATCGTGAAAGAGGCATAAATGTAAACACAAAGTACTTTATCCCCCGGAGGTTGTGGAGTGAACGAGTTGTGAGAGGGGAAAACCACATCAAAAAGGCCCAGCTTCCCTGCACAATCCCACTTATGGGATTGCACTGAGGGGAAGATCATGTTGCTGGTGAGTTCCAGTTTTCCACCCAAGGGAAACCTGGGACAACCACCAGGCCCAAGCTGAGGTGAAGTCTGCTGCCAGTTCAAAACTTGCTTGGTCTCATGATCCACATTTTGGTCCACCGACCAACATGTGACTTGGACGAGCCTGAGCAGGAAAGCAGTCCACATGATTTGGGAGTCGCGTCAATGCACATGCGGACTCACCCGGCAGGCTGATTCCCCTTTGGCTGAGACACTCATGCAAAGGGGTTGCGAGTGAGAGCATTGGCCCCATTGACATTCATCAAGTATAAAAATCGAGGCGCAGGTACAGAGGGAGGTGATCCGAGCGGGCTCTGCAGGCGCCGCAGGGTCCTCAACATCAGGATAAAACCATCTGAGGCTCTTGATTCTCCAGTCGAGCTGTTTCATTTCAACAGCTTCGAAAGAACCTGAATCGGGCAGAGAACACTTTTCAGTTGGAGTGTTCTGGAACTGATGACGTACAGGCACTGAGTGGAGTGACGCTCCCTCCGTAAAGTTGGCTCCGTAATGCTCAGTGCTCGTATCCTCGGCCAAACCACGGAAGCAAACTTTGGATCATGGGTATCGACAACTGGGAGCTCTCATGGGCTTCCCTTTCTCAACCGGTCAAGCGAGACCACAACGTACGGAATCGCTGTACCAGGGTGCAGTTCCAGATCCGCGTCGGTTTGTTCAGAGCGTAGACGGACGGGTTCGGAGTGGAATCCCTGTCGCTGTAGCTTCTGATTATGACATGAACCAATGAGGCGAGATGCGGAGGCAGATCAAAACTCTGAAAACTCCAACAACAAAGCGACCAAATGGACGCCTTGAGGCCCAAACACACCAACGCTGAAACTCGTCCACCTCTGGCACTGCGAGCGCGGTCTGAAGTGAAGCACCAGATTATCAGACGCAGCTCCGTGGAAAGACGAGCCTTTGAGGAGGCTCCGCAGGCCCGTGGCTGGCTATGTGTGATCATTATTTCCGGGCGAGAGGTCCACATATGCTGTAGTACTCCTGTGTGAACCATCAGCCACACTGCATGGGTCCATCGCTTTGCACTGGAGCTGCAGCTCCGTCCGTGGAGCGATGTTCCTGCAGGGTGCGACAACAGGCGTCTTCAGTCACGCGAGACGCGAGTTGAGTGAAGCTGCAACTGCTGTCACACCGTGATTTTGGGATTCGAAGTCTTTTCGCTTTGTGCGAAACATCGTTGCATCTCGACGTGTTCTGCGGTGACCTTTTCCATTTTGCAAGGAAGGCGCTGCAACCACAGCGTGAAATATCCTTTCATGGCCTGGAGTCTTGAAAGCAAACTCTGTCCACATGAAAGGTCTCGCAACCACTTGAGGTGGCCAAATCGAACTGGAGCTTCGATTTCCTCGAGGTTGTATCAGAGAAAATGAGCAGCCCCGATGTCTGCCGTGCTGAAGCCCCGTGCAATTTACCGCCATGTCGCTGGGAAGAAAACCTCTGCATTTTCAAAGGCTCCATCGATCGGGACATTTCACAGCACTTACTTCGCCCATACCTACACGTATCTGTCAGAACACGACGGACATGGCAGAACACAGTACGTGCCGGGTTTCTTTGCGAATTCACATGTTCGAACTCAACTGAACCATGCAGATCGATGTGCAGCTGGTATTCGCTGTATTTGCGTCAAATTAGACATCTCAACCAAAAAGAGCAGAAGTTTGTCTTTTCTGCAGATGTCACCGTGGAGTGTGACAAAATTCAAAAATTGCATTGGGTAGGTAAACGCAAGAATTTTTTCTGTCGATCTGCAGGAAAAAGACAATGAGCTGAAGTCACGAGAGTGACCTGGACTTGGTTCCCTCTGGTTCAATACAGAGGCACTGATAGGTCTCTGCAAACCGCGTCATTCTGTCAGCAAGAATGCATCTAGTTATGCTCAGAATTGTCAGAACTGTCAGCCGAGAAGGCCTTGTTGCCTTTCCACCCAAAGCGGTCAGGTCTCTCAAGTCAACCTGGCGAACAAAACTTGCAAAAAAAACTTTTGTTTGGCACGTTACCTTTGAATGCTGAATCCATCAGTTGATTCAACATATCCACAAACTCCTGTCCACGTGTCGTGACATCTAGAATCTCGGTGATGTGACTGTGGAATCTCTGGTTCTGTGCTGGCCTTCCCTGAGCATCAGCCGTCTTCAAGTAAAATCTCCTGATCAGGCATCTCCCAAGAAATTGCACCGCATCTTTCAGTCCACATTCAAAGACTGGACCATAAGCCTGTCGTGTAGATCCAAATCTGCTATTTTGATCAATAGTCACAATCAAGAATCTTTAGAAATTGTTCGATACCGACTCGTGTTGACTGTGAGGGTTCCTCGTACACTCTGAGAAACTTCAACCCGCAGCAAACTCGGAGAAGTTTGACATTTTGTTTTGGTCTTCCCGAACAGAATTTCAGCAAACAACGCGAAATGTTTTCAGGGTTTCTACCCTGTGTCTGGATTTACCGCAGAGCACGCTCAATCTAACTTTTGACGTGCGGGCACAAATTTTCTGAAACGTTTCTTCTTTTTGAGAGTGCGGGGGTTGCGTCTCGCTCGCGATCCATTCACTGATCCCTCGTCTGATTGCAGCCGATTGCGCTGTGAGAAAGACATTTCCACACACAAGCCTTTATCGTGTCAGCAAGACTTGGCTGCATTGATCCAGTAAAGGCACACTGGTTGGTTCGTGGGGCTTCATTGTTTGCAGGCTCAGACCTGAGACACTTCGCAGCAATGCGAAAGCAATGTAATTGGTGCAGTTTGGCTCAGTGAGCGTTGAACTCTTGGTGAGGTCGTTCAGCTCTTCCAGGCAAAGTCCACCCCAGGCAATGGACATCCCTTTTAACCCTTTTCCACCATCCCAAATCCAACTAAAAGCATCTTGATTGTGTCCGATCATTCCCACTGCTGTCTGTCTTGCTGACAGACAATCGCACCAACAAGACTGATCACCATCACCTCTCCCTTATCAGCGGCGGGTCGGAGCACGCCTGATATCGGCGAGGACACGGCCCTGGATCCAACATGTCTCATTCCGGTGCAATCAGCGCTCCAATCATCGATCCGCTGCTCATGCGCGTCGCAGAGTGACCCCGACAGCACATTCCGTGCTCAAATTGACCCGGGGTCAAGTAATTATGATCTGGTACCCTGTGAAGCTGGAACTGTGCAGAGAAGGTGTGAGAGAAACGACGAAATGAGCAGCTTCAGTGCAGCGAGATGGAGGACGACAGTCCGATTCCGGAACTTGAATTCCAGACAACGGTTCTGTGCCAGCGCAAGCGCCTTTCTCGCAGCATCTGGGTCTGAATCAGCAGGAGAAAGATGGGATTGCCGTGTCCCACACCTGTGTGACCTCAAGTTTGGTTGCACCCCAAAACAACAACCTGCATGACACCGTGACACCAAGCAAAACGTCGATCCCGAGAGTTGAGAAGAACAACAACTGCCAAATTTTGGTCTTGAGTGACATGCAAAAACGTCTCTGTCTGCACTTCGCAACACTTTTTGAGGTCTTTCTGAACATGACTTATTTCCCAGGTTTTACGGAAGAAAACAACGAATGTCACACAGTTTTGAGCTTCTGCGAGAGCTTGTGTTTCACTTCAACTTTTTCCCAGCAGAAGAAACGTTTTCAACTGCATGAGGGTCGAATTGGAAGGCGTCAGTTTGACAGTGCACTGTAACGAGATTGATCATAAGAATGTTGAACATTGTCTTCAATGTGCAATCAGGCGCTGATCGATACAACTCAATCAGCCGCGCTGCGATCTCCCCCGCCTCCCACACACCATGCTCGTGTCGACACACAGGCCTTGAAATGACACACAGGGTGGCGGTTCCAAAATGGGATCAGAGATGGATACCTGACAGCTCTGCTGTCAACAGAGAAATTTGTTCGTGTCGGGTTCAGGGCACACATAGGGGGCCAACAGCCAGGAATCTCGGACAGACAGACAGAGAGACAGACAGACAGACAGACAGACAGACAGACAGACAGACAGACAGACAGACAGACAGACAGACAGACAGACAGAACGATTTCTGTAACGCAAGATTTGTGGTCAATCTGTGTTTGAGGTCATTCTGAAGACACGGCCTCACAAAGTTCTCCCCATGAATTTCAGCCGACATCAGCTGTGGGTTGGTTCCCGTGCCTCGTTCAAAGGGAGGCGCAGCAGCCCGAGCAGACATCAATTTCATGGGATGAGACGCGGATAAAACCGGAGGCAGCGGCCTTGAGGCCGAGGAGCATGCCACACTCTACAAGGTGTTTCAGGGAACACTCTCAAAATCGTGGTCAATTCAAAAGCATGATGTCGCGCGGTGTCAGTCTCAAAAGCGTTTTCAAAGCTGTCCATACGTCCTTTGCACACGACTGCGATGTTGACATGGAAAGATGCGGTGATGAAAGCACAGTGAACACTGAATCTGAGGTGATGTTGAGACATCTGGAATCCTTTCAACGCGATTACAGCTCCACTTTGTCAGAGTTTTGAGAGTGCACCTGACACCACATCAATCCATCGCAACCCATTCCACGCCGTTGTGTTGGTAAAACGGCAGGAAGTTACGAGTCCGTGGGAAAAATAGCTTCGGGAGCAAAACGTCAAGTTATGAGCATCACTGAGACTGGAAAGACTCGCACACTGCAGTTGTGTGGCAATGTCAGCTGGTTAAAGTGAGACCCACAGCGACATTTCTGAGACAATTTTTTGGCGAGAAAAGTTGTCAGTGGACGAAAAAAATGACATCAGCTCTGACATCAAAAAACGCGCCCGATGAAAAAATCCATCCAAGTCGTTCATATTCTGCTCCCTGAAAGATCTCAACCAAAGAAAGAACCATTCGATCCAGCCAAGTGTGACACTGGCTTTTGTCAAACCTTTGGGAACACTGTATTTGCGGCACTTTTGGCTTTGCGATATTTTGTTCTCAGCCACAAAAAGAGAAAAACCTCACCTGTGATCAGTGACGTTGTATCCACCAGCCTGGGGGTTGGTTGCCAATGTCAGTTTCTGAGGAACCCGAATTTGAACTGCTCCGAGCGGCGCTCACACTCAGAATCCGTGGCTTGAATGAACGTGCGAACAGCAGTGACTACAGAACTCTTCCAGTCTCTCTCCTGCGCAGCCTACGAATGGATGGTACATTATATTGAAAATTCCTTGCGAGTAACATAAATCACACGGCAAATAGGTTTTTATGGAAGTTTCGCCCGTATCTATCGATTTCCTTTGCACGGCCTAAGTAAGTTAGCAGCTGTTCGCCCTACACACATCATTGCGACTCGCGCTCAGAAACCCTTGCTCCTGTTTGGAATGTTGTGAAATTTATGAGATGCGAAATACTCCTGTTCTGGTGTTGCAGTCCTTTCCCAAACTGATTCGTCTCCAGTCCATGCGTGGTTTGTGTTGTGTTGTTTCGTCAAACGTGGTACTGACAACTGCAGGAATGAGTGCCTTGAGTCCTATGTCTTGAGCAACTCTTGGCTCGAAAATGTTCAGAGTCAGGTCCAAAAAATTCCTCAAGTGTCTGAAATGCGAGAATACGTGATTTCTCAGAGGGAAGCTCCGAAGTCCTAAACCCACTCGACGCTCCGTGATGCCTATTTGCTGCTCTTCATCATTTTACCGGCACAAGACGAAGCAAAGAGACCGATGTTTGATGTCTGCAGCAGACATCACTCACTTGTGTTTTGCTTTGCCGCAAAGGAAGAGGAAAGAGGTTGTTATCTGTCTGCAGGGAGCAGACGTATTTGTCCTGTTGAAATAGTTGTCAGTCAACTCCAACTTGGTCATAAATTTGCAGGATGTCTTGGTTCTTGGCGTTGCATGTAATCATTTTTGACAGAAGGTTTAATCTAGATTCTTCGTGACTTTTGAATGTCAGCGTGGACGTCATTTCTACACAGACGACCGTCACTGATGTTCACACATCCTTCGGTAATCTCAAAAAAGAAAACAGCCAGAAATCGTTGGTTGCGAACACCGAGAGAAAGAAATCTTGTCTCTCACAACATTCCAGAACAACGGCGATGCTCACAGTCTGCGCAAAGACCCTCCATCCATCAGAATCATCGGTCTCAATTCGGTTGGCCTTGTAGCTGAGAGAACGGTCAATTCCATGCGAAGTCCCATTTCATTTGGCAGAGATGTTCCTGGGGAAGGCCGCCTCTGTCAGCTGAAGCCGCTAATCTTTCATTTGTCTCGGCTCATGCGCGGCCGAGGCGTTTCTCTGCCCAGACGCAGTAAATGCGAGACAGGCGCAGCTTGGCAGAAAGAAACAAAGACAGACAAGAACTGTACGAGAAGCCCAATTTCACTGCCTGTATCGTGAATGGCGCTTCTAAACAACAATTTACACATTCAAATGTGTGCGACGTGTCAATTTAACCGAATACGAATTCCATGCCTATCAGCAGTAAATAGCTATTCATAGCGTTCTCCCGTCCCATTGATTTCTGCGCAGTCAGTGTAAGTAAGTTAGGAGCTGCTTCACATATTGACAGAACCACTATGAACACTGGGAGATCTCCTTCGGTAATGACGTGTGAGGTGCAACAGTTATTGAGCAGGGGAAATGAGAATATGTTTCTACGCCTTGTGTTATGGTTGGACCCCTGACACGCAAATAGAAACCCTCACTTCCCTGTTCATTTCATGTCCTGGGTTTTCGCTGTGTGCATGAGTGCGAGTGTGAGTTCGAGTGAGAAGGTCAACAGTCCCTTGGAATATGAATCGACGCTTTTGACTGAAGCAGGAGTGCATTGAGAAAAAAAAACTCCACAAAGCTGAACAACCTCGGACAGCTGTGGAGTTGTTCCCACTGTCCTCGGCTCTGGAACAGTCGCTTAGAATTCCAGCAGAGTGCGAGGGAGGTCCCTGGCCCCTCACACACTGCCTTATTTACAGGCGCACGCTATTGACTTTCCCCTTCCTCTCGCGCTGCAGAGTTCACAGTGAAAAAGCACCCCGGATATGAGCCACAAATCAACCAGATACAAACAGAACGTGCCTGCTCCGCCGGGTCGAGGATTGGGATGCTGGGTGGGGTCTGAAGCACTGGTCCCCAATTCCAAGTTGACAATTTTCCAATGTGACACAAAAAATTCGGGAACAACCTTGTCAGGCCCCTTGAGCTCCCCGGGTCCACATGAGATGTGAACAACACGTAAACAGTTGCTACGTGTAGTACGAGTTGCATTCCATCAAACCATCGCTCTTTGTTCATTCGACCAAAACGAGAATATGTTGGTCTCGTCAAAGGGACACCTCAACTTTCCTGGCCGTCTTGCAAGCTGCGATGTGAGAGTGCAGCCAGCAACAGGCGACTGCGCGGTGACGACTCTCCCTCGGGTGCGTGTACGTCGCCCCGTCTCCCGATCACATTTCTTCTGCTGCAGGCACGGCCTGGTCTCTCGCTTCATCTGTCTGCAAGTCTGGAGAAAAGTAGGCAACACGACCCGCTGAAACTGCCCCGCTTGAAATTCGGATCAGACCCATGCAGATTCTGGTTTGACTGGGATCATGAAAGATTCAGAACCAGATTCAGGTTCGCCGAACCAGCAACACAGTGGCAGGTGGAACCCAAACAAGAGTCAGATGTTCAGTTCACTCTGTGAGGAGCACGTTTGAACTAAAAATCCTGCCATCGTTACTCCATCATATCCAAGAAATTGTCGAGGGGATGAGGCCAAATCCCAGCCAAAATGCAAGTTTAAGGACAAAATGACACAGTTGGTGCCGAAACTGTTGCAATAAGTACGGAAAACGTTCTCTGCACAGTACATCTTCGTGACTGAATTTGCAGAATTTGGTGCCGTTCAGCACTGAGACACGAATTTAAAATCCACGACAACGTAGGCACGGCAAAACCTTCTTTTACTACACACGGTAAAGAGCTCGGTGCATTTGCTTCAATTTCTGGGATATACTTCTTACGTGTGTCTAACAAAACTGCACTGTAACGCCAATGTGATGCCGTTAGAAGCTAAAACATTCGCACTAAGTCACTAAGCTTCGTAAAACGCGAGTAAAGTAGTTTTGCAAAAGGTTGAGAGCCTTTGATAAGAATTTACTACATCTATCGATGTTTAGTCGGGGTGATGCACTTGTTATGGAGATAGGTAAAGTTTTGACTTGACAGAACTTATTCTTGCCATGGCAAATCTACTTGTCAAAATATTCCAATAGCAACAGTTCGCAAAAACATGCCCACGCACACACCCAAGTTCACGAGATGCATCTGTCCAACGGCCATTGCAAACGGTTGGGTTTATTTCAAAAGTCATTGAATAATGCTACTGGTGGAGTCAAAGATGTACCGATGCACAACCACAAACCATGAAGCAGCACAAAGCGAGAGAACCAGGCAAAATCTGTAGACATCGAACTGTCGGCCCAAAATCCAGCACAGAATTGGTCGAACTGGACAATTTTAACTTTCACAACAGAAAGTTGCAAAACACAAAGTGTGAAATTTTTGACAAAGGTTTCATTTTCTGTTGATGCACTGCTTGTCTCGAGTCTTATCGACGGTTTCCTTTCTTCTGTCCGTTTTCCCTGGAGAACTCGAGCACCGTGAAGTGGAACCTCCCGGGGAACCGCTCGGGCTAATGCGGCTGCACCGACTCACCGTCGGGACGGCGCGCGGCGCGCTCCAACCAACCCGATGTGAGAACGCGGACACTTGAGCGGGGAAAATCAATCTGAGACTGTGGTGCAACCAACTTGCGACCGCGAAAAGAAAGAGTGGATTCACTGAAAACTCAACATTTTTGAAGCTTTTTGCGAAACCTCGTGTCAGGTGTGACAGTTGGACAGCCAGTCGAAGGTTCGTCCTGAACCTACACGGCAGATTCTGATCTCCCCTGGTTTTGACGAGTGCGAACATTTGCTGATTGATTTCGTGGGTCTTCTGTCAAAAATAGACTTGAAACAAGCACTGGCACAGTTGGTCAAGACAAACACAAAGAAATTCGAAGGGATGTCAAGTCAGGAAGTGATGTTCCGATCGCCGGCTACGTTCAATCGGAGCTGCAACTCTGTCACATCCAAATGTTCAGTTACCGTGGCAATCTTTGAGAGAGTGTTGAACAAGTTCGCACTTTCTTGAGGGGATGTAAATTGAAGCGGATTACACGCGTGACGGCGCCACGCCATTAAACGGCGCACCCGGGTCGGAAACAATGACGGCGCACCCGCTCAACCGCGCGCCTGCAGAGCCCATTTCCTCCGCACTATTTTCGTTTCCCACTCCCTCCATTTCTCCTTGTTCCAGAAACGCAGAAAAACCTATCGATCGCTTGTCAGAGTTTTGGTTTTCTTCATTTCTGAACTTGTGACAGGTATTTTTTCATGAGGAATGTAACACCTGCGTACGTATTTGCAGGTCACGTATTCGACGTTTCGCTTCTTGCCATTGACAACGTTGCTGCTATGGCTCGGCAGGATGAACAGAAGTGAACAGGTCTACAAAAGCTGCATCCAAATATTTGGAGCAACAGACAGAAAATCAGCAGTCCGAGTCTAAATGACGGAATTATGTAGGTTCGCACTCCACAATTCATCACCCAACACCAAGAGATAAAAAACATACCTTATTGAAATTTTTGTGCAAAACAGGGCGTCATGTTAAATTCATGTGGCCTGGCCTTTGACCACCACTGTACATCGATCCTGCAGCTCACTTTCCCAAAAGAAGTATGGAATTTAATATACTTTGACACAGGTGTCTGCGCTGTGCTTGTGATGCACATTCTTCTGTGTCTTCAGCAGAATTCACCAGGGAAACGAATTCGTAATCACGACCAGCAAGTGTATTGGGAAAAGGGATTGGAATGCCCAAACGAGCAACCATAAATTTTCCGCATTCTTTTGAAATGTTCTTCGTCTTCTTTGACGCGAAGATCCTCCAGTGCATATGTGCCGTTTTGAAACTGCAGACTGAAGTTTCTGCTGCAGAAAATAAATTTATGATTGAATGAACGGACGAACAGAAACAGACAGACAGACAGACAGACAGACAGACACACACACACACACACACACACACACACACACACACACACACACACACACACGTGTACAACAACCAAGAGAGTCTTTTTAGTGGCAAATGAGGCGGCAAACGAGAACATCATGCAAAACTTGGTCCGGAGCTGCACGCCAGCCTCCTGCTGAACGCCGTGTTGTCTTTTGACAAGTGTGTGACCAAACACATTTTCCTTGTCTCCTCCACTCACACATGCTTGCTTGCGTTGTTGCAAGTGTACCTGAATGGGAAATGGGTTGTGGAGATGCCTGCTATTGGAGACAGGAAACTTTCCCCGGATCCACACATGCAATCGCCGGAGCTCGTAATGGCTCGACGCTCTGAGGCGTGTAACGTTCATTTCCGGCGTCCGACGCTGCTTTGCTGCAGCAGACACGTTTGCCGGTGTCTACTCAGTTTGGCTGCGAAATAGATTGATTCTCAATTTTGGCTTGACGGCACAAACTTTGATCAAGTTGAGAATGAGACGTTTCGCCATTTTCGCCGTCAAACGTTTTTCTTCCCTTGCGATTTCCTTGCCCCAAACCGTTGGTGGAGTCAAACTCAACACAGCTGCAGTCCTATCGAGACGAAGTCTCGCAGTCGTACTCTAGTTCTCAATCAATTCACATAACTGTGCACACACAAATGCTCAACGAGTTTTTAACCGGCTTGAGTCCCACCGCGCTGAGCGTCACTGGTCCTGTCATCCGGTCCAACTCACAAAGCCGCAGCACATGCGCCAACCAACATGAATTTTCCAATCGCTTTTCTGTCATTCAATGCACTTTCACAGAACAGTTGAGCATCCAGGGCTCCGACTGAAAAATCACCTGGTGCAACTTGGTGGATAGCGCACGCGGACGCTCACAGACAGACAGACAGACAGACAGACAGACACACACACACACACACACACACACACACACACAGAGAGAGAGAGAGAGAGAGAGAGAGAGAGAGAGAGAGAGAGAGAGAGAGAGAGAGAGAG
>JAAUXT010125429.1_pt1 | contig 30553 bp, 25 predicted proteins | sample 7278171 | NCBI WGS metagenome assembly JAAUXT01 (sample SAMN14350112, study PRJNA611818) | marine sediment metagenome | isolation source: surface marine sediment (1.8m) | place: French Polynesia: Moorea | collected 2018-08
ACCATTTGTCCCAGGCCAGCACCAATAGCCACCAATAGCCCCCCACAGGGTGGACATGACGTGACGTGATGTGACATGATATGACATGACCAAAGTGGCATATCCAAAAAAAATTTTGGCACACTGCTAAGTGCTCTTCCTTAAAGGGACATCGCACAATAAAAGTGGGAGAGATCAAAAGTTAATTCTGTATAATTTTAAAACAAAGCCTTCTGAAAACAAGTCACAATTCAAAAATATATTGTCACTTTTACAATTTTATACTGTAAGTAAAAACATTAATTTATGGATTCCTTTGAAGAAATTTTAATTTTTGCTAAAAGTGGTTTTTTTTTCAATAAAAAATTACTATTTTACTTCATTTTTTTTTTGGAAAAAGGGTACACAAAGCCTACAAAAAAGATAAAAAAATACCTGGAAAAAACTTTGAAAACCTGGAAAAATCATGGAATTTTGTTAGTCTGCTGCAGTGGGAACCCTGTGTGGTTTTCTGTCACTACAAAGTGCCTACTTTTCCTCACACAACTGGCGTATCTGAGGAAAAGTTATTGAGCAACGCATTTGTGCCTTTGGCCAATGCACACAAGCGAACCCACACCTGAACGACCCTTGTAAGTTTGTGCAAGTTCAATTCGTTTTCTCTCATTTGGAAGGATACCTGTTGGCACCACGAAAGTGAGGAACTGCGATTCGAAATTTTCTCATTGTAACACTTGCACCGCACTTCCCTGAAACGTCTACCTCCCATTTTGTCTTTTGTCCTTTGAGCTGGAAACGTCAATTGTGCTTTGAACGCTGGGGGCTTCGCGTCACTGCACTGGTCCGGTGTTCCCATCTCCCCTTCATCTCAGAAAGCTCAAACTCAAAGAGACAACAAGACAACATGACGAAATGTTTTCTGAATACGTGGGCAGGTTCAAAGTACAAAGGCTGGTCTCCCACGTCTGCGACAAAACTGAAAATGGTTCAAACCCGCTCATGGTTCTTAGAACTGTGTTAGGCAGGCTTGTATTGAAAGTTTTTGAAAATCTGACGACGACTGAAAAACAACAGAAAGTTGTCCTGCAGATTTGGGATGTGAGATCTGTGTCAGGTTGCCCCAAGGAAAGAGAAGCCGTGACAAACTAATGCTGTTCCACCAGAAGCTGCGAGAAGTCCAGCGTTTGCGACAGGCCTGACGGGCACAGTTTGTGTGAACGCGAGTCGGTTGCGTGACTCGAGCCTCATTTCCGCAAGAATGGCTTTTGCGTGGTGCCTGCTTCGCACTTCCTGCTGCAGGTGTGAGAGTGAATGTTGCAGCAGTGATGATCGCATTTCACACAGTTGCGTTTGGTTGTTCGCAGCGTCACATCTGCAGATGAGTTTTCGTTCTGTTCAACAAACCCCATTCTTTGAGGTGAACAACCCCTCTCCCGTGGAGTAACGTTTGTCAAACATCCATTCAAGATTGCATTTTATTGTCTGTAGTTTTGAAGACTCCTTTTCCTCTGGCGCACACCTTTCACGCTGGCTTGTGAGAAGCGCGTGCACATGTGCGAGTGGGAATGAAACTGGTTGTGGGGATTTTGAGGTTGCTGTTGTCACCAGTTCATTAATGCGTATTCAGACCCTTCTGTCACCCATTGGTCTTGTGCTTTGCCTGCATCTTTGATGAAATGTTTTGGTGAGTGATTGCTTTGATGTCACTGCTGTTTCTAGGCTGGATTTGCACCATCACCAAGACTAATTGGGTCAAGGAAAGTCCCGTTTACACGTGTTCTCACACCTTGCTTGTCATTCAAATCTAGACCCACCAATGGTGCAGGAATGAAACCCTACCCCTGGAAAACCCTGCACCTGGACCATGGGGAGATGAACAACTGGCATGATGACACTCTATCATCCAGACCTGTTGGGAGTTCTGTCACCCACAAGTACAAGTAAGCAGTACCAAACCAGACTTGGGGGTGCACCCCCTGTAACTAATGGGAGTTGCACCCAACTTGCCACCTGGTGGGTGCCCTGGCCTGGTGCTCAAAGTGCAACCCTGGACTGTCCCCAAACCTCCAAGACCAACCCCTCTTTGGGGAAAAGGTCCCAAAAGCTCTCGTAGAGCATAAAATGTCAGTTATCCTCGAACTTCACAATTTCTTTCAGCTTCTCAAGTTGCGTGGCACAACCTGTTTCTGGAACTCTCTCTCTCTCTCTCTCTCTCTCTCTCTCTCTCTCTCTCTCTCTCACTCACTCACTCACTCACTCACTCACTCTCACTCTCACTCTCACTCTCACTCTCTCACACACACACACACACACACACACACACACACACACACACACATGTACGTACTACACACACGTGCATGCACACGCATGTTGCTGTCGCGCGGTCGAAGACCGTCCTTTCCAAGACCCTCAAGTTGAAATTGTGTCCCAATCTGCCGTGCGAGTAATGTGTAGTTTTTTCTAGACCGGTTGTCCGTTTTGTGATTTTTGTCCACGCGGCCTTGTGTCCGTTCATTTCTCACAACAGCGGGCAGTTGCGTATCCGAATCTGCATCATCTCAGCCGCATTGATCTGAACCTTCTCGTCGTTCCCAGACCAATGACCTGAAGGTGTCACTAAAACCCAACACGCGGGTCAGCTTGATTTGGAAACGCTTTTGGTCAGGGTATGACTGCGAAGGCCGTCGGCTTGTAGTTGGCCTCGGGTTGGGACCAATCGATACTGTTTGAACAGACATTGGTGTGTCCAGTGGTTTGTCCATGCAGAGCATGTCATCGTGCCTCCAGGTTGAGAGTCACTGGCGTGAATCCGCCCTTCAGAAACTTGTGTGAAAGGAGGTGAAGAAAGCAGCAACGACTGCAAACGGAAAATGAAACCGAAGACCCAGTATTCAGTGCAGCAAATCTGGTTTTGTGCTTTTGCCTCGGGCGGCGAAAGACGCGTCGAGAAAGTAGCGCTGAGGAAATGAGTTTACGATGCCTACCTGCGTGAACAAATTCACAGATCCAGCTTTATGAAATTACCCGTTGTTTGTATTTCATTTGTGGATGGTAACTTGAGCAGCCTTCATGGAACTTTCCGCACAAAAAGTCACGGGAAGTCTCTGCCTTCATTTCTTTGGTTCACCGACATCTCTGGAAACGCGACCGGACCGGGCGCTTCTCAAGTGAAAAGCCAGAATGGAAACTGATGGTTGACAAGTCGCTCTTCTCTGGACCCCCTGGTTCCTGTCAGTTCGCACCTGGATGACGCGGAAGGCGGCTCGATTCAGATCGGACAAATGACTCATTCTGAATTTCAGAAGCTAACGTGCAACAGCCGACTCGTCCTGTGACAGTTGTGTCAGAGATGTGTGTGTGTGTGTGTGTGTGTGTGTGTGTGTGCGTGCGTGCGTGCGTGTGTGCGTGCGAATTTTGATTTGTGTTCATGTCTTGACCACAGCTTGCACGAAAGTTTGCACAGCTTGCACGTTTGTTGCCAACTGAAATGCTTGGAAGTTTGCATTTCTCGCTTTCAAGCTCAAAAGTGACGTGACAGTCTGAAAATCTTGAAAGTTTACGTGGGGAATCCTCCACAGAGCGTTTTGTCTTGTCTTCCCTTGAGAAGCCGAGGAAGGAACTTCCAGGTGAAAAGCCACCTTGTGGCCTGTACGATGTTTCGCCTTGTGGAATGTGCTCCTGTGATTTCAGGACAAAGCGCGAAGCGGACACACGAGTCCGTTGTTGTGGAGTCGATTCAGCCTCTGCAGCGTGAGGTTTTTGTTGAGGAGGCCTTTTGAATTCACATCAATGTGAGAGGATTAGGTTAAATAATGAGTTTCGTGAAGTTATTTGGAAGGCTTCTCGGAGAATCAGGAACCTGGCGTGGATCTTGCCTTGGTTTGGGAGTAATCCAGAGCGCATTAGACTGACCAGGGGATGGACCGAAGGAAGTCAAATACCTGAAACACAAGCAGAATGTCCAAGAGACGAAGTCGACTGCATTACGCAAGAGATACATCATTCAAGTTGCCAGCGATGGGAAGCCTTTGGAAACGACTGCAGAATTTCGAATTGGTTTTCTGCCACTGATCACAAGCAGCGGGAGAGGAAAACGATGAAATCTTTACCAAGCTGTCGCACTGCAAGCTTCTTTCGGTCCGCTCGTGATTGCCACCACTCTGGATCAAAATTGTTTTTACGTTCACACAGCCACAGTTCCGACTTGGTTTTGGTTTCATTGAAGGACAAGAGCTGCATAGAACACTGAGCCACAAAGATCATCTCAGAAAAAGACCCAATTTCGTTTTGTTCATTCGCCGTTCGTATCAGCCGCGAGGTTCTGTTGCTTTCGTGGCTCCTTTAGCAACTTCTCCCGTCTTCTGATGACGGCCACTTCGGGGCAGAGTGATCTTCCATCCGTGATGAGCTTGAAATTGATTCGCTTGCATTGTATCCACTGGCATGCACTTAGGCGTCAATGTTGAACAAAGCAAAATTCTTTTCTGAGGCTCTATCTGTGCATTTCTTACAACCTGAACGTCCTCAAGGGGATGACGTGCGAGAACCCACCACATCTTGTCGAGGATTGGCCCCATAAGAGCGCCTGGCATTTGCTGGAGGCGTCATGTTCGGGTGAGGTGGGGGAGTTTGACCTTCTGGTGCCCAACATCCTCCCCCAACCCCAACACACACCTGGGGCGGGACAGATCCTATCCTGGCACCCACCGTGATAACTTAGGCATGTTCTACCGAATGCCCCCATGGATAAAATGTCAGGGTGGGTCCCACCGTGGCACCTTCCTTGTTTTGTGGGAGGCCCTCCCGCTGGAATGGTCTCGGGGGCACCCAAATTTTGTTGGTCCTGACTCCACTCCCGCGGCGCGGAAGAATATTTCAGGGAGGCCCAAAGTTGAAGTTGGGGGCAACCCCCCCTTCCCCTTTGTAAAATTTCCCTTGCCCCTTTGTTTTGAGCCTCAGAGGGTCAGTTGGTGGCCAAGATCGAGGCCCGCCCCTGATCCTGGACTGGCTGCCCAGAGTGGTCAAAGTTTCCTTGTTCACCCACCAGTGGTCTTCAGAAGCAGTGCGGCCAGTCTTATTCGAACAAGTGTCTGGACTTGGTGCAGGGAAAATTCTGGTTTTGTGTCGTCACAGTGGCCCGTTGTTGCTTGAGTTCCGTGTGATCAAAGGAGTTGTTTTTGCCATTCCTCAGTGGTTCAGCTGAAGTTGCACCTGGGAAGCTACATGCTTGGAAAACGTGTCAAGTCCTTTTATCGTGCCGCTCGGAGTCGGGAAGCCTTCGTGAAGCGTAACAGTACTCACGCAGGCCTTGGCGAGACAAGAGTGCTCTTCAGAAATGGCTGCCTCCTGCCTCGAATTAGGTTCAGGTTTTTACGCTGCATGTGGAAATTCTGTAGTTTGTTCGGGAACAGTGACGAGCAGACAAGAAGTGCTGAAGTTGGCTTTTCGCAAGTGCACACACGGGCGAGTGTGCGGCTCGAGAAAGGACTGTCGATCTGAAATTGTTCAGCTTCGAGAGTAGCTGGCAGGTAGCAGTGATGATTGATACTTGCGAATGTACACTTTGCCATAAAGAGCTCGCACCCGAGTCAAAGTGATTCACGAGGAAAAGGCACGGTGATTGCCAGCGTTGTGGAGGAGCATGTAGCGCTTGGAGCCATGCCAGCTGCTACGATAATACTAGGCTGGCGTCCATACTAGCACGAAAGTAGATCGTTAGCTTGATCAATAGAAGCTTTTTGTAGAGAGATCGCGTATTGATCTCTCTACATACTTGAGCGTGGAGTAGTTTATGGCATTTTGCTGATTCGGAACTGGGCTCGGGATGTGCGCTCAACCGTTAGTGATGTGAACGGTAAATGTTAGTTGCTGTTATCCTGTGGTGTCAATGGTTGTGTCGAGTCGAATGCGTTGAGAAGGGTTTCCAGCTCCTGGTGACAGGTTGCTCGGGTGGTCTTCTCTCGACTCAGGTGTGCCAGTGTCGGGTTGGGTGCTCGTAAAAGGAAAATGCAAACGATTCTGTTACTGTTTCATTGGTCAGGGTGACTCACCCAGAGGGGTGGTGGTAAAAGTCAGTCACTCGAACACTTTTCACTCAAAATTTGATGCTGATCATTTTCCAGCCAAAAAAGGTTCAGGTGACCTCCCCCTCCCCCGTCCTGGGAAAGTCACCCATGCACTGACAGAATGCTGAGCCCACGTGGAAAAATCTGCCAGTTTCCTGCAGACTTTCTGGGCACCACTTTTTTGGTTGTGCCGCGGTCTGTTCACTCTGAAAAGATTGTAAAGATTGCCTCTGTGCAAAGTAAATCTTCAAGGTAGACTGCTGTTCCAGATATCTCAGATCATATCCATTTCAGCATTTTTCGGTCACATGGGATGGTACCCGTCTTAGATATTGAGATATCGTGAAAAACATGCTTTGGGCCTGTTTGGCTTATTTCTGTGTGAAGGTAACTGTTTGAGATATGTTGTGAGCCTGTTTATAGTCTTCCAAATGTGATACATTTTTTTAACCACTTGCATGTTCAAAATGGTTGTCAAAAATAGGCCTGTTTACCACTCTGCTCAGAATGCATCAATTCCAACTGAAACTTTCAGAGATTTGGTCACTGAGCAACCATGAATGGTCATAAAGTAGGTCACATGAGTTGGCAACCATCTTGAATTTTCAAGGCAACTTTGTTATTTTGAAGGCAAATGGCCTGGAAATGACTTCATTGCAGCTGAGCTGGATAGTTTGGTAAAAGGTTGTATATCCAAGATGGCTGCTATCTCTTGAGGCTCTTGTCAGGCCGAAAAATGCATGGTAGTGATGCAAACTGTGACAACTGATTTTCATTTGCCAATGTCTGCTTAAAGTGCCACTGTGCTTGCGACACTCCCAATCTGCCCACATTTCATTGCGTGCAACATCCAGTCATTTCTTTGTCACAGGTTTACATGCAACGCCGCATTACAGCCGGTTTGTGTTGTGCACAACATTTCGTTTCCAAGGATTTCAGTTCCTTTTTCCAACTCGTCCAGGTCCCTGTTTTGAATTTGTCGTCCAAATGAGGATCAATTCTCCTGAACATGTACACCAAGCCATTCTTGAGCACACAAACAGTGTGTGGGCTGTTGTGCACAAACAGAATGCACAGTTCATGTCAACATCAACTCCTGGTTCAGCGGTTCAATGTTTAGTGTTTCACACACATGCACCGGAAATTTGATTTTCTATTTGCACTTCAGAAGATCAAACGTCAAACCCAGCCTGTGAATTTCCAGTGGACAGTGTTGCAAGGTGACGTTGTTCGTAAACGTTTTTTCGAAACAAATATAAACACTTCAAGAGACCCTTGCACACTGCTCAAATACCGAGGGAAATAAGAATATGTCTGGATAGTGGGAAGAACTGTGTGCATAGGCGGCAGGAGTTGTGTGAAGATTATCCCCCAGGGAAATTTAAATGAAAAGAAGAATTAACTACTTCGTAGAAGGGATGGCTGACTCTGCCAAATTACAGTTCAGCCACAAAAAGTGGCAGGAGACTCCGGTTTTTATCTTGAGAAGCAGCCAGAAGAAGCAGTGCTGGGAGAGCCGACAGTGTCAAGCAGCAAATGGCATTTGAACGTGAATTGTGTCCCGTCTGACTGAAAGCGTTGGTGAAAGACCACACAATCATTATATCTTGAGCCCTGGAGTTGCAATGAACTTTGTCAAACCTCGCTGCACCTGTGAAGCTAGCTGCGCTGTGTCAAAAATGTCGTGCTTCTCAGCTCACAAATTTGCAACTGAAATTGGCCACATAAAATCACAAATTGACGTACGTACGAGTACGAGGGCTGTCCACGAATTTCCCGCTGCATCGCGACAATTTCCAGGTGGTTTTGGTGTCGACGACAAGCGAAAAATTCGTGGACAGCTCTCGTACGTTTGAGCTGTAACAAGTAAACGACCTGATGAACTGAAACGCTCGACATGCTGAGTTTCACTCAAGGCGCTCAAAGCCGTGAATCCACTGAACTGGCTGATCCGTTGAGTTCGACAGTAGACAAGGAGATACTGAGTTGAAATTGCGTTGCTGCATGACAGGTTGTTTGAGGTGAAGTTTTGCCTGCCAGCTCACGCTCTCAAGCACTCGTACGAGTTACACCTAAGGATAGGCTCAAAATTGGCTCAAAAAAGGCAATGGCAAGGTTAGCCCAGGTTGACACACGTTATTGACAGACGGGTGGTACGTTCCAATTGTTGGTGCGCGGCTTGTTGTTGCGGTGCTCTCACAGATATGAAATGCCAAATCAAACTGCTACGAGCGAGGAGGGACGCAGTTGCGTTTGGTGAACCGGAGAGACAAGGGTGTGGTGAGAAGTGGAATGATCCGGCAGTTGTGACCTTTTCGTGAGAAGACCCGATCAAACAGTTGCATGGTTTTCGTTCGTGGGACATTGGAATGTTCCCATTTATCTACGTGCGATCGATCAGTGCAAACACGATAGCTGCATTGCCATGTCGTGCACGTACTCGTACACAGTGCGGGTCCCATTTGTCAGATTCTTTTCTGCTCACTGAAAGTGCACGACGCAGACCAATTTGACCGTATTTGTGGGTCTTCGCTTGGAGAAGCGGGTGCCTTGTGCTCTGTCGCTTCAACCTGACGGCAGGGACTCGAGGATGCTGCGAGTATCAAACGTGTCGCGTGTTCCCTGCACGCAGACTGCGACTCCTCTGATTAGTGGTCATCACTAATCTTCGCTTGTTTTCTCTTGCAGGCGTGGAACATGACAGCAGCGACGCAGCTGAGGAGCAGCGCCTCGAGTGATGAACAACCTGTGATCCTGAGACTTTTCCTATAATTCTCGAGCGGCGGCGGCGACGGCATGAGGAGAGGCGGTGTATCACGCAACTCCGGCATGGGGCCCCTGCAGTAGCGCCTCCCGCAGATCCACCCTTCTATGATCTATTACATCACGGCGACATAGAAGTGGGACCTTCCGCCGCTATCCTTGGAAAGGAGAAACTCAGCAGTGGCAGCAGCGGGAGGATTTGCGCCGGAGGATGGTGACTCTTATCACGGAGAAACTGCAGAACCAGACCTTAGAGGATGTCAAGGCTGAGGCGAATCTGCCCATTACTCAGGTAATTGTAGCTGCTACTTCCATTGCAAGCTTCTTTTTTCGTGCCCAACCTTTTCCTGATACGTTTACGTTTTCAGACGAAAGGGGAGGTAAGTTTCACGCAGTGGTGCGTGTTTGTCATAACGTATGTTGACAAAAAAGAAGCTGCAGAGCATCAAATTCTGCGGAGCACCAATTTGAAGTGAAGTTCGGATTTCGCGCTGAAGGCACTTCGCCGGCACTGACGCGCAAATTGCCTTCAAGCGCAGCAGGGTCGGGGTGGTTTTACGTGACACATCGCTGGAAGTCTTCACCTCAAAGGCTGTACCTTGTCAATGGCAGCATGTTTGGGACAAGACCATCTCGAAGATCCAGAATGTAGCTTCTCCAGGCCTCAGTGCAAGGCTGCTGTGAGTTGTCCTGTTTTGGCTGGTTGCGGTGGTCGCCCAAAGATTTTCACGGAGAACTGTGGACAACAAGACTAGAATTCAGAGGTGGGGATGAACGACGGGATAAACTTGTCTCCAGGTCACGAAGAATTTCACTTCAACCTTGAAATTTCCTTGCACATCCCGTGAAGGCAGTTCAGGAAGGCGCCGTCAGAACTTTCGGGGAGACTGTGTCTTTGCTCATTTGCCTGATCTGACAGCGTTTTGTTTTCTCAAAGTGAACTGACGATTGGTTTGCTGGAGCGATTCAGGTTTGAAAGTGAAAAGGCAGCCATGGAGTCATCCAAAACTGGAGAGCGGAAATTCACGACGATGTATTCGACGACGCGGACCTTTGGCGACAACGACGAACTCGCTGGTGAACTTCGCACCCGAAACATGACAAAGGGAGTCGATCAAGGAAAAGAAAAATGAAGAGACACCCCTCTCTTCCCGAAAAACAGCACGACCTTCGAAAGCTGTTTCGCACAGGATGAGCGCACAAGGTGCTGAACCTTTCAGGAAATTGCACATCTGCGCCTGGCTCTTTCTCTGCTCGAGCGGCATTAGTGAAGGGCTGGGGCGAAGCGGTGATGAAAGTGGAAATGATGTGAGGGTTTTATGACGGAGAAAGCAGGGACACATTACATCATTTCCGGAGGCCAATAAAACTGATAAACTGGCCCGTGTTAGGTCAGACCTAAGTCAATGGGATCAGGAGGATCAGCGGTGCCTCCATTCCCACAAGTGTGTTCATTTCTGCTCCCATCTCCACTGCGCTGTCAGACCTGTGATTCCTCACTGCTGCTGTCTGTACTTTCCCCACGCAAGTCTAACCTTCTTTATTGGGGTATTACGAATCTGAGAACGGCGTGACGCTCGTACAAGCGACGTGCACTCAGATTCGAGTTGAGTCTTGTGAAGAAGGGTGCACCGAGGAGAACCCAGGCATCATCCCGTACGAAATGTGACGTCGTCGCCTGTGGTTGAACGTACAAGACACCCTTCCCCGACGTGAGTGAATCCCAAAGTACTGGTTTCTGTTTGCGTGTGAGTGGTAGTTTATTGACGAGGTCTCCTTTATTCCCAGCTATGAATATGAAAGCCGAAAAGAAGCGATAACACATCCTATTGCCCAATTCATTTCCAAGAGACGTGATATGTTTCCTGTCCTCGCCAAAGAGAATTTTCTCTCGAGTGCGAGGCAGTCGTTTCCTCTTGTGCGCTGTTGCGCCGAGGCCTTTTTTGGTTGTTCGTGGCGATAACTCCCAAGGTCAAAAACTTGTTCCAACTTTTCTGCGTCAATCACATTGTCAATGTATTTTGCGACGGGCACTGTCGATACCACCCTGGAAATGCTGAATTGGTCGGTGCTGGAAGCGGTTGTGGTGATAACGCACCTTGAGCGTTGTTTTCAACGATTCTGACGCGAACAGGGGGAAATAATGAGTTCAGTCAGCAAGTTTTCAAACCAAGTTGCCCTGGAAGACACAAGCTCAGTTGGGCTCAGGCGAAAACGCCCAGTTAAATCCAGATCTGGATCTGGTGAACTGGCATTCAAACTCAGCTTTGGAGGAAAAGTAATCCATCATGATCTGGAACCCAAAATACGCTTCGAATGAGAACTTGTGGCGGGGAATAAAAGCTGTCAAAGACAGGCCTGCTCCCAACCTGGCCCCACCAGATTAGGTCGGCGAAGGTGCAATCCCCTTGACGAAATCGTCAATATTTCCATTTCAAGCAGCAATTGGCTGGTCGGAATTAAGCTCAACTTGAATTTCTATTCATCTTCTTTTTTCACTTGGACCTCGTGAAATCCATCAGGGATTTATCTTTCTCATGGTGGCTATTTATTGTTCACCAGACCGTTTGTTGAGGACTTCAACGATGCATTCGTGAAGAACCACGATTAATCTGGCTGGATGCAGGCAGGTCTGTGTGGGGATCCTCGGCTTCCCGAATATTTCATTTCAGATGAGGCGAAAAAGAGCTGTTGGCAAGATTTAAAGGACATTGTGTTCTCAGAGGAGTCCCGGACCATTCGTTAGCCTGGCTTTTATGTGCCGATAAGGAAACTTCACACAGCTTGTGATAAAGCTTCAAAGGATGAACAAGACACGAGGCCAGCGCTGAAAGGAGACCAAGATTCCCAAGTTGATGCCTCCTCTCTCTTTTTCCCCTCCACGTGAGCGTCGCGTGGTTTCAATGATGCTGCATCAGTTCTTAATCACAAAAGGCATCTGCTGCTTTTCGCGCTGCCTTTGTTTTTGTGAGCTTATTGGTCCCAGGTTCATGAGCAGCTGTTTTTGCGGAGTGTGCCGCTGCGCTGTGAGTGATACGGCTGGTTGCTTACACCTGAGACCCTCAAACGAGAGTCGAAACAATGGGGTGGTTGAAACGGGAGTCACACGCACAGCTTCACCTGTCTTTTGTGGGAGTCTGTCACATTTGTTGCAAAACGACAACCTCAAAAGTTTTGTATTTCTCACCGTTGCAGTCAGTTTCGCGAGTACTGGTGAACATAAAAGACAGTGTCAAATGGGGACTTGTGCTTCTGCAACAGAGCACGCTGGTACGTGTGCCTTCGAGGGTTGGAATACCCCAGATGGAAGGTGGGTTGTCCTGGCAAAGGTGGCTCGGCAGAAACTGACACTGCAGCCACAAACGTCTAATTTCGTCTTGTGAAGCGCTCCAAAGCTCCACTTCAGTCGTACACCGATATTCTCTGTGAAATGTCACGAAATGCATCCCTCTCATGGCGGCAGTAATCTGATACCAGAGCTGAAGTCTGAGGAGAGTTCTGAAACAAGCCTTGGGCACCACTTCCGGTTTACGTGTCCCTGTCTCCTTCCGAAAATCGTGACACGCAGCATTGGTTCCATGCTTGTCATATTCAGTTGGGAAAATGTCTGGACTTCGGTGGACGATGTCATGGGCCCACCTTGAAGCCTGAAACTGGGGAGGTCTGATTTGAGTTGGAGACATCTGTCAGTGAGCTTGTTTGCAGAACAGACAACAGATTCTCCAGCTGGAAAATCTACAACAGAGCCGCAGAGAAAAGTGAGCGAAAGCACGGCAGCGGAAACCCTTTGGAACCATTTGCCAAAACTACTGTTGCAGTTCATGCTCCAGAATAAAAGCAGCGCCTGGATATGGATTTTCAGTCTCGCTGTTTCCTCCCACAGGGACGTTAAAGAGCTTTGAAATTTACAGCCAGGCATTTCTTGTTCGAAACAAATGGGTTTTAATCAGCTGAATCGGGGACTGATCAGCTTAGAAGGTGCCAAGGCGCCGGAATCGTCTGGATCAATCCCTGCATGCTTGTGTCACTCCGACAATGCCAAGTTCTACCGGTGATGGAAACACATTGGGATTGAAATCAATGTTTGCTGGTCTCTCCAGGAAGCGCTTGTCAGCTGAATATTCAGAGATGGTGCTATTAAAATCTCTTTTTGGGAGTTTTGTTATTGGAGTGTTATTTAGGCACTCATATCGACCAATGACTGCCTCGGGGAAAGCTGGATAATTTGAGTCAGACGCCGAAGGAATTTCAAAGCCATCAATACTAATCCCGTGTTGAATTTTTCTTTCCACCAGCGTCACCAGTGCGCACAGAATTTGGGCTATTTGGGCGATTTGGCCACTTGAGTGATTTTGGGCTTTGATGATGCCGAGATTTGAGAACGAACGCCTGATTTGAGACGTTGACCCATTGTTAGTTCGATGACGAGGTCAGATCGCAGACAAACCAGAAGAAGGCGGAAGTTTGTGGTGGTGGTGTCAGTCGAACGGTTTCGAATGTGTTTCGACCAACGCCGGAATTCCAGATTTCTGAATCGACTGCATTTCTCTGGGTGAATCGTGTGCTGGAAGCTTACTTTGAACAGCGATGTTTCTACTTGCAGGCATCAGACAACACTTGGACGACGTTTACTACCTCATCAAATTCTGCCTTCACGCTCGCAGGTATGTGCTGAAAAAGTTGGTTTTCTCCACTCGCCAACACACATCTCGCTGAGAACAACGCTGTCCGGCGAAAAACTGCATGCAGCTCGCTGGAATGTGATGCATCTTGTCTAATAAACATTGCAAGTGGTTTGAAAGCACCTGAACGCGTCGAAATTGTTGTGGGCAACTGTATCAGTGGAAGTCAAATATTTATCGGTGCTTCGCAGGGGGCAGTTGCAGAATTTATTTCTCTGCGCCTGTATTTTCTGCGGCGGCTTTTTCTCCCCTGAATGGCCAATAAACCTCGTGTGTGTCGCAACTTCTGAGGAAAGTTTCCACGTCGATGATGAATACGAGCACTGCAGGCGGAGTAGCGAGACTCGCATTGCTTTTTGCCCGGAATCAGAACGATATTAATGCAAATGCAATCAATCTAGTAGGAACTTTCGCGGCAAGTGTGTCAATTATACAAAGGAATTGTGCCAGGATGGGCTCCGTGTGTGCGCAGCTGGGACTTGATTTTTGAATTCTTCGCATTTTCCAGGAAAGAAGAGCAACTGGGCTTTGTTTGTCGATAGCGGAGAGAAGTGGAAGTTCGGCGGCCAGTCGTTTTCCATGATTCCATCGGAGGCAGCGACGGCGCCCAGTGCTGCGAAACCTTCTCTTACGTCCGCCAGCGTGTCAGCAGGCGCTTCGCACCTTCCGGTCCCACCACCTCCACTCAGCTTGATGCAAGCCAAGCAGGTCGACAACGCAGTCCCTATTCCGTGTCCCTCTCGCTCACGCCTGCAGTCTCAAGACTTCTGTGATGCAGCGGCCAACACCCCACCTGCCCCACCGAAGAAGCGACACTGCCGTTCGCTGTCGATTCCTGGCGACACGAGCACGGGGAAGAGCGCGGGACGCAAGTGGCAACCGTCGGGCGGTGGCGTGTGGAGACCCGTTGGACTACGAGCGCACAACAAGCTGTGCAAGAACCGCAACTCTCCGCTGAGCGCGCACCACCACCAGCACTACCACCAGCGGTCACACGATCACCTGCATCACCGCGCGGGGCACGACGCGCACGCCACCGTGTTCCAGTGCGCGTCGAAGGTCGGTGGCGGGGCGGGCAGCGGATCGCAGATACACAGGGGCCTGACAGCCGTGAGAAGCTCTAGTCCAACGTTCAGTATCTCGCAACAAACCAGCGCTAGTCGCCCTCAGCGCCATCAGTCGCTGTCCTTGAGCGCCGCGGGAGCGAGGCCGGTGGGCGGTGGCGCCACCGCGTGGCCGCTGTCGAAGAGCGAGGACCTGACGACGCCGCCGGAGTCGCCGGTGCCGCGGCCGCACTCCGCGTCCAGCGGCTTCTGCGAGAGCAACGGTTCCCTCAACTCGACGAAGAACGCGCAGAATATTAGTCTTTCTAGTTTGTCCGCGAGCTACGCCCTGCAACACAGGGCGACGACTGTGGATGCATTCCGCATGCGAAGTCTTTCCATGGAAGAACCAATGACACGGCGAAGCCTAACTATGTGTTCATCGGCGGCTGGAGCTCGCTCCATGCCGGCCATCCCAGGGTGCAATAATACAGGTGCGTGATGCAGCAATGGCTACTGCTGCTATTGACTCGATTCTAGAAGTTCAAATTGGTCTCTGAATTAGGTTTGTGTGGGGCTCGTGTTTCTGATCGCAGGTACAGGTGACCCTGACAAGTCCTGCTTGTTCTCGACAGGTTCACACAACACGGGTACACTGTCGATGCCCTCGTCGCCGCGCAGACAGCGAGTGCCGCGCTGCCGGTCGCAGCCGTGCGTCCTCCTCGACCGCAAGTGTTTGAAGCGACGCCGTGACGAGAACAGACCGAAACTCGACTTCCTCAAGATGAAAGAGGTAAGTTTGTATGTTATATTCTTTGTTTTGAGCCCGCGGTTCGTCGACAGGCTCCACTACCGCGGGTTCAGTGTAATCAGTGATTGTGTGTTTGTATCTGTGCACCAATCGATTTATCAGGGCAGGGTAAGTCCACATCACTGGAAAATGACCAGCAACCAATGCTGTGATGGAAACTACAATGTGGACTCTCCCCCCCCCCCAAGTCGACACTGTGAGTCAACATTGCATTTGTGACAGGTGCTGCTGCTGCTTTGGGCTTGGTGTAATAAACAAGAGTGTGTGTGCGGTGTGTGTGTCTGTGTCTGTGCACCATTGCTGGAAAATGTTTTTTGTTTTTGAATGCGGCAAAAACACTGGTGAATACGGCAACGCAGGTTGTGAATGAAAGCGAGTGTCAACAAGTCGAGAAGAAAGTTCTGCAAAAGTAGCAACAAGAAATCATTCTTGCTGACCAACAGAGGAAGCATCTGGATTGAGAACTGAACATACTGCGGAGAAAGGAGCGATCGTGAGGTGCACCGGTGCGCTCACACGGTACAGCAGCGCGGCCGGTTCAGGGCGTGTTGCACCAGGTGCTCCCCACTTGAAACAACTGACGTTTTCAAAAGTGAAGGCCAGTGTTCAGAGTACAACGTGAGTGCAGAACGGGTGTGAAGGTACGAGTGTATATTTTTTCGATACTCACCCTCAGGGCATGTGTGTGGCTCGCTCCAGATGTATGCAAAAAGAGATTGAGGAAAAAAATGCTTGTTTTGTACAGGGTACACAGCCGAGAAAACACGAATCTTGGCTGTTACAGCTGTACTTTTTGTCACAAACGATGGCGAAGCCCTTCATCCCAACCGATTCCCTCGAGGAAGGACATTTGAGCGACAATGACAGGGAACAGCGGATGCTCTCATTTACGCACGTACTGTGGGACTGCTTACTTTTCTTTTTGCAACTGCAAAGATCTTCGTTGGGTCCTTCCACGTGTCTTTCTGGCCACGTGTGAAACGTTTTTGTGATCTCCCCCTGCCCCAAAGAAACGGAAGACGACAACCGTGCACCTCAGTTGGATTTCTAGTTTTGCATGACGAAGTTGGAGTGCGCACTTGCTTCGTAACTTTCCGCTGTTGTACCAGTGCTGTGTGTCATTACCGCTTGCACGAAATTTTCTCATGATTTGCCTTTCGGTGCCAAATCACAAGCGCCCTGTATCGCGGTGCAGAGCGCGGCTCCAGTGCACGTTCTGATGACGCACTGAAGCTGCCGCACGGTGCTTCATGAATTTTGCATTTGTGTTTCATGCAGTGACACAATTTTTATTTTTTTGTTCAGAATCAAAAATCGTTGAGAGATGAGCACTCGGAGAATTAGCGCACGAATTGATGCGATTACCAGTTCACCCGCCGCTTGATTGAACAAAGCGGCTCAGGGGAGATCTGGGCCAACGGAGACATTTTTTCCTGTTTGGAGAGGATCCAGACCGGAGAAACGCGAGGTTGTCGCAGCAACAGCTCAGCATGAAAATTGGACGTTTGATTCACCTCAAATGGATCGTGTGGGTGAAAGTGGATGTGGAACAAGAAACTGATTGTGGCGGAAATGTTTCTTTCACTGTCAGCAAGTTTTTCAGTGTTTCTGGAACCTCTTGCACTGTTACATTTGTGAGGACTGCTGCCGACCGAGTGGAATGAGCAGTCATCAAAATTAAAGTTCCTGCAGAGAAAGCGAGCAGAGAATCCCAAAGCAACAGTGAGGAAAGCAGTCATGCCCTCTTCAATTTGCAGGCACTTGTAGGACATATCAACAGACTCAAACTCTCCCCCCCCCCCGTGCGACTGAGCATTTCGGAGCAGAACAATGACACTGCACCGAACGCCTTCTTGTCGGGCTTTTTGTGGTAATGTGACTGAACTGTGTACCATCGGGGTGGAGTAACGTATTATGAACTCAATCATTGCAGGAGTAATTTTCCCCTCGTTAATTCCGCAGAAACTGTACTGAAACGACTTGGTGAAGTTGCTGGTGTGAAGAAAATGTATTTCTCCCAAAAGGCAGCGGTCCACGCACTCTTGTCCTGCGGGACCTGCCGTCACTCTGTCGCTTTTCACTTGAAAGCAAATTGAGCTGCTTGGTTTTGTGGTCGATGTGGCAGATGCACGAAAATTGATCTGCAAGAAGGAAACTTTTTGATGGTGTGTCGAGATTTTCGCCCTTTCAGTGCAGAAAGAAGTTTCTTTGGGTTGAGTGTGAACATGGCGCACATCAGTGAAGGCTTCATCAGCTCAAAGCGGCGTCTCCTGCAGCGCACAAAACACCAAAAGTGATCCGTCATGTCTTTCTCGCAAGAGGATCGATCATCTTACTTGACAGTATTTAATTGAAGTTTGTACGATTGTACAGGTTCATAATTATTGTTTTTGAAAGAGATTAATGTGATCTCAGCTTCGATGTGCAGGGGAAACACTTGCAAAAATGGGAGTGTTTTGCGGCTGCTTGTGGTACTGACAAGTTTTCCTTTCAACCAGGGATCACAGGCAGATATGTGCAGTGAGGGGCGGCTGTGAGACAGTGCGTTGCTACAGCTGAAGGCAGAAAGCATTCTCTCTGTGTCGTACCTTTGTCATCCGATTTGTATGACAGAGCTGAAGGGAAACATCTTTGCGTGCGTTGTTCCCTTTGAAGACAAGGTTTGAAATGGAAGTTTTCATTTGCACAAACAATCAATTCTGTCACGTCACAGGATTGACAAAGATTCACCAGACCCCGGTGCAACACGCAAGCTGCAGTCAATTTGGTGCACTGTCAGTCACCCGTCAGATACATCAAAAGGATTTCTGGCAAAATCATGCGAATTTCATCTTCGGTGTTTTTCGTTTTCATCTTCAACCACCAAGGCAAATCTGAACGAATCGGGCTAAAGTTACAATGTGCGAGCTTCTTCCGCGAATGTCCGCTGGTCTGCAACGTTCGAAAACGGTGAGGTTCAGCGGAAGATTCCTGGACGAACCTCGTACAGGTTGCACAATTGGCAAGGGATCGAAAGGAAGCTGCCGTGCATTCAAGCGAAGAATTCAAGGAGTGAATTAATCACTGGAATTGCGTACAGACTTGCTCGGCTGCATGGTTTCTGTGCCATTCTCGAAACACTGCAGAATAAAAACAGAACTTGACATGCGTGTTGGTGGCAAAGATGAAACCACACACGGAATCTGGTTGGTGATGGAGGCTTCATCCTAGGGTATTTTTGAGAACGACAAAAAAATGTGAAGAACCAGGAGTACGAGTTCTGTGGTCCCACCCAAATCTTTGATCCGCTGGAGAAACTCAACTAACTTTCCAAGAGAGTTCGAGCAAATGTCATTCCTTTCTGGTTGACAGTTGTTCTTTCTGTGCTGGGTGTGTCTCCTGAATTGCTGCACAGTTGTACTTTTGGCTGATGAACACCACACACATTAATTTCGCAGGATGTTTTGTGACATCGCTCCCGAAACATTTATGATCTTTTGACGAGAAGAACTTGTTGCGGAAGTTCGTATCTCATTGTGGCTTTTGCGAAGATGATGAAAAGAATGCACAGTTCCTGCAGGGCGACATCTACGTATTGCCAGCTCAAGTTCTTTTCTCACTGGCCGGTGCAGTTCCTGCTCCTGGTGTCACCTGTTCGAGTCCTACGCACTGAAACGCTGCAGGGAGAACTGCGCTCGTTCTGGCCACAACCTGCAGGACCGATTATTCGCCCTGTTGCGTCCAATGTCCGATGCGTGTGTGAACAGTGCAGATGGCTTTTCAGAAGCATTTCACTGGAGACAGATTTCAGTGGCAGCCTTTCATTGTGTTGGTGGATTGAAACGCAGCTGCACAATGTGACTGACCGAGTTTCCTCAGGAGCATTTACCGCATGAGTTCGCAGTGCAAGACCGACAATGGTTGTGACAGCGGAACGTGGATGTGCTGCCCTTTGCTGCTTCGAAGAGCCAGAAGGGCAGCGACTCGGAAGAACAGAACTCGGTTACGTGCAACGTGTGTAGTTGTGTTGCAAGGAACAAAGCAAGCGTTCGTCATGCCAGCTTGTCACAAAAGTACTTTCGAATCCTCGTCGGGATGAGTTAGGACCTGATGTCGGACCCTTTTCACAGTGTCCAGCATGCTCCTGCTTTGGTCCTTCTTTTCCACCTTTTCTGCCTGAAAGTTGTCCTTCTTTCTGACGAGTATATGAGTGCAGCTTTTAGCTTCTGCAGAGTTGACGACAGTTGAGATGACTTGAGGTTTTCCAGGTACCGGTAGCTTCGTCATGATGCTGAGAACCAAGAGAAACCGTATCTTGACCACCACAAAAAGAGCCTACAACTAATAGTGGATTGTGAACTGCAAGGATGCCACGAGATCGTTGATCTGTGTTGTCTTGTTCCTCTTCAGCTGTTTCCACTTATTGGACCTGCCTTGCTTTTGGAGGCCTGTCTTCTGCTTCGAGACTTCTACTTTGTTCGCTGAAGTTGAATGGTCAGGATCATATCCGGTTCGCCCCGATCGTGTGGGGTCTGTGTGGTCTGTGACTTCAATTGCGCTTGGCCTCGCAGGACAAGCTTGACCTTGTGAGAAGACACGGTCTCTTGTCTGAAGCTGCCCATGGAACGAGTTTTGCTGTTGTGAGGTGTTTGAAAACCAGATGGTGCAGCAGGAGTTGCTTCTAATCCTGCAAGGATTGGCTCGCAGAGGCAATTTGACATCCCGAGACAAATTGCGTTTCATAAAGTTTGCAGCGATAATCACATAGAAACCGCAGATGGATTGCTTCCAAAATTGACTCTGCCGTTTGCTTCATCACTGTGATTCATGAAAGTTTTCGCTGCGGAGTAGTTAGGACCCACTTGGTGCGTGCAGAACAGGGAACAATCCCTCGATTGCCCGAGATATGATTTTAAAGTTATTATCTCCGCTAATGAAGGAAGTAATACGAAAAACAATGCAGCTTCATTGTGCTCTTTCATCAAGGTAATATTGGGTTTCAGAAAGGCGGAATGAAGACGTATTGCCGCTTCTTACAAAAGGCTTCCGATTGTCTCGTGCAACTCATTCATCTCCCGAGTTGCTTGTTTTTGATCGGTCTCCCCCCACGAAAAAGAAATTTGCAAGTTGATGCCTGCGTGAGCAGCCATGGAAAGCCGTCGAATGCGTGAAAGAACTCGGGAATTCTTCCTTTTGTTATCAGAGATGAGTGCAAGCGTTTTGGTGGTGAAAGGTTGGCTACTGCGTGGTATCTGTCAGGTGTGTGGTGTCATTGTGGTGATTGCGGACACATTTGCCACGTGTAGCAATCATTTGAAGGAGGCGACTCCACCTTAATCAAGCTTATTTGTTCCTGATTATCCCTGCTTCGTGGCATGGAACAACCGCCAATGACAGATTAGCGCTATCCTGGTGACTTTAATCAAACACTGAAAAACCTAATTTGTCCACGGAGCCCAGGAGAACTGAGGTCCCCAATCCGACGCGGTGGTGGTTGTCGAGGTTGACGTGCGCGTCGCGTTTGGGTTGCAGCCAACGTGCACATTGCGCAGCAACTTGGCACTGCACACCACCTGGGTCAGAGGCTTCAGAAGTCCGTGTGGACTGAAAACGCGCAGGTATCCACGACGTTTCAGGTGGCAAATCGAAGGCAGTGTCGTGTCGCCCGATTTCTCTTCCGTTCAGGTACAGAAAAGCGCATTGACGTGTTCATCGACGTGCTCGTGTATTTCGAGCTCTCGTGTCCGTGTGAAATTGCATTTCCGACGACGTAATGGCAGAACTTCCGACTACCTAATGAACGCTGCTATTTTTGAACAAAGAGACACGTCCACTTCTTTTGGAGCCTTTGATTTTGGTTTTCTGGTTTCTTGTGTTGCAGTGGTGTTCCTGCCGAGTGGCGTGAGATAGGGTTTGAGTTTTTGGCGAAGGTTGTCCTCCGGCAGGTGAAGTTGGAGGGTGACTGAAGTTGACAGACCAAAATATTGTTCGACAAAAATGTTCGTCTTTTCCTTTGAACGAAGGTGGTGTGGGGTCTTCGGTGCGGACTCGAACAATGTGCTGGGTCTTCGTTCAGACTCGATCATTCTGCAGCAATGAGGACGGCGAGCAGCGTTCGTGTTGTTCCGCATGCGCTTCGTGCGAAGGTTTTTTTTTTCCGTGATTCTGCAGGAGCTTCGATGGGTTGCAACGCGACACCGCCGCAACATCAGTAGTGGAGGAATCCAAATTAAAACTCCACTTTGCTTTTATTCCAAGAGGTTTTGTCGATGAAAACTCGGCTTTCATTGTTCAAAAAGGGATGGGCAAGCTGGGCTTTTGCGCCAAAGTGGAGGCGAACAGTTTGAAGCGATACAGCTCAGGCAATTATTGAACGTTTCCCAAACAGCAACTCATTAAAGCTACCAACACGGCGCCCCGAAGACAGCGCTGATGAAACCAATGCGTTGCTTTCAAATTGAATTCCGGCAGTTCGGGAAACCTGCGAGGTGTTTCAAGCCAAATTGAATCCGAGAAAAGAAGGGAAGAGGAGATCTACGCCAAATTGTTTTCTGTCTGAAACTGCAACTTCGCCTCCTGGGACGAAAAACAACTAAAATTTACAACAACGGAAAAGTGGAAGCGCTTGGTGTTCTATGTTGAAAGAAAAGAAGTGCAAGAAGGTCTGTGGAAGACAAAGCGACGAGAGATGAACCAGCTTCGTCCTGTACCCCCGCGAATGCGGTATCATTCATCAAAGCTGACGTCGTGTAATTAAATTCCCTTCGTTTGTCTACCTTGATAATCTCTATCCCCGCGAGGGAGGCACAGAATGCAAAGTAGACAGACACCGAGGTAAGAAGTTTCGGCAAGTGCTTATGTAATCCAGGAAATCTATTCGATGAAGAAGGGAATTGAGTGCGGAGTGATCGTCATGGACAGATTGTGAAGCTTTAATTACGACAAAGTGCTCTTAGTTTTCCCCATGAATGACAAGACTGCCTCTTGGTGCTGGAAATCAGAACAGAACAACACGGTACCCCACAAATTGCTTTTCGCAAATGCCATTGGATTTTTTATTGGTCTTTTGTTTTGCTTCGTTGCCGCATTTTTTCTCACTCGTTGTCGTTCAGGTTTCCCCACAACACAAAGTGAGGCCGGAGACGAGAGAAGAATTCGGAAAGAACCATTCTGTGCTGCAGAGTGACACGAAGACGGCTTTGAAGCATTGTGTATCGAGGGGTAATTCTGCTCCGTCTCGAGGTATTCTGAGCGCAATTTGCAGAAGGGAACAAGCCTGACAGATGGCTGTGATGTCTGACTCGAGGTATTTGAGGAAGCATCAGTTAAAAAGCGCGGACAAACAGCAGTCGCTGCCGAGTTTGGCTGTCCTTTCGCCCAGAAGTCGACGACCCCATCTCTGTTCCCAGCAGCAGCAGATAATGGTCCGTGTCATTCCTCATCATGCTCCGGATAGATTTTCATCCCAGGTCTGTTTTTCTCCCAAAAGTGGATTGTTTTTGCGCAGCGTCTGCAATGTCAGAAGAAGGGGACAGATTTCAGGAGAATCTTCTGGGATCACAAAACTGTCGCTGTTGTGCACGAGTATGGCTTCAGAGACAAGGTTTCTCTTGAGGCACAAACTTTCAACTCTGAACATGAATCTTGGGTGAAACGGAATGCAGACGGAGTTTCCGAAACATCTGCACTCATATAATTCACTCCCTTTCTCAAAGAAACTGAGACTGACTGGCGGTTGCACAAAAACAACTGGACAGAAAGGACACAGCCACCACAACGTTTATCCTGGTGCCACCAACAGGCTACCCACTGCTGGCAAAAAAAAGTCCTGGTAAGTTGTTGTCCACACAGGCGCTGACTTCAGACATAAATTGCGGGTGTTCTGCTGATTCCCATTTTGGAAGAAGAGTGAGAGAGCAGCGCGGGTTCAAGTGTACTTACCGTGCGTAATGTAAATTTCTTGTCCACTTCCGATGAACAAGGCACACGGAATGTAGGTGATCACGAAACTCATCTATTGGGGGCCGGTGGAGGCTGTCGGTGCATTAGCAGCAGCACTTGGTGACCAAAAACGGCTGTGTGCGAGTCACCTGGGGCAGGGGATGTGCCAAGCTGTTGTTGGTTTTGACAAAAATTTGCGAAAGTCTTGCAACGACCGGTGCTTTGGAGTACTGAACTGCTGTCATGACTGAACGCGAACATCGTCTGCAACTCAAAAACCCAAGATGGGCCTGCACTCCAAGCAGGAGCTGCTGCATTGCACAAGAAAGAGGGAGTGACATAGATTGTGGGTGCTCAAGATGGACTTCGTGCGACCGATGGAATCCAGAGGGAGGAGAGGGCGGGTGTCCGTGCTGCGAGCGAGACGTCTCGGCGCAGGGCGCAGCGAAGGGCGCGACGAGCGTGCGAAACGGACCGAGTCCCGGGCCTCATTAGGTGCGAAGTAGTTTCCTTTGCTTTATAATTTGCTACACGAATCTAATTATAAAGCAATCCCTTCGTTTGATAGCTTGGAACACCATTTGGGATTTCTGATTGCTGTTTGCCTCAGTTCGGGTGGCAAAGTCATAAAATTTCAGTCTACTTCCCCATTAGCTTTTCTTCCCTTAAATCTTCTCAATTTAAACTTGAACAGAACTTTCCCGAACTTTTTATTGAAGAATTGAGTTTTTTGGGTGTGTTCGTGGAGAGAGCTCGGTTTTCCCGCTTTGCCTGATATTTGTTATGACGATGTTGTACTTCCAACCTCGAAGCGTTGCTTCCTCTGAAGCGCATTTAAAATGACAGATTGCGCCCTGCTTCCTCTTTGCTCTCATTGCACAAGAACTCGGCGGCACCATCGCCGCAGCCGCAGTTTTCAAGTCCGTCTTGTTTTGGTCTGCAAATCAATCATCTTGTGCTGCGGAGCGTATGAAGCTTGTGAAGGGTTCCTTCACTTCTTCGACAAACAGTCGGCTCGCGGTTTAGCCGCCGCGATCGGTGGAAGTGAAGCGAGGCGGCTCCTGCAGCAGCGTCGTCCTCGGGTCGCAGCTGAGATCAAGAGTCTCCGGCCGAAATTGGACCAAAATAAATCATGTTCAATGAATATCTCTTGAGAGGCTGGCAGTTCGGAAGGAACAGCAAAAGAACTGGGAAGTTTTTGACCAAAACTCATAAGTGTTGCAAAAGAACGTTTCGCTATGTGTTTTCAGAAATTCGTCTGCACCACTTGGCTCGCATGTTCTGGGATCATCTGGAGGTTTCGTGTTTCGAGAAATGACTGCCTATTTGAGGTCTGTAATTTTGTGCAAGGAAAAAGTCTGCCCTGGTACACTGCCTTTGTTGAAGACCAGACCGTCACGAATGCAAAGCACGCTGTGGTTCTGGAACAAGAGACAAATCTCGTGAAAGCCTGTCGGATGGAAACGGGGAGACGCGATATGCGAGCCATGTTAAGTGACTAGGTGGGTTCATTAGGTGAGTGGAAGAGATGTTTGAAGAATGGCAGTGTCCACAGTCGGGTCCAAGGTGCCGAGAAGCGCATCCGCGGAGCTCTGGGTTGTCGCACCGAGGCCTCATTAATTGTAGAAAATTCACTGCTGAGCCCAATGTCACCCTTGTGTGTAAAAACAATTCCGGGGTAGTCAGTGTCCATCGATAACTGTCGTGCTGGGAGAGAAGAGTCTGAAATAAGCAATTCTCGGGGGCAGCGATACCGTTTCCTCGGAGAATATGCAACTGATTGCCTTGTCAATTGGTCTTCAACCGCTCGTTCTGTTGCGACTGCGCTGTGAACAATTTATGGATCTTGGTCTCTTGCTCGAAGAAAACTCAGATTCGTTGACTTTTGAAATTAGTGCCGTTTTCTTAGCAGTGTCCTCGTGCGCAGGTGGTTCTCCGCGTGGAGTTCAGCAGAGATTTCTGCGACACAAAAGATTCTTTGTTTCAAACGTGTGCAAACTTCCGTGGCGGCTGATCTGGTTCTAAAACCGGTGACATTTCCTCTCCGAGTATCTGCTCGTCCTCTGGCGTCGTCGTGTGCCCGCGGGTCGCGTGGCGCGGAGACGCAGCGGCCTCACAGCGCAGCGCCGCTCGGCGAGGAGAAGGTGACATTCACAGCGGTGCGATTAACCCAGATCCCAGATTGATAGCTGCTCTTCTCCGGGCACACGCCAACAATTTGCTCTGAAATGTTGTGACGTGTATCGATTGACTCGAAATACAAAGTACTTGACGTCCATGTTTGCGCTCGCGGTTCGCTGGGCTGCGCTGTTTGTGGCACGATTCGGATACTGACCCAGTTCTTCGTGTGATGCATGCCCACTGCATGGAAACGTTTGTTGTCTGCCCTTGGAAGTAACAGTGACACAGAAATCACTAAAAAAGACAAACATTCGTATCCTGGCCCCAACCTCAAACAGACGGATGCGGGCGATTTGTGCAGTTTGTTTTCACCATCCGTTGAGTGAACCAGACGCGCGTGTGGCAGAACCCGCTGAGATTGAGAGATGGGGACAGGGATGAAGTGTTGGTCACAACGCCCCCCGCCCATTCAACCTCACTGCATGGATTCTTCCTGTTCTACTTTGTTCTCAATTTGGCTTGGAATTGTCTGAAAATAAAAGAAAGGCGTCTCGAAACATTCCTCGGCTGGAACAGTGGAACCGGGCCTGAAAAGGAATGGTTCCCTGTGCTGAGAAGTAAGCTCTCTTTGTGGTTCGGTTGGTCTCACCAACAAATCCTCTTGGAACAGTTCAGGTTTACTTGCAGTCTCTTGAGCTGGAAAATGTTTCAACCAGGCAATGCAGCACGCTCGTGTGAGTGCAAGATTCGTGTTAAAATTGTTTTCTGCAGTTTGAGTTGGGGGTTAGTGGGAGGAAGAATGGGAGGAAGGACAGTTCTGCTTCACTCAGAGGGACCCCAGAGGAACCCGCTGCACGACGTCCCTTGTCTCGCCACAGCATTGAACTTGTTTCAAGGAAAGGTGTCGTGGTGATGTACGAGCTGACGTCCCGCGTCATCGTGCCACCCTCATCGTGATTGAGTGGTTCTGCTCTCCAAGCGTGCTGGGTCGGGCTTCTTCTGCAGTTCTGTGGGTCTCATCCTTTTTGTTTTGCCCCGCTTTGTGTCTGTGCCTTCTCTGTCTCCCAACCAGCAAACTTGGAAGTCTTTCCACCTCATTGGTGCTGCGCATAAGGGAGGCGAGGCGTCCGTGGAGTTGGGCCCGGGGACTCCGGGCTGACGTGGCGACTGCGCGGCGAGTGATGAATGTTTTTCGCTGATCCTGTATCATGTCGAATCGCGGGAACGTATAATCAATGTTGATGGAGACTGCGATCATCCTCCATCAATCCTCCGACAGCGGCGATGTCTCCGTCTGATAGTCTGGACAGCCCTCCAGAAACGTGGGCGCGTCTTGCGCAACTTCATTTGGTGTCAAGAGCAGTTTGTGCGATAAGAGCGGATGGATGCACCAAGCTTCAGGGTGAACTTGCACTCTGCTGGGCTTTTGTGGTCGAATACTCCACTTCTGGAGAATTTAGCTTTCAGAGTTGTTGTCCCTGTGATGGGTTGTTTCTAGGATGATGAAAGTTGGCGTCATTCTGATTGTCTGGTGAAAATCTTGCCGAAGAAGAGACTCCTGGAGAACGGCCTCCTGCAGGAGCACGAGTCCCCAGTGTCTATGGTGTCCAAGGAACAAAGAACTTTGCAGCAGCATTGATGTTGAAGATGTCTTGATCTTCATGCTGTGTTGCATGCTCAGTCCCGGAACCAAATCACCACGAAAGTACATGCGCCGCTCCCTGTGTGCTTCCAATGCAATTTCAAGTCCCCCCGGGCGGATATGACTCGACCGCACTGTAATTTTCTTGACTTCCGTTTGCCGAGAGGCAAGTAAAGTGAACACCAAGAAACAAACTAAAAGCTGCAGTGCGGGCAAATATGATAAATCCGATTATGAGAATGGAAGCAGTGGAAGAACATCTGTGCAAACGATACTCGTTGGTTGAGGCTGAGAAGGAGCAGAGAAATGCCCTCTGCTTCCAGTCTGAGATTGTCCAGCTGCATCACGCTGATCCTGCTAAATTTGTCCAAGAAGAGTGAGAAACCGCCGGAGAACATCAGATCTTCTTGGTGTGACCCGACCGCGTTGAGAACCACATCGGAAGAGAACTGTTGTGTATATTGTGCAATATCTCACTGGTCTTGTTCATCTCATACGATTGGGCACAAAGTACATCTGCTGCAGCTGACAGCCCCGAAACGAATCTCGAAGTATGAAATGTGCGTCGCTCAGTTGACCTCATCGACAGGATATGAAGCAATCACGTTGCGACCAAATCCTCGAAGAACCAGGTCTGCATTATTTATCAACTTGTCGCCTTGGAGTTTGTAAGGGAGCCCAGTAAAATGGTACATTACACCTCGTTGAAAGCAGTACATGGCCACTGGTGTACGTGCATTGATAACTGGACGCTGCATCGATGCGCTGTTCTTGACGAATGGGTGGATCCTGAGGGTGAATGAACGTCCTCAGCCGCCGGGTCCTCAGAGCTGCGAGTTCAGCTTCGTGGAGTTTCAGACTCCTGGATGTGTTCTGCACAAGGTGGTATTGGTTGGGTTGGAAATGGGGCGAATTGGGTGCAGTCAGCCATTTTGGCTCACCCGGCCAGCCGGAACGCGCAAAGGGAACACACGGATTGATACTTGTCACCCAGAGCACGAACTCGTTCAGGTGCACACTTGTTTTGTCACAGAACGCAGCCAGCAAACTTTTCACACACAGTTTCGTGGTGCCGAGTGTTCTTTGCAGAGTTGTCTTCGAACATGAAACCCTGAAGATTCGTGACTTGAAACCAATTCTGGAAAGAAGGTAAACACCATCTCAGGTGGAATCTTGCTGGTCCAGTTGAAATGTTTTTGTATAGATTCCACTTTCCACGGTTGCAGTCGTGATATTTTTGACTTTTTGCGAGTGTGTCAGTGTACTGCAGTGCCTCCTCGTAGAACCCTTTTGTTGTTGGTTTTTTTTTTTGTGAGACATTGTTTTTTTTACTGTTTTTGGGCCTGAAACAACCTTCTGATCAAGAAACATGACAAACTCAACCTTCGTGTCCCTTGTGCTCAGTTCCACGATTGATCTCATCCTCGCAGCACAAAAAGGCGGAAAGCGCTGACCACCCTTTGTGGAGGGTTTTGAAGAACCATTGTGGCAAAACTCTCTTTGCAGTCTTGCGCTCAAACAAATTACACCAACGCATGCGAGTGTTCATTTGAAAGCGGTTCGGGGCTGCAAGCTGACATGCGAACAGTTTCTGACTTCTTTTTCATGACACTGAGTTGTTCTTACAAAAGTTTACAACGGCCATGTTGAACAAATAGGTGGATTTTGCACGAGTGCTGTCGTGACGTCGCTGTCACGAAACGGAGTCCGGACGGACTGAAATGGATTTGAGAGGCTCTTGGCTTTCAACACTCAGGTTGAACCCCCCCTCCTATCCCAAGGCTTGCCAAAACATCGTGGTGCTGCAAACAAAGATGTTGCTCACTCAAACATGATGGGTGGGAGGACAATGAAACGATGACTGTATCTCCCCTTCAGAAAGAGCTGAAGGTTGGATTTTTTTCTTGTTTGGTCCCTTTGCGAAAAATATGTGTCAAGAGCCGCGCGATGTAGGCGGAGCCTTCTTGTTTGTGCGACGTAGCAGTTTGATTGAAATGCTGAAATTTAAGGCACGTGCTCACTCCAAAAGACGCAGGGAGCAGACGCCCCGATTTCACAAAAAATACTTTGGCTCGCTCATTCCAAGTCCGAGTCTGCTCCGTCCCGTAAAGGGGTCAGACCCCAGCGAGGAGTGTTCAATATTTGATCATCAGTGTGGCCGTGTCCAGGCTGGGGCAAGGGCAGACACAGCCGCGTGTCGGTGGCGCTTCCTGCTGAAGAATAGGTGCCTCAAATAGCATCCGTCTTGCTGAAAGGTGCCGAGCAAGCGTGCTTGAACTTGAGACAGATTAATGAAACTCGACAACCGACAGAGGGAAAGTCGTCCAAATACACAAGTAAGCACTCGAAGGCGGTGTTTACCGAGTCCAAGTGGAACCAAGTTATCAAGTAACCAGCGTTGGGGACTTGTCATATCCAAGATGCAATTTAAGTTGTGGTGACAAGTGTATTCTCCAAGAAGCTGGTGTGCCTGAAAGATTTACTACAAAGGTCCATCAAGCAAATTGCAGTGCCTTTCTTCTGGGAGTAAATGGGCTTCTTGTCCTGTGTTACTTGTGATTGGCCACAAATCTGGAGATTTCAACAAGGAATTCTCATTATCGTCTTTTTCTCCCTGGTAAAATGGACCAAGACTGCATTTTTGTTGGTGTTGTGAGTCTTCATCTTGCCGTGGAATTATTTCACTTGGGTGTGCAAGCTTGTTTGCCATTGTACGGCATTGAAATCGTTCTGAAGGGGTTGGGCAGAATTTCCAGTCTCCCGAGTGCAGTTGGTTCAGTTCTCGTGGAAATGAGAGTGGTGATTGCCAAAGTCCTCGTTCGGATTCAGATGGGGGCCGCAACTCGACGAAATCAAAGTGTATGATCGACGCCTTGTTCAGGACTCTTTGACTTTGACTTCTGTGCCTGGACACAGTAATTCTGTCACATAATTTTTTTCTTTTTCTGGAATGTTAGTTTAGTATTTGCTGGTGGTGGGGGAGGAGAAAAGAGGGACGAGGATTTGCAGCAGTATCGATGAAAGTGAAGCATGAATCTCCCCGGAGATCAAGCAATATTTACAGCTTTCCACAGCATTTTGGTTTTTGCCCAGAATCTTTCAATGCAGATCAGTCTGCACACCACGTATTCTTCAAAATACTTGAAAGAGCCGAACATGTCAGTTTGTCCCATCACAGATTGCTCGGGTGCAAGTTTCCCAGTGTCATCGTGCAAATGACAGTGAAAAGACACAATGTAGTGTTGTCGATTGTAGTGCTGTCGATTTGAAACTTATTTTTTCTGTACAATTTATGTTGAAACTTCCAGCGTTTTTGTCTCCGGGCGAATCATTTGAGGAGGTTGCTCAATCGTTTCAGGTTGCTCAAATGTTGGACTTGTGTTATTATCAGCCGCGGTAGCGGTCTGATATTTGTTTGCCCCTGTATCCGCGTCCATCCGTCTTGGGCGGACAAAACCTCTGTTTTACCCCTGTTCCAGTGATCACAGACTGGAATCACAGTGGGTGCAGACACCCTTAGGGGT
>JAAUXT010018525.1_pt1 | contig 30551 bp, 46 predicted proteins | sample 7278171 | NCBI WGS metagenome assembly JAAUXT01 (sample SAMN14350112, study PRJNA611818) | marine sediment metagenome | isolation source: surface marine sediment (1.8m) | place: French Polynesia: Moorea | collected 2018-08
ATTGAAGAAGGTCACGACCATGACCTTCTTCAATTCCAAAGGACTGATATACCATGAATTCATCCAGAGACCAGTGACTGTTACTCAACTTGTATTTCGCCAGATCTTCACCCGCTTTGACATTGCTTGTCAAAATCATCGGCCAAGGGGTACTGTGAATGGCAGGTGCTTCATCCACATGGATAATGCTCCAGCTCATACCGCGTTTTTGACCGGAGTACACATGAGGAACTTGGGGTGGACCTGCCTGCCACACCCCCCTACTCCCCTGACTTGGCCCCTAATGATTTCTGGCTGTACCCAAGGGTCAAGCACGGAATGAAGGGGTGCAAGTTTGACACTTACCAGGAGTTGGAGGACGCCTTTGATGAACAGATGGGACTGATAACTGCAGAGGAATTCCAGATTTGCATGGTGAACAAGTGGCCCGGATGATGGAGGAAATGTCTCGCCCTACAAGGACGCTATTTTGAAGGGATGAGTTAAGGAACATTGTTCACAAAGTGCACTTGTTATTGTTTGGACAGACAACAATGAGGACCAAAACAAACATTGTCCATTGTCTTCATTCAGGGCAACTCGGTATCCAGGTTAAATACCCCTCAAGTCCACACCAGTCGATTCCTGGCAGAAAAGGAAACCCCCTTGTACGAGGCTTATTCCACTTCTGGCACTCGCTACATGCACATATCAGGATGAACCGATGGTTGCATAAGGTGTTTAACCCTTTTTATTTCAGTACAAAGAGGGCCAAATTGGCATGACAAATCAACATGTAGCGAGTGCCAGAAGTGGAATAAGCCTTGTATGGGGCTGTCTCACGAAAATTGCAAACTTGCTTTCAGTTGTGTCATTGTCAAACCCTCATTGTACATAATAAAGATGGTGTTGGTGTATTCAGCGTGAGGGTGATCCATTAAAAATGTATATATCGTTGTGAGGTAACAACAGTATGATGTATCCATACATACCTCATTGTGCTTATGGGTGACTTTGATGAGTGCAAAAAAGGTCATGAAATATAAAAAAATACCCAACTATACAACTATCAGTGATACACATAATCAGATACTGAGAGGGTATGCAACGAGAGAGGAAAATAAATCTATCATGGTAAATGGGGGTGGTACCACTGCACTCTGTCATTGTGGAAAGAAAGGACACTGATGAGTTTTCTGGTTGCTATGACAACAGAACCAGTTTGCATGTTCTCGTGAGACAGACCTATATTTGACATCGCCAGCGGTGACTGTTCGCTCTTGGTTTTGTCTGTGTGCTCTGAGCAGGGAACCAACAAGAATCCTTGCCGAAAGTCACCTGTAGAAGACGCGCGACTCCGAATTTATGGCCTGGCATCGAAAGTTTCAATTTTGAATTCAACTTGCTCCTGATTGCAATCCTGACTGACGCGCTTCTGAACTTTCGGCCTCGAAATGTTCAAGACTTGATTGTTGGTGGCTTTCTGGACTCCGCCTTGATTTCACTGTCAGTTTTGTCCACAGATCTGCGAATGTCAAATGGCTCGTGTGCCCATCAAAGGACTTGGGTTCAGTTTTGCTGTGCGTGTGGTAGTTCTTGGGAGGGAAAGGTTCTCGGGTTCAGAAACACTGTGTTCAGAAACACTCCAAGACAACATTTCTCCTGGTGCGTGGAGTCTTGGCCAAAACCAACCAAAGCCACCGAAAGTCAGCCTCTGTTTTGAACTGCTGAGAGTTCAAGAAGTCAGGTTTTGACTGCTATGTTGTGTCAACAGCTTCGCCATCTTGATAGCATTCATGTCCTGATGACTTCTGGAACTCTGTTGGGTTCAAGAACCACTGGACTCAATCTCTTGTCATTTGCCAGGAATTCCCAGCAAATAGGAGGTCAAAAAGCGTGCAGCGCGACGCGTGGCACTCAACATCTTTCGTGGCCCCAAAACACTCGCACATTTTCAACATGTGTCGAAAAATGTTGGTTCACGAGAACAACTGTGTGTGTGAAAGAAAGAAAGAAAGAAAGAATAAATGAATGAAGAGAATGAATGAAAGGGGCAAACTCATCTAAATGTCCCAAATATCCCCCCCCCCCTTGTGTTCAACCCCCTCCACCATGTTTGACCCCACTGTGCACCAATATGGTGGGGATGGTTGGTCGTTGGGCGGGGGTGGGATCTCTGGCCTGCCATCCCACAAGGTACTCTGCCCGGGACATCGCACAGTGAGCAATCTCTGGTCACAAAGCTTTCCCCACGCTTCACAATGTGTCAAACCCAAACAACTTTAGAAACACAATTCGAATTGACGAACGCACCATGGAAATGACTTTGCACCTCGCGGCCTCCTCAGGGACGTCTCCAGCTGTTTGCGAACGCATTCACGATGTCTCCCTTTTTGTGATTTCTGGCTCAAGCCAGCCGGGTGACCTGCCTGTTTGCCTGTCCATTCTTGAGACACGGCGTCAGAATTCTGGGTTGTTCTCTTCAATGCCAGACGCGCTATGCAGTATGGTGTGAGGTCACCTTGTCCACCCACAGAGGGATGATATACACGACCTCGCTGCCACGGCGAGTACAATAACAATCCACACACTGCACTGGCATGTACTCAGCCCACCCCCTCAACGTCAGGCAGACCAAGTGCTGTTGTCTCCTTGCGCTTCCAGGATGTGACGGTCAGCTTGCATCTCAACTGAAAGACTGACGTGTGCGTGCACAGGTGAAAGATGAACTTTGAAAGTTCCCTGTGGCCAGTGGAATTCACGACACCTCAAGCCAGGCACTGTCTCTGTGCCACAATCACAGGCTGAATCCCTGCAGCCCCAAATGACCACTGTATCACGCACAGCAAACCCATGATGTGGGCTCCTTATGACACCACAAACCTCACAAGGTACACGTCAGACGCTTCTGGCATCGAGGTTGCAACTGAGAACCGCTGTCAGGTCCTGTGCGAGGCAAACAAGACACTGCTGCGCTGAAGGGCCCGACCCACAGATCGCTGGAATGTCTGCTGCACTTTACGAGGGAATTTTCACTCCTGGCGCGCGCTGCATGTTGTATCAAGTTTTGTACTGCTCAATTGCGTAAGGTGTTTAACCCGATTTGTCAGGGGCACAGAGGCAAATCTATTGTCCATTTCAAAACAATAACAATGAATGTTGGTCAACACAGAATGCACTGTCAAAACAGAAACAGCAGCCTGAAGGGAACAACATTGGTAATTGGTCACTGTCCTTCAAAATAATCCCCATTTGTGTTCACACAACACGCCCATCTCTTGGGCCACTTGTTCAACATTGTGTCACGGTACTCCTGAGCAGGTATCTGTCCGATCTGGTGGACAACAGCTGATTCCAATGCATCCAAGGACTGGAACCTTGTTCCTCTCAGGGGAGACTTGAGCTTACCAAACAACCAGAAGTCACAAGGTGACAAATCAGGCAACAGGGGGGGGGGTGATCAATCACTTTTTGGCCTGTCATCAGCAGATGCAATCTTGTGTCTCTGGAACCGTGGGCGGGAGCATTGTCCATATGTAAATACCGGATCCTCCTTGGCCTTCTTATCCTCAGTGAATCCCTGAAACACCCCAGAATTTGGATGAAGGTGGGTGTGTCCACTGTGCCTCCTCTCAGGAATTCGAAATGGATCATCCCAAGATAGTCAAAAAACGCCACTAGCATGACTTTCTTGACAGACATTGGGCGGCGTGGGTGTGTCGGCCGATCTTCACCTTTGGACAGCCACTGAGATGCTTGTCTTTTGGTGAAAGGGTCATACTGATAGCACCATGCTTCATCCATTGTAACTAACTTCTTGAGGATGGAGGGGTTGCGGTTGGCACAGGTGAGCATGTCTCTGGAGTGCTGGAATCTCTGCAGGATGTGTCTTGGTGTCAAGAAGTTGGGAAGAAGGCGAGCAGATCTCAGTGTCAACTGCAGGTCTTTTCTGACAATTCTGTGCACAGTTGTCAACTTCAGGCCGGTCTGGAGCATGATGGAGTGGAGACTGATGGATTTGTCATTGTTGATCAGAGCCTGCACTGCTTGTACATTGGCTGGTGAGCGTCCGGATCTCCTTTTTGGATGCCTTTGAAGATCAACCAGTGTTGTCCAACCATTTCTGAAGGCTTGGTACCACCTCCTTGTTCTGGAAGGGTGCAGGAGATCATTTGGAAACACTTGCTGTAGTGCAGCTCGAGCCTGCATGTGTGTCCATCCAAGTTTGAAACAGAAGAACAAGTTAATCCATTGTATCAGGCGCAAATCCAGTTCTTTCACTCGTTTCATCCTGCACGGGTGGCAGCTTGACACCAAACACCACGATTTTGGACATTTCAGTGGCATTGCATTTCCACAGAGTAAGGACCCAACCGAGGTCAATTGGACACTGTACCCATTGGGAGCAAATTTCAGAGCACCCGAGGTCAAGCAAACATGATACAACAACATGCAGCGCGCGCCAGGAGTGAAAATTCCCTCGTACACCCCACCGACATGACACGTGTACGTACGAGGTTGGGATAAAAAGTCTTGTCCGTCATGTTGGCACGTCTGTTGACGATCTGCGAACAGGACAAAAGAAATCGGTGACTCAGTGCCAGTCACCATTGATGTCGACACCTATTCGATGGACACGACGGAAAAGACTTTGTATCCTTACCTAGTCACTCCACACAGGAATTATGCACGACGAGAGCCAGGAACATGCATAGAGTCTACAACTGTCGCAAATTTCAATCACGGTGTGCATTCAAAACACCGAATTCTTGATACGGACTTGAGAAACATGCGTCTGCGTTTTTGCAGGGGATCCTCCCACTGATTGAAGCACACTTTTAACCTTCGTTTCCTCACATTAATGTCGCAGCACACAGACCACAGCAACATTTCTACAACCTCTGGATCCTGCTCAAACACATCATATTTGTCGCGACACCTTCTTCAGGTTGTGAACGCCAAAAAAGTGAAACTTACCAAAAAAGTCCAACTCCAGTTTCCAAACCGGAAGTAGGAAGTTCAGTGTCAAGGTCGCGTGTGTCCGTCTGCAATCAAACAGACAACGGAGAGGAATTTAAATTCAATTGTGCATGAGGAATCCATGCGTGTGTTGAGATAATGATTCAAAACAAAGCTAAGAAGAAGAGGAAACTTCCGTCGTGGATGGCGAAAGAGAAAAATGAAGGCTCGATCAGTAAAACAGGAAAGGTATGAGCGATAATAGGTTTTCAGTTTCGTAACAGAGTAGACAAGCAATTCAAGCCATGTGTTCCCTGATCCTGGATACACTCTGCGCAAAAAGTCAGGTGAAGAGAATACAGATTCGATTTGTTCTCAAAACCAGAACTGAAAGTTCGGCTTGTGTCAGACAGAACTGGTCTAGCCAAGTCAATTGAGATTGAACCACAACGGTGCGCCTCTGGAAATCTGAGCGTGGACCAAAAACAATACTCTTATCAGATCCTCCCTTCTGAAACAAACGCCACCAAGAATACCAAGAAGTGGTAATTGGTGGGGACTTCAAGCACGTCGTAAGAGAGTTCGCGTGGAACCAACAAAATGCTTGTTTTAATCGTGGATCAAAAAACAACAGGTGAAAAACACGTGCTACGAAGTCTTTTGTCTCATTAATGTGTCTGCACTTATAGGGTGAAGAGAATCCGGTGCCTCAGGTGTCGTCAGATTTGTTGCTGGACAAAGAGCCCGTTAAGTACGACAACAGCATCACGTATTGCTCCCACTTCGCGGACTGTGCTGCTGTCTGTGAGGATCTTTTGTGAGTGATCGATGTGCGCACTTCTGAAAGTTGTTGTGGTTGATACTAGAGCCGAAGAACAGCGATGTCCTGTCTGTTTGTCACGACACGAACAATCTCGGAAAAAGCTGTTTGTGCATCATACGGTGTGCTTCAATTTGGTGTCGTGTTCTGTATGCAGCAGCTTTGAGTCAAAACGTGATGTGTTGGTGAAGGCTCGCAAATTCATCTCGGACGAATGTGCGAATTATTGATCTGATTGGAATTTTGCAGAACTCGACTGGATGCAGAGAAGGACGTTGTGTTCGGATTTGATATGGAGTGGCCTGCCACGTATACAGCTGGGAGTCAAGCGAAGACGGCTCTCATCCAGTTGAGCCCTTCTGCGACCGAGTGCTATCTCTTCCACATCGCACACATGTCTGGTGAGAAATTAATCAAAATACTCAGCGGTATTGACAACATTAAGATGGAAGCGGTGTTCCACTTTACTCCTGTTTTGGTTCGGTTTTCGAAATTTGAAAGATTGCTTTCGTTTCTCAAGGACTTCCAGGGCCGTTGAAGCGTCTCCTTCAAGACAAGCGCTGCTTGAAAGTTGGAGTTGGAATTGAAAGGTATTGGCATTTGTTGCCTGACGAAAGTGGTGCACTTTGAAACCTCTTTGCATCTCTGCACGGTGGACACAACAGTTTTGTTGGAACAAGAATTTGTGAAGCTTTCGTTGAAACGGTTCGAATTGTACAATTTGCAGTGACATTTGGAAGCTGGGGAGAGATTTCGATTTCGACTCTCGGGTCGTAATTCTTGAGAGCATGCGAGATTTGGGAGCCATGGCCAACCAGGTGCTGGGATCACACGAGAAGTGGAGTTTGGACGGCCTTTGTCAGCATTTGGTAAGAGAGTTATTTCAAGAGTGGCAGGGGGTGGTTGGGTTTCAGGGGTGGCTACGTGTGGGGTGCGTGTGAGTACAGTTGGACACGTTGCCTCGCTTGCTAATGCCACTTTGCCAAAAGACCGTCGCACACAACAGACATCTGCGCTTGGTTCATCACGCAAACACCCAGCAGCTGACGCGTGACCAGCACGTACACAACGGCAATTACATTTGCAGCGCCAACTCACTGGCAAAGCTAAAAACGCCCCCGCCAAAGGCTGGTTTGTGGGCAAATGTTGTCTTGCGCACTGCCGGTAAATTTCCCTCGTTCTCTGGTTGCAGTTCCACAAACGCTTGATGAAGGATGACGTTGTGAGGAAAAGTGATTGGAGGGACTTTCCTCTCAGTGAAGCACAGAAACTATACGCCGCCACAGATGCTTACGTGAGTTTCTGACGTTCAGTGCAGGTTTCTCTCACCAGAAATACTTTGATCTCACCTGACACTACGAGCGATCATTTGTTTCATCTCATTCGAACCGCTCACGAATGAAGCTGCTGGTCGTGCAGAACGGTTGAGCAGAAGGCTCATAGAACCGACGTGCAATTTGCTGTGAGTGTATTTGCTGTGAGCGTGTTATTTTATTTCAGGCAAGTCTGCAAATTTATGAAGTGTTGAGGAAGCGGTTTACCGTGGCGGATGAAAAACCTCCCGATCGACTTCACTTTGACAGAGGAAAATAGTACGAGGGCCGATCCACTTCTGCTTTCCGAAACTTTGTCATACCGGTGATGTCCGTGGTCTCGTGACTGAGTTTTGGAAGGCAGAAGTGGATCAGCTCTCGTGTGGAAGACATTCCCTCTTTGTGTCTTCTCTGATGTATTTTCGAAGCACACACAACTCAAGATTTACTGTCATGTTTTTAAGAACCTGATAATGACTTCCAAGTAACACCCATGATCAGATTCCACTTGTACCGGGTGTGTTCGGTAACCTGGTCATCTCGTTCTTACACTGAGTGAAACAGACCTGACGGTTCATTGTGTTTGAAAAAACTATTGTTGTTGCAAGGGCCCGCTGGTGCAGTTCCAAGTAACATGGTTGCGCTGTTTTTTGTTTCCGTTTTGGTGTGTACAGTGTTTTTAATTGCGCGGTCCGGCTCTGCCGATAGGACGCGCACTTATTGTAGTCACACACAGTCTGTGAGTATGTATGTGTGTGGTCACTTTTGGTTCAGTTGGGTAACTGAACTTAGGGGGGGGGGAGGTAATTGAACCACGCTAAAAATATACCAGGATGATTTTCAGGCCTTTTCAAGAAACTTTAATTTTTTGGCACAGTTCAGTTATCCCCCCTGCAGTTCAGTTGGGTTACTGAACCGCTCAGGGGACCGCACGCTTTTTAGGCAGCAGCCTTCTTGTCAGAGTCTGGTTTTGATGGTTGCAAATAAATGTTTGAAAGATTCACAAACTTTCTCCTCACAATGATCCGATTGGGTCAGTATCAGTTTTCAATCAATTGGAAGCACATTTTTTTGAAATATGATTTATTTATTGCTCTGAAAAGGGCCACGGCCGCCTGATATTTGAAGAATTCACGGATCTGGAGCAAAAGCAATTTGCGCGCCGTGTTTCTTGAGCGCTGAGTGTAAAAAGCTTGAGCGAAGCGCATTTGATTGTGAAGACAAGTATCCAGATGCATTGTGGGATTGTCGGCCATTTTTACTTCGTTTTGCCGACTCCAAAACAGGTAAAGTTTTGACGAATTGGGCGACAGTAAAGCGCCATGGCGCCCGTTGAAGAGAACGGGCCTCAGCCAGGAGATGCTCCATCGAAAACTACTAAAATTGGAATAATTTATCCACCACCTGAAGTGAGAAGTATCCTTGAAATGCTGCTGGAAGTCGGGCATGGCTTCTTCGTGTGTTTGTAGATGTCACCAGGTTTTAAATATTTCCACCGTGAGGTGCTTGATGTATCGACATTGCAACTGAGCTTGCCAGTTGGATGTTGACATTGGATCTAGTGTATTTTGCGTGGGAAAATTGCCGATTGCAAGAGCTCCGTCCCTGTTGAAGTGTTTTGTATTTCCCTCCTTCCACAGTCCCAACAGTTTGAAGTGGAATGTTGTAAGCTGGGCAGATGCGTTTGAGTGTCCACTTTGCACCCTCCCATTTCAACCCTTCAGTCGTTTGAGGATTCCCTTCGCAAATTTCTGGACCCACAGGATTTGTTTTCATCAGATACCGCTGCGTTTTGTGAAATGACATCAATCTTGCTGTTTGGAGCTTGACAAAGCACAGACATCGTTGACAAGACTGCGAGTTTCGTGGCACGAAATGGACCGGAATTTGAGACGAGGATTCGACAGAACGAACTCAACAACCCCAAGTTCAACTTTCTCAACCCGAACGATCCCTACAATGCGTACTACCAGTACAAGGTCAAGGATTTCAAGGAAGGGAAAGGTGAGTGCTGTATTTCAGGGAACTGCGATTGCTCAAATCATCAAACGTCAATTTGAAATTTGATCGATACAGTCTGTGACAAACACCATAGCAAAAGATGGAAAGGGAACAGGAATTCTTCGCTTGCATGATTTTGCACAAAATAGACAACAATTTCTTGTTTTTCGTTTCAGGTCAAGAGCCTGCGGCACCAAAGGTTAGTTACCGCCAAGATGGGTGGCTTCGGGACAGGGAGGGAAATCAAAAGTTATTTCAAGGCACTGCAAGGATTGATATTGTGCGCGGAAATCTATTTCTCTGGCTCTGTAGTGTGGGCGACAAGCCTGACACGCTCTGTGGTCCTTGCAGCTGGTTCCGGACATCGTGCGGCGCCCGGAGCAGCAGGCGGTGGCGGCGCAGCTCCCGGAGCCCATCGTCCCGAAGGAGCCGCCGCCCGAGTACGAGTTCATCGCCGATGCGCCCACCATCTCCGCCTTCGATCTGTGAGTAAAATGCAGTTGAGCTGACAGGGGGAATTGCATCTGTGAAGCTGGAGCGTGGGAAATTTTGCAACGGACTTTGTCAGGAAATCGCGTCTAACTCTGGATTGAGTTGTGTGGATCGGATCTTGATGACAAAATTTCACGAAAAGGAACGATTTTTGTTCATGACATTGACTGTTCTTGTTTCACAGAGACGTGGTCAAGTTGACAGCTCAGTTCGTGGCTCGCAATGGTCGTCAGTTCCTGACGAGCCTGATAAACCGGGAGAAGACGTATCAGTTCGATTTCCTGCGCCCGCAACATTCCCTCTTCAACTACTTCACAAAGCTCGTCGAGCAGTACACAAAGGTGCGTCCGCTTTAACACCACGACAGTGCTCATCTTTCCGTACCTGTGATGCACCTATGAACAGGCGCGTCTTCACCCTTTGACAGAAAGATCGAGACCTCACAGCGACACCCACCTCCATTTGTGTGTTGGACTCGCACTCAACACTCAGTTGAGGGACAAGAACGTGTTCTCACTTGGGTAGTTGTCGCTCTCGCCGCAGGTTCTGATTCCGCCGAAGGATCAGCTGGGGAAGCTGCGCAAAGAGGCGGAGACCCCGTCGTACGTGCTCGACCAGGTTCGCTACCGCGTCGAGTGGGCCAAGTTCCAGGACCGCGAGAGGAAGAAGGAAGAGGAGGCGAACGAGCGGGAACGAGGTGGGTGCACGTCCGCAACTTCTGAAAAACGAGATCAATGACAAGGCACATCCTGACCCCAGAGAGCGAAGTTCAGTCGGGTGGCGACTGACGTGTAGTTGATTGTTCAGTTGCTGTAAAACGATTGTGCTGTGGTGTGCAGGACGTACGTGTGTTTCATTGCAGTTGCGTACGCTCAGATCGACTGGCATGACTTCGTTGTGGTGGAGACAGTGGACTTCCAGCCGAACGAACCGGGTAACTTCCCGCCACCCACGACTCCGGAGGAGGTGGGCGCCCGTCTGCTGGCGCAGGAGCGATTCGAGTCCAACCCGATCAGGGTGAGTGCGACATCATGGTGTAATCCGGCTTTTGTGTCGAAACAGCATGATCTGCCACATAGCCAGCTTCGGTCACACCGGCGTGCCTTTTCGCTGAGAAACAGCCTGGTATCAAGTGCCTGTTTTCACCTTTGCGGCACGCTGTACTCTTCGGAACTTCTTACTCGAAGGAACACGCTCCGTTTTTGTCAGCTTCTATTGTAACTGTTGTCCTTTGCCTCAATGTGTGTGTTTCTCAGGTTACCAAGCAGGTGAAGCCAAAAGTTGAGGTACAGATCAGTATCATTTCCCAAGTCACCAGGGTCTAACATCTGGTGCCCATTGAAGCTTATTTATGCTCATCAAAACTGATGAAATTTCGTATTTGCATGAAGTTGGGTCCAACAACGGTAAATCACATTGTGTTCGTCAGTTGTGTTTCCTCTAATCTTTGGTGTTTCAACTATGAAATCATTCGGACGTGTCTGAACAAAACGACGTCGAATAGAAATGGGCCAAGATTCACCACAGCATGTCAGTGCAAGAGAGAAGCCGTAAAGACTGATTCTTGCTTCAGTGCAATGACTGCGAGTCAGTTTCGTGCACAGTGTGAAAATACGGTTTCTCTGATTCAGGAGGACGACACGGTGGAGATGGAGGTAGAGTCCTCGGACGAGGGCGACAGCACCACAGACGAGGAGGTGGAGGATGAAAGAGCGCCCAAGGCCAAACCGCCGCCACCGGCAGCTCAGCAGGCGCCGCCCCCGCCGCCTCCCTCCGCCCCTCGGGCTCCGGCGCCCCCGATGCCCGCGCCTCCCCCGGGTGGGGACAAGGCTCCGCTGCCTCCTCCGCCTCCCCCATCCGAGCAGCCCCAGCCGCCACCCCTCCCACCCACACCAGACATGGTCATCATCAAGAAAGACTACGATCCCAAAGGTGAGTCGTCTGGCCGTGTGTTTTTCGCCTCAAAAATACATTTTCTGTGTGTTTTTGTTGACAAATGAAATGCCGGCCTGCAAGTGAACATCTTTGAAAGCAATATCTGGAGGAATGATTTTCATGCTGCAAGTGGCTTCCTCATGGAAACTGGCCACCAATTGTTTTCACGAAATATTTCATTGTGTGTGGTTCCAGCTCCGAAGAAAGTTGTGCAGCAGACCCCGGACAAGTTCCTCATCTCGCCCATCACTGGAGAGAAGATCCCTGCAGACAAGATCCAGGAGCACATGAGGATCGGTGGGTCAACATAGTTCTGAAAATCACAAGTTTGTTTCGACAATCCGTGGCTTTGCGCGGGGTGATTTGAACCGACAACAAACAGCTGTGCTGAGACTGGCTTGTCACATGTCGTTGGAAAGAGACCAGGATGAGTACAAAACAGTGGCCCAAAACAATTTTTCGACGCTTGATGTCTCGTGTTGACGGTTCAGCTTTCGTGTCGCGCAGGTTTGCTGGACCCGAAGTGGATCGAGCAGCGCGACCGGCAGATCTCGGAGAAACGCGAGCAGGAGGAGGTGTACGCAGCGGGCGCCTCTATCGGCGGAAACCTGAAGCTGCTCGCTGAGAGGCGTACGGATATCTTCGGCTCTGGTGCGGAGGAGGCGCAGATAGGAAAAAAGGTACGGTGGTTTGTGCGACTGTGTTCTGTACTTCAACGAGTAATTCTGGTTGTCCTCAAGCCACAAAACGTGTGCAAAGAGCTCGCGCATGTTTTTTGAGAGTGTGTTTTCTGGGCTCATTAAACGTGGTTTGTTTGTTCAGATTGGGGAAGAGGACAAGAGAACAAAGGAGAAGGTGACGTGGGATGGACACACAGCCTCCATGGAGCGTGTCACACAGAAGGCTCGAGAGAACATCTCCATCGAAGAGCAGATCGCCGTCATCCACAAGGTCAAGGGTCTTGTGTAAGTATTTGTTCAGTTCGTTATTGTTTGTTGTATTGCCACTGTGCATACAATCCTGTGTCTTAAAGTGGAACATCATTGCAAGATTTGGTGTTGACGAACGACTTGCTTTCCAGCCACGACGAGGAAAAAGAAAAGATCGGCCCCGCGATGCCGAAGGGAGACCACCCTCCGCTTCCGCCGCTTCCGTTGTCCAAGCCGCCGGTCATCTCCAAGCCATCGATGCCGGCGATGCCGCCCGTGCCGCAGCCGGTGTCCACGGCCGCCCCTGGCGTCACGGCGGCGGCGCCGCCGCGCCCGCCACAGCTGTCGGTGCGCCCGGTGATGGTGGTGCAGCAGCAGCCGCAGATGATGGCGCTGCCGCCACGCCCGCCCATGGCGCCCCCGCGCCCACCCATGATGATCCACGGGTTCGGAGGCCCGATGCCGCCCCAGATGCCGCCGCGCCCGATGGGCGGCTTCATGATGCAGCAGCCGCCGCAGATGCCTCCACAGCCGCCGAGCAACCCGGCCCCGCCCAGCAGGGTGAGTGAAGTTGTCGTCCCAAAATGAGAGAATAATGTCGCAGAATTACCGGGTGCAGCTGTACGTGCAAAACAAGTCTGCGTTTGTTATTGACCAAAGAAGTTTGGTGTTGTCATCGCAGGATCAGTCGTCGGACGAGCCACCGGCGAAGAAAGCGCGAACCGAGGACGACCTGATCCCAGAGAACCAGTTCCTCAAGACCAACCCGGTGTGTACCACGGCACTTTCAGAATCGCTGATGGATGTGGGTGGGGGTGGGAGGGGGCAACAGTGGTCAATCGTTGAGAACGAACATCTTTGTGCGGATCGCGGGTCCACAACGGAAGACGATTGAAAAATCTTGTCTGGGCTTGGCTTTGTTATCCAAAATGGAAAATTGGAACAAGTGGGAGCGTGATTTCCAATTGTCACCTCTGAACTCTTGCTCGCAGTCGACGGTGACGTTCCGGGTGGCGGTGCCCAACGTGACGGACAAACCGGAATGGAAGCTGAACGGCCAGATCATCAGCCTCGCGCTGCCGCTCACAGACACCGTGAGTACACAGCGCACGGGTTGCGTTGTTGCAAAATCGACGCGAAACCGGGAGGGCTTTTTGGCAAAGCTGGATCGTCCTTGTTTAAGTTCAAAGATTTTGTGACCAGTTTCACTGAAAATGCCGACTGTTTATGAAAGTAGCTCAGAACCCTTGCGCTGTTTCGACTGATTTCAGGTGTCCGTGATCAAAGCGAAGCTGCACGAGGAGTTGGGAATGCCGGCCGGAAAACAGAAGCTCCAGCACGAGGTGCGTGGGAAGATTGTTCGCGGAGCAATTGTATTCGTGAACATCTCATTAAATTCTGCGCAAAATGATCGAAGCTGCTTTGGACAAAGGATTTCTCCAATTTCTGGATGTCGAAAGGAAGTTGACCGCGTGGTGTTGTCATTTTCAGGGCTTGTTCATCAAGGACTCGAACACGCTGGCCTACTACAACTTCATGCGCAGCTGCACCGTGCAGCTGCAGGTCAAGGAGAGAGGAGGCAGGAAGAAGTGATCGCAGAACGTGTGGAGGAGAACAGTTGTACAGTTGCCTTGTATGAACGTTCTTTGGATTGCACACGTGAAATATAGTTGTTTGTCTCTTCGAAATTTCGATTCCCGCACACTCCATCGAGTAATGACCGTTCGATCGAGTTTTCTGTGACCGATGTGACAGTGGCTGGTTACCGGTGGTCTTCTGTACAAAATAGGAGTGAACAGGAACACAGCTATCAGCTGTTTTTTACAGAACGCGTGCGGCAGTTTCTATTGTTTTTGCCATTCGGTAACCCATGTGAATTGAACTGTCTGAACACCATGGCAAATTCAATGAGGTGTGACACTTTTGGTGCTTTTTCAGTACCCTTGAACAGTAAACTGACAAAGAAGACTGTCATGCCTCATTAACTTTGTCTTGTTCTGTAAGTAGGTTATGTAACTTGACTCAACTTTTCACACTCCATTACTGAACTCAAATTGGTTACTGAACTCGTGCTGTGCACTCATTCAGTAACCATTTTCGTTCAGTAATCCATGTGAAAAGTCTCGTCAGCGTTCAATAACCTATACGGAATATCCAGTTTCGCGACTGCTCATTTATGACGCTTGCAAACACGAATTTTTGACGCTTGCTGACATGATACAGCACTCGTGATTGGTCTCAGCGTGTATATTTCATTCAACATTTGAACAACAGCAGATTGTAAAGATAAACAACATTCAGCGTTTGTCTTGTTCATTCATTTTGCACAACGCGGCGATCACAGATGTCGTGTGTTCTCATAGATATTTGTGCTCACCCGACAAAAATAGTTCCTGGTCAATTGCATAACTCTTCTCGAACTCTTCTCGATCTAAGATTTGGAAAAAAAGTTGCGCGATTTCACAGGAACAAATTTTGCCATGTGTGCTTCAAACCTTTAATCACGTGCTGTCAGCAGAAAGTCCTCAACCTACGTTTGGCGGAAAAATCACAGACAAGAAGTGCCTCGATTGCAAAAATCGGACTCGTTACAAGAAAACAATATCACAAATTGCTCAAAACATTTCCTGCAGGTGACAGAACTGTCAATCATGCAACAAAATTATTTGTCCTGTGTTGCTACGGATCAAGAACAAATCGCACACCTGATTCTCTCGCCTGTTCTGTTCAGGCACTTGGAATGTCCTGTCGTGGGTGTGAAGCAACTTGTCCAAGAATAGAACGGTTCGAGATTCCTTTGTCAGCAAATTGCTCAATGCGACACATTTCCTCAAATTCCCAGTTTGGTTTGGCGCAGTCCACATGCAGCTGAACCGTCTTGCTCAATTGGCTACACGTGTGATTCACAGTGAACCACACAACCATGCGTCCGCGAAACGTCCACGACGCTGATTCAGAAGGACGCGTCGTGGTTGCGCGTAATGAGCTTGAGGATGTAGAGATGCGCTGCGTACATCGACTCTGAGAAATCCACCTTCCTCCAGCCGACCAGGCTGATGCGCTCTCCCGCCTGAAACAGCAACGAGTTGTCAGACCAACAGCCGTCACTCCAGCGTTGCCAAATTTTACTTTCTTCTCTGCGCGAGCAGGGTATCATGAGAGGTGAACGCATCAAGTTGTCCTGATGAGTGCTGAGAGTTGCACGTCAGGAGCGACAAGCAAGTGGAGACCGCGAAGTTGTTCGCACGAAGAACTCGACAACAATGTTGCAGCGTTGGGGTTACGAAAACACTGGTGACAGACAAAAACGCCTTAGTTTCTCGCATGACGATAAATATGTCAGGAAGCTAAAGTTGGAGAAGGCATTCCTCACACAGCAGTGAGTTCCCGTTGACTTTTGAAGCTGTTCATGCTGAGCTTAAAGTTTGTACAAGCCAAGCAACAGCACAAGAGAAACACTTGATCTGATCACGAAGAAATCCCAGCTGGGCGTGAACCTGACCACAGTTACTTTCTGTGTTTCCCAGTGTCTGTGTCCCAAGGTTCAAGGCACCAGTGAAAAAGCCAAGGAATCATCAATGAAAGGAAACAAAGTACAGTTAGATCTGACACGTGGATTCACAACATGAGTTTCGTTACCCTGAGTGGAAAATCGCTGTCTCCACCCAAAAGCTGGTCAGCCTCTTGCTGAAAGCAATAAGTTTTGAAATGCCCATCTTTTGCAACAAGCGTGCTGGATGAAATAAAATTGAATTCAAGTGCAATATCAAATAAAAAGCTTGACTTGCAAGTAGATCTGAACATCACCCGCGTGCCCTGCCACCAGAACGCTATTCCAAGGACAATTCTGTTATTCTCTTCACCACAAAGCAACCCAGATTGCTTTGATTTGAACTGAACTCTGCTTTCAAAACAACCTTGGTTGCTTTACGCCCCCCCACCCCCGACGGCAGTCACAGATTATCAGCAGCGAGATAATGAACGGTGGAACTCTTGAGGATGTTGCTACTGCAAACAAACCCTGAAAATGATCGCTGATCAAGCGCGCTACGACCGTGTTCACACTTTGAGCACCGAAGTTGAAATCAAACGAAGGGGTGCACATCAATATTCTACCCCAAAACGAAGACAAATGTTGGGGTGCACAATGTACACGAGTGCGCGAAATACGTTGGTGATCACGGCGTGTGATTGGCGTTTGGACGTGGCGGTTCACTCTCGTGACGTACCATGATCCTGAAGTTGCTGAGGATGTGTCCGTCCTCGTCGTGGAAGTTGACGGCTCGAGTCTCGATCCACGCGTTGTCCGTATTGCGCGGATCATCCGAGTAGCCTTTGTACACCTGTCCGAGGCAGAGAATCAAGAGTGAGTTGGACAAGCAGCAAGTACGAACATTGAAGTGAAGATCACCATTGGGTTTCAACAGAAGTAGTTGGCTTGTAGTAGTGTGACAAACTTGAACACTGTCGGGTGCAATCAAACCACAGCAAAAACTTTTGCGAGATATGTGGACTGACCTCAGTTCCCCGGGAGAAGAGCTCGTCGAGTTTGGCCTGGATGCGCGCCTTCTGCTGCGCATCGTCCATGAGGCTCCCGAGCGCCTCCTCCGTGAACTCCGTGCGCAGACACTTGGACACGGGCTCGTTCGTGCCCAGCATACCCTGAAACAGAGGCGAGTCCGACCAATCAGGTTGTAGCAAAGGCCCCAGAAAACTGAGGATTTGAGTGTTGAAGTCAGATCCACGTGGGTCTCAGTGTGCCTTTGAAAAGTTGTCTGTAATTTGCTGCTGCTAATCGGGCAAATTTCGTCCTGACGATCTGCAACACTTCCAACGACACGAGACGACAAATGCTGAAGGATAAGACTGCGCACTTTCTGCACGACTCACCCCGGGGATGGCCCACTGCCCGGTGTCGGCACGTTGCACAGCAATGAACTCGAGCACCTTCTTCCCATTCTCCATGACGAAGTCCCCGTTGCTGTCTTTCATCCACCTGCGAGAGGAAAACCTTCCTTTGCCGTTCTGTACAGAAAAATGTCACGAAGAAACCAAAATTTTCTTTGTCAAGTGTTGGGTTTGTCGACCAGTACCTGGTGACTACGGGGTCGCCGGCGTGATTCGGGCCCCAGAACCAGAGTTTTCCGCGGCCGCTGAGGCCGGTGCGGCCGTGCGGGTTGATCGGGAGCCCGTCGCGCACCTCGTAGTGCCCCTCGTTCCCGCGCCGGTCGATCCCCCGCGCAGAGTCGTACTCGTTGAACGGAATCGTGAACAGAAGTCGGTCCTCAACACTCCTGAACAGAAGAAGGGGCCATTGTGGATTTTTGCTGTGTGCCAAATTCACAGAACTGCGGCGTTTTCTGTTTCCAGTCAACCAAGACCAAAGACACCACACAGCAACGCACAAATGTGGGCGGGTCTGAAGCTAGAAGTCTGATAATCAAGGACTGACAGCTTGACCTGGATGATCAAGCATCACAAGGTCTCGTGTTCAAAGTCTCACGTTGCTGATCTCCACATTCTCCTGACCCTTCAGCTCGACTCACATGCAGAGAAGGTCGGGATCGGCGACGCTGGACTGCAGCACCTCCTCGTCGGTGTGCTGCACCGGGTTGTACTGCTTCCACTCCACGTCCCACGGCACCTGCTCGTTCGTCACATTCTCCCGGTACACCGTCTGCGCAACAGGCAACAATTACCAATCAGCAATGGTAACGAATCACGGATTGGCCGGCAGAAACACCAGTAGTGGTTTCAGGATCTGGTCAGGGGGAGCCCCGGCCCGAACCCCCTTGTGGGGGCCTGATTTCACGTTTGTGGAACTGTGCCTGCAGTGCAACATTTTTAAATGGGCTGAGGCAAGTAAGAATTTGTGGTCCCCCCAGGTGTGAACGTCGTCACAGACAGCGATACCTTGTACTCGCAGGGATACTGGAGCGTGCGCGACTTGACGTGCAGCTCGAGTTGGCGCGACAGCATCGAGTGGATCTTCTCTCGCTCCTTGCGCGCAGCCTCGTCTTTCCGCTGCTGGGCTGCAATCAAGTTTGGGTGGAATAAGAAACCATGATACGTCTACCATCGGTGCTTGCAGCGCAAAAATTTTGTCTGCAAGAACAGGACCTTGGGAGTGGAGCACATGTACCTTCTGCCCTGAGCTGGTCGACGTTGCTGAGCTGTGGTCTTCCCTGTTTGGCTCCATTTCCCGCCTCGACCATCGACTCTATGATCCAGTCCAGCGCACTCGCCGTTCTCTTCAGCTGCAACAAACCAAGTGAACTGAATTCGAATTCCCCTCACATGCTGATGTACCTGCAGCCGGTCCGTTGGGGCCATCGTGTTCCTTCTGAGATTTCAACAAAGGTCTCGAGTTGTACACCTGGTGACTGACCTGCTCCTCGAGGTAGGTGATGCGCTCGTCGAGCACGGGCGGCAGCTTCGCCTGCTGACTGCTCGCGTTCGCCTGGTTTGTTGTCTGCATCATGAGCGACGCCTCCGACATCTCCTCGACTCGCGACGCAATCGCGTCCACCCTGCAAATGTGTGCGACACCGCACGTCATTGAGCGTGCTACAAGAGTGTGTGCGTTGTGAGGACACGTGATGCTTGCACGAAACTCGCCTCTCATTGGTCGCGCGGACCTGCGCTTCCATCTGCGCCTGCTCCTCCGCCTGCGTCCTGCGCAGGAACTCGTCCGCCGCCATGTTCTCCCAGATGTCCAGCTGGCGCTCCTCGCTCTCCGACAAGCGCATTCCTATGCGAACAAAACAGCAGACGTCACACAGTCCTCACTAGAGGCAAGCCAAGACAAACAAGGCCTTGTTCAAATCAGGGTTCAAATGTTACGAGCTTCGTCGAAAAGTACAAAACAAGTTCCACCTCTGTGGTCACCGCCCCGCTGTGACACAAAATGGCCACAACATGTAAGTTGACGGGCAAGTTGCGGTACTCACGGAACATGTTTTCGCTTTCGCCAGCATTTTTGACGCATGCGCGCCTGATGGCAGCGAGCGCCATGTAGACGTGAGCGAGGAAGATGAGGGGCGGGGGCAGGGGCGGGCGGTCGTGGTGCTCGCGGATGATGAAGAAGCGCAGGAAGTGCCAGTGCTCCTCCGTGCGCTCGTTCACCTTGTCAAACGTGTAGCTGTGCAGAAAAGAACTCAAACTGAAGTAAATGCAACGAAACAGAACAAGAAAGAAATCTTGTAGTTGAGTTGAAAAGAACAGCGTCCTGGAACACAGCAAACAGAAACTTTGTTGCGTGTAAAATGAGAACACTAGAAGCAACAACCAATAACGACGAAAACAAGAACACACATGATAAACGAATGCGTCCAGAAAAACATCTTTGTGTGCACTCAGGACAACCATGCAGCTGCGTTGGAGAAGCACCCAGTCTGCCAAAGAAAAAGAATTCTTGCCAATTCGCAACTCAGCGGAACACCGAAGAAACAGATAGATTCTTTGACGGAAACAAAACCAATACGTGTAACGTGCGATCTCCCGAGAATGCGGCTGGAACAGCTGTGGTTGGAACCAAGCAAACGACAGGTGCCACATCCCTGCGACAAGAAATCGATGAACGAGAGGGGTATACCTTCGTAACGGGGCCAAATCTGTCGAGACCAAACGTGTGAGAACAACACAAATAAAATTCAAAACAGGTGGTGCACAGACACTCAACAGGAGCAGCCAATAAACCGCCTTGGCGGCCGCTCACTGAAGCCGACTCCGGTTGTGGACGCCGGGAAGTGGCCGCGCCTGCGCAGCACCCAGCGCACGCCGAGGAACACGTGCGCCAGCACGATGAGCGGTGGCGCCAGCGGCGGACGGTCGTAGTACTCCTGCACCAGCGAGTACTTCTGCACCTTCCATATGGCGTCCGACTTCTTGTGCACGTGCTCAAATGTGTAGCTGGAACGTTATGAGTGATTGAGGTCACGGTCACGGTGAGAATCAATCGGATTACGACGAGCCCGTCAACAAAGTCGCTCAGTCAGGCAGACAAGAGTTTCGGGTGAAACCAGCTGAGCACGGCCGAGTCCAGTCAACGCGAAGACGGAACGGTCACCTCCTGCGCCGCCACGCAGCGTTCACTGATCGCGAACTGACCTGAACATGGCGATGAGGAGGTTGAGCATGAGCACGTTGGTGATGAGGATGTAGCCTCCGAGCAGCATCGGCACGAGCCACGTGTTCTCCGGGCAGCGCGGCAGCGTCCCCGCCCCGTACACCGCCGGGTCCGAAGAACACTCGTTCTCACCTGCACGAAGAAAGACACGAAAGCTGTACAGCACGAGTAACTTCAGCATTGCGTGTTGGGTAAACGCGACTGTACGAACCAGCAGGAATTTGATCTAGGTTGGCAGAAAGGAGACATTTTCAAAGTCCACGTGTATCCTTCATCCTGTTTCTCAGCAGTTGTCAGCAAGCACACGATGTTTACTCCTCACCCTCGATCTCCTCGAGGAACAGCTCCCCGTACATCTGCCAGTAGGGCTTCTTGAGCACGTCGCGCAGCAGCTCCCAACCGAACTCAGAGTTCGGGTACAGGATCACCTGCGACGCGACGCCGTAAGCGATGATGAACACCATGAGGATGACCACGAAGAAGGACAAGTCCACCATCTGAAACCAAAACCAAATTGCCATTGCTCAGTCTGTTTGCAGCGAATCAGACTTGCAGATCTGTTCACGGTCCTTCAAGCCTCAATTCATCGACTCTCAGTGGGCATACAGAGATCAGACTTCATTGGAGCCAAGCCACTTGGAAGAAGCGGAAGCGGAACCACGCACCATACGTCCGATCATGACGAGCTTCGGTCCGAGCTCTTTGTGGACGGAGAAAATGTGGAGGATGCGGAACCAGAACATCATGAGGCAGAGCGACAGCACGACGCGCCCCGCCTCCACACACGCCGTGCACCCGACGTTGCGCACGATCATGCCTGTGCGAATAGAGCGAGCGGTGCAGTCAGCATTTTTGCCAAAATGGCAACTTCACACATAAAATTTCCGCAAATGTGAAAAGCAAAACGCTTGCTTGAGGGAGTGGATCAGGAGGGAGCGCTCCTCCCTGGGTACGCTGAAGATCGTCAGCTGGGAGTGCGATGAAAACACTGACAACTTTTGTGGGCACCCCAATTCACGAGATCAATGTCAAACGTGACACGCATCTCACAGCGAGTCGGTTCACGCCCGTGCACACCGCCGCACACACGCCTGCGCACCTGCGACGAAGAGCACGATGGTGATGACGTCCAAAATGTTCCACACGTCACTGATGTACGACACGAATTTGACGACCACGTTCGACGAGTCTTGTGAAACCAGCTGAAATAAAACCAACATTCAGACTTTGATGAAAGCCAGGCGGATCAAGAGCTGTCAAGCAAATAAAATCTGATGATTTGACTGATTAGCAACGCAAACTGTTCAAAAAGTTGTGTGTTAACTCGAAGCGGTCACCATGAAGCTACACATCAGCGCATATCTCGAGTTCATGATCTTTCTCACAGCAGTAGCAGGAAAAGATCATGACATGCAATTCCTGAGAGAACTTTGTCAACCTGTCAAAACATCACAACCCCAGATACTCGCAGAGGTCTGACGTTTTGGAACAGGAGACCAAGCACCAATTGTCGTTCTTACCAAACAAAAATCCCATGCATCTACAACTTTCCGAAAAACCGCGAAAAGGCCAAAGCTCAGGTTTATCCACATACCATGCAAAGCCCCGCACATTTCAGCGCTCACTCGACATGCATGCTTTTGGCGAAAAACTCACGATTCCAACGTTTCCAATGATGTCAGGTCAGTCATCGCTGTGAAAACGCGAGAATGTGACAAGAGGCTGAACATTCTCAAGTGAACACCATAACATTGAAACTCACAAAGGCTGTTCCAAAACATTCTGACCAATGTTCCTGTCACACTCGCACGACGACTCGTAGATGAGCCCTGAGACTGTCTCGTTCTCGGATTGAACAGGCCACGCGAGACCATTCATCCATCTCTCTACCTGTCTGATTTCCTCGATCAGCAGCGTGGACACCCAGAAGATCAGGATGTATTCAGGGACGCTCATGTCGTCTTCAAACCTCAGGAGCAGAACCAGACTGAAGAGCACCAGGAACACGATGTAGGAGATCTGAAACATCAGGAACACGACGTCACAACCTGAAGAAAACTCGGAATCAGACCTCGTCCACGCACATGTGCAGGCCAAAACACACAAGTGGAGTTCACGTGGATTTTTGTAGCTCGAATTGAGCTACTCACGCAGTTGTGTATGAAAGTGATGACGGGTGCGTTGTAGAAGAAGACGAGTTTGTCGAGGTAGCTGTAGGAGCTGCGCGGCTGCGTGGTGGGCGGCGGCATCGACGCCTTGCGCCGCGACTCGGGGGCGCCGCTCTCCAACACCAACCTGCATGAGTGGTGTGAGCTGGAAACGTTTGCCTCGGCCTTCGGACCGTTTGTCTTGGACGCGGCGAGCCAACATTTGGTTCAGGCGAGGCCAAGCCAGAATCTGGCACGGGAACTTCGTGAGGTTGGAATTTTCCAGTGGGGTTGCTTCTTTGTTGAGGAGAATTGAACAATTTTATGCAGAATACCAGTTGCTTACTTTTCCTTACTGTCGTGACGTCCGATATCACCATTCTTCAGTCCATCTAGATCCTTCATCTCCACTTCGTTGTCCTTCGTTCTCTGGCGTTCCAACTGCGAACAACACAGCTCGTCACACTCCAATGTGTCAATCACACCGGAACATGGCAGTTTTGAGTTTCCCTGGATCACACTGGCCAAGTCCAAGGCCAGCACCCAATCCCAATTCCGGATCCGTCAGTGTGTTGTGCCGACGAGATTACCCGTTCCCTGACCGGCAAAGCCAAATGTCAGAACCCCTGATGCAAGAAGACGAACCTTGATGTTGGCCTCCTGTTTGTTGAGATGCTGCCTCTCGTCCTCTTTGTAGTGGATCACCGCGTAAAGCAGAGGAGGCACAAATATGCACGCCCACATCTGCAACAACAACATGATGCACATCGCAACAGGACTTCCCAAGGAAAGAGACGCCCTTCGAAAATACAAGTACGAAGAGACGCCCATAAAATATCAAAATCACTCAAGGTTTTCTTTTGGGTGAAATTAGAGCTCTTTGTGAAAACAAAACAAGTCAAAATCAGTCCCACGCAAGTTTGTGGTCACTGAGCACAAGACTGACTAAATGGTCAATGAACACAGGACTGACCTTAAAACGAAACACCAGTTGTGACTCTGAGGTCTCTGAACACGACACTGACCCTGAGGACGCCGACGTCATTGGCGATGCGGCCCATCCAGATGTTGTTGAGCAGCGTCTGACACGCAGCGTGCGCGATGAACGACTTGTTGTCCGCCTCCACAGCCAGCATCAGCAGAGTCGTGTCTCCTGCAGAACAACAGGCACATCAGGCAACGAATACGTACTTCCGTCTCCAGTGTTCCCCCCACCTACCGTTGTCTCTGACGCACCAGCGATACAGGAGGGTACCGACCAGGCTTTGAGCCCTTGGTCACTGTTTCTTGTCGACAAGCAAGATTTTCTGCAACAATGGCGCAACCCGAGGGTTGAATGAATCTCTGAAGACAGGGAATCCAAAACCCTTGTTGCTTGTGTCTGCTGAACTGACCTCACTTCCTTCATCATGGTTTGGTTTTGTGAAGTCGTCCGGTTCAAAAGAACTTAATTTACGCCTGACGCATTTTCTTCCTTTCATGCAACACCAACGTTGGTGAAATTGAAACTGCCTTACCAAACAGGTCCAGTTCCCTGACGAGCATCAGTCCAGCGCGCTTCTCGTCCTGTATGTAACACTCAGCCAGCAAGCCAACAGCAAGACTCTCAAAGTGCCTGTGAAACATTTGCAGGTTTCAACCGATTCCTGATCGTACGTCGAGTCGTGGCACAGCAGTGTCCGTTCTGTCTTTCATGCCAACAGTCTTTCATGCCAACACTTCGTCAGTTTTCTAACTAAACTACAGTGTGCAGTGAAGTTCACACGCTCGTCCGTACCCCTACCCAAGGTCAACCTGCACACAATGCTCTTTCCCCAACCCCAATACCACCCCAACAGCCTGTTGCTGTTTCGCACCGTTTGTCAACAAAGTACTCAGCATTTTACCAAACTTACTCGAGCAGCTGTGTGATCTCCTTCAAGAGCTCAGAGTCGTCCGTCTTGGTCAACATGGACTTGAGCACTTTCTGCGCCATCAGGGCCGCCGCCGTTCCTTGCTGAAAATACAAAAATTGAGTTTGCCCAAAATATGCACACATCCTATCAATGGATAGAAAAAGACATGCACCCCAATTTTGAATGGTACGAAAATCCAAAGTTGGGTTTGGGCCCCCTTTCAGGGCTCGGGCCCCTCCTGAGTCATCACGTTGTCAAGTAAGTGTCACGCCAAATTTGTGTGTGGAGCTTTCACTTGTCCGGTAAACTCGACTGACCTTGCCCTCGTCCCAGAAGAGCATGGCCATGTCCCGGCGAATAAGCAGCACCGACCAGATGAACAGTTCGCGCGCAGGTTCGTCGAAATCTGCCACTGTGTAGCGCTCCCCACTCACTTTGTCTGCAACATGCAACAGTGCCAGGGTGCTGCGCAAAATGTCTGAAAGACGAAATCTACAGATGCCCGAGGTGTGCCAGTTAGAGGTGTTTTGCAGTTTCACAGACCGACAGGGTCGGGGAAAATTCTGAGCCCAAGGCTTCAGCTAATTCTGAAGACACACACACACACACACAGACACAGAGACACAGACACACACACACAGAGACACACAGACAGACAGACAGACAGACACACACACACACACACACACACACACAAGTGAATGTTTCAGGATTACACTTGGCGAATAATTTTGTCACTTACCAACATACATGAACTTGGTGATGCCCTTGATGACCTGGTTTTCAGCATCAGGCGCCGACGTCGCCTCTTCATACGCCGCCAGAGGGTCTGCGTCCGCGTCCAACAGACTCACGTGACTCCGTGCGTTCACTCTGCAGACGAAAACTCCTTCTTGGACCCACAAAATCAGACACGCGCCCGCAAGATTCACTGTCAACGGTATCCACCCGAGTAAAGTCGCACACAAGTGAAAGACGCACCCCAAATGTCACCTGATGGGGCCATATCCATACAAACTGGTGGGGCCAGATTCACCACACCAACTTGTGAGGCCAAGCCACACCAACTGGTGGAGCCAGATCCACCACAGCAAGTGGTGGGATGAACCCAGGGTTGAGACGTTATTTTGGAGTGAAAAAGATGCGTCTTGTGGGTACGGTACAAGTCACAAATATGGGTTTGTTGTGAAATTTTCCGCTCACTGATCAGCATGGAGGATCTGTGCGACGTCCAGCTCCTTGTATCTGTCGTCCTTGTGGTAGAGCGGTGTGTAGAAGTCACCCATCAGTCCGTGGATCAGGTTCCCCACGTCCTCGAGTGACACCTTCCGTGCGCTCTAACAAACAGACACACAGGAACGTGCAACGTGCGTCCACTTGTTGAAGCAGCAACAAATATTTTTTGCGAACTAACGCCGAAGCTGAGTCTTACCTTTCGCTTTGCGATTTTCAGCAGTGAATACAGCGGGCTGTTCTTTGGTATCTGGTGTGGCAGAAGAAACATACGGCAAGTGTTTGACCAGTTTACCGACAACGAGACCCCTTTCCTACAGAAGCAATTTGTTCGTTTTTGCATGGCTTCAACGTACATTGTTGTAGAGCTGGATCATGCGCTTGACGGTGAGGAACTGCTTCAGGCTGACGCCGTTCTCCAGAAGCAGCTTGATGAAGTCGACACGGTCGCCCAGCAGAGCCAAGTACATCACCTCGTCCAGTTCTCCTGCCTGTAACTCGACGAGAAAGACCAAGCACTCAGACAAGAACGTGATTCGCGTTTCCCGTCTGATTCTTCTCCTTTCTGCTGAACGTCCCTGTGTTATTTGAATCGTTTCAAAGATGAACAAGGCATCCGACGGAACGTAAAATTCGCAACGGTCCCGCGTTTGCACGAACCACTTCCGAGGTTCTCCAAACTCTCCCCGAGTTTGCCCGAACCGTGACGCACCTCCCACTTCTTGTCCTCGGTGAAGATGAGCGAGCGCGCGACGTCAGGTCGGTTCCAGGCGAGAGCAAGCTTCAGCTGCGTCACGCTCTGATCCTTGTTCACTGCAAAAAAGTAACGCGTTGGCGTTTGTCTCGGAAGGTGTGTAACTTCCGGAACCAAACCAAACAAGAGCAGCAGAAATCCATTTCCCAGCTCAAGTTTGTGCGCAATCGTGGGAATTTCGTTCGGCGTACCTTTCAGCAACGCCTGCAGAATCGCCACATCAATGTCCTTGGACGAATCGGAGTCTCCGCCGTCGAAGTTGAACACGGTGATGTGGTCGCGCCGCTGGAAGCACTCCTTCACCCACACCAGCTTCTGCAAGCCCAAGTGAAAATGTAAGAAAAGAAAAAACACGTGGAGATACTGATTCCGAGAACCAAGTGCATTCCTTGCAAGATAATGTCTTTGTCAATCCTCACTTGGTCCACCGCTTTGTCTCCGAAATGTCCCTTGATCATGCGCGTCACTTCGGACCAAACCTCCTCGTCAATCAACGCCACGCAACTGCAACACACAGCAGTGAGATTGTCACTTCAGTTCCCCGGCTTGTCAAAGTATGAGTGAACTCACAGCTTCACACGCAGGCTGTTATTCCCATTTTCGATAAAAATCGGTGGCTGGGCTACACCGTGAAACACGTACTGTTTGTAGGTGCGGCCAAGTTTGTCTTGCACCTCGACCTCTTCCTCGCGCGAGTTGTTGTAGGCGAAGGCGAGGATGTCCGCGGCGCGACCCGAACCCTCCACGATGACGGCGGGCGTGCCGCTCTGGATCGCGCTCTTCACCGTCTCCAGCGTGCCCGGCCCGCCCTCGAGCACCAGGCACACCGCCGGCACCGACACCTCAGAATCTGCAGCAGGAAAGTTCAAGGGAGATTGATTCACTTTCAAGCCGTCGGCCAAAAACTGCGCCAAATTACCAAATGTTGATTCTGCAATCGCAAGCAACGCGCCTGGAAGCAAATGTCACTATTAGTTTGTCTCCATGACGGACTGGTGACGCACCTTCGTTCCCTGATGAACCAGTGTCGGTTTTCATCTCCGAGATGGCGCTCTCCAGTTTGGCCCGGAAAGGAATCTCTGTGCCGAAGGTCAGCTGCGTGCCGTTGTCCACGAGAATGAAGTGCGAGTGATTTCGGTCGATTGGAGACAACTTGCGGGCCTTCGGTCCGTCCGTTCTGTACTGAGCTGGCCACGAGCCCTGTGAGAAAACGTGGCATGCGGAAGGACTTCAATGCGCATGCGCTTCAGAGAGAAACCATCTTTACAAAAGAACTCTGGCTAGCACAAGGGACGAGCACTGACCTTGGGATCGACGAGCAGTTCCTTGTTCTGCACGCAGCCCCAAGGCGCGATGCCGATGCAAAAGACCTTGGTTTTCAGACCGTGCGCGATCATGTACTCCTGCACCGCCTCGCCTACGTGCTTCATGACGCCGGCGTGGTTCCCTCCCGTTATGATCCACGCACCTGAAAACAACGGTCGCTTTCATAACAACCTGTCCGCTGTGCGCCAGACACCATGGAGATTCTTAGGTTGTGCCAAATGTTTACCCGTGCTTGCTGCCGCCTTCATGAGACCTCGGCGGAAGACCTCTTTGAGACGCGGGCGCATGTGGAAGTTCTTGGCGCCACCCGTGACCGAGATGAGCAGGTTGGGTCGGTCGAGGCCCCAGTGATCGATCATGAGATTCAGTGCGTCATTCACCGGGGTCTGGTCATCCAAGCGCACGAACTGAACAAAAGAACACGTACTGGTATCGACACACAAAACAAGGAGGTTCACAGCCGTTGAATGGAACTGAGCTACACACGGCATGACTAGCATTCTTTCCAGTTTTGTAAAGTAAAACTCAGCAAGCCTCGCATGACAAGAAAACTCTTTGGCTCAACTCACTTTACCGAGCCGCTGTCCAAAGCCGAGGAACTCGATCTCGCCGTAGGCGTCGCTCGGCGCCGACTCGGTGTGAACCTGCGGCCTCCACACGGTGTCCTCGGCTCGGAACGCCTGCTGAGCGATTGTCGAGTGCTTCGACCACGCGTAGTTGCAGAAGCAAAGCCCATCCCTACGAGATGAAGAACAAGTAAATTCGCAAGTCACAAACAGAACACAAAACGAACAGCTGAAAAAAGTTCAAGTGAGCAAAAGCAAGTGCTCAAAAATGCAGTAGAGCTCTACACTCTGCAATGCGTCAAGACGGTGCAACAGACTTTCGGGAACAGTGCAAAGAAACTGCAATGCGTTCTCACTCTTTGTCTTCTTCTCCTTTCTGTGGTATGAACTGCCGACAAACTCTTTTGTTGATGTGCTGGGGAATCCAGTGATTCACCGCCTCCTGTGAAAACAGTTGAAAACATTGCAACCTTTTTCTAACCGACTCCGCGTCAATTTCACATCTACGTGGCATTATCAATTTGGAATGTGTGTGCGAAAGGACTTCATGTGTGCTTGCAATTTGACAGCGCAACCAAAGATCTACGATCGCAGGTTCTACAAACGAAATTACAACGGAACGACAGCTATAAAAGCAACCAAACCAGCTCATGTGCATTTTTGTCAGGGGTGCATTCGACTGAAGTAGAAAACGGAACGGGTTGTACTTTGCTGAATCTATTCGTAGTAAGAACACCGATCGGTGAAGGTACGCGCCGAGGTTTGACCCTTGGGGAGGGACGGGGGCAGGATTGTCATGTTTTCGTCGAGAGCAATCCAAAGTACATGTTGTCCAAAATGTTCAAAGTCCAACCAGCCCATGTTGAAAATGATTGTTTGGAGGGTACCCTGAGCCCCCCCCCTTCCAATCAAAGTTGAAACCTTCCAGTGGTGGCGGGTCGTGGGGAGAGGGATCTGTCCACAGAATCCTGAACAAAGCATGACCACAAAACACAGTCCGACACCTCAGCAAAACGACACGTGGGCAACCGAACTGGGAAAAAACAATCTTTCTACAGTAACACAACAAACCTCTTCAATTTGATACAATTTGTGTTTGTTCTGAAAACAGCAAAATCGCAGAATCTCATAAGTGAAACAATTCGTTTGTTCAAAAGCTTCCCGCAGAAATTTTCGAGATGAGCGCAAAATTACGTTCTCTTTCAGCAAGACAAGTTTCACCTTTGTAGAGTTCCTTGTGGTGTTCGCAATCCTTGGAGTCAGTGAATCCGATTCCGACTTGTGTTTCACTGTCAGCTGGTGAGAACTTCCTGTGAAAAGCAGAAAATTGATTTGCGTTCAAAAGAAAACACTCATTAGTTGTCTGCTCCTGGTCTTCTGTGTTTCCTCTTGTGTTCTGTTCTCGCTGTCTGTTGACACTTTGAGAATTCTAGACATAGCTTGCTGCGTGCACCCCAGTCCAAAGTACCAAATGCAAGTGGTTGAGCTGCTTTCCTCATTGTGGTGAAACAGATTCAGATCTACATCTACCTTTTGTCTCTGCTTCAGTGATCGGAGATATCTTGCTCCCAGATCCAGGCATAGCGTTGGCGGTCTTTGGAACAGTCATGGGTCCCGGGTCGACAGCATTCCACGTCTTACCTTCAGTGGAATAAAACTGTGCATTACGTGCAGACAAAATAGCCGTTATAATTTCTTTGGAACTGAGTCGTCGACGGGTTCGTCTGTCAACATCGTAGTCTGGATTTCTTTCCAGTTTTGCATTTTTGCTCAAGAACTTCGATCATGTAGTGATATCACAAACACACTGGTTGGTATCTCGGGTGAGACTGCTCGGTGGCGCGAATCTCTTGCTTTATTGAGTACACAGTGGCGCCACCTGACAAGTGGTGGTTCTAATTTCACAGCTGGTGTGTCACACCACACTCCACCCCCACCGGGGGGGGGGGCTGGCCTCAGCCAATTTTTTTATATTCTAAATATTTTTATATTTAATTAATATATATATTAGACAGTGAATAGATGCATAATATCAAAATTCTGCTATTTTGCTGGAATCTACCCAGCATTCCTC
>JAAUXT010044222.1_pt1 | contig 30548 bp, 25 predicted proteins | sample 7278171 | NCBI WGS metagenome assembly JAAUXT01 (sample SAMN14350112, study PRJNA611818) | marine sediment metagenome | isolation source: surface marine sediment (1.8m) | place: French Polynesia: Moorea | collected 2018-08
ACTCACTCCTGTCTCAAGCTGTGTAGCTCTTGACAGATGCAGGGTGTCGTGGGTGTGGCTTTAAATAGGTAGTGCGAGCTGCGAGTCCGGTGCACAGCTTCAGCTTTGCGCAGCTCCACTGAAGCGGCTTCATCGGTACTCAGCACCTCACCCGAAAGCTGGATTGCGCGCGTGGGAAGAGCCAACTCTTCCACACGACAGTTGTGTGGCTCGCAGCCAGGAAAACAAACGACAGTTCGTTTGGGTTAATTAGGCTCACCCAGAGTCTTTTTCTCTCTCACTCAACAGCTTCATTTCGTACAAACAAATTTTGTGGGGTAATGAGCGGTAAAAATTCAAACTGAAGTACAGAAAGGGAAAGAGGGGACCCCTTTTCATTCTTGCACAGGAAACGAAAACTGTGTTTGTCTCATCGACAAGGCTGTTCTTGGATTCGCCGCTGGTGGCCAAAGAGGTGCCGTACAGTTCTGTGTTTAACAAGCACCTTTTGGCGCCCCCAAGTTTTGATGGGACCTGAGTGCCAGAAAATCGGCCTAAATCTTGGGGTGCATCTTATTCACGGGTGCGTCTCACACAAGGAACTGTACGGTACTTGTGATTCACACGGGGAGGCACTTTCTGTGATCGTTGCAAGTTGCTCCCCGAGTCCATCAAATATTTAGTGTTCAAGTTGAAGAAGCCTGGCGCAGCAAACAGCCAGCTGCGTGTTCCAATGTGGACTTCTCGAGAGCAAAATTTCTGCAAATAGGTTCGGATTGTGTGGTTCTGAAGCTCTGCCATGACTTCCATGTGCGCTTGCTGCAATTTTATTTCGTTGGCGAGAGAAGATATCTCGTTCTCTCTCACATGCCGTCCTTCATCTTCCAGAATGGAAACAGTCATAGTCTTGAAGTTCAGCGCCTTTGATCTCCACCAGTGGATTCTGGGAGCTCTCAGACGCTTTGAGCTCCGCCTCAAACGTGGAAATCCGTCTTTGCATTGAGTAGAAGCTCAAAACCTGTTCAATATCAACCACATCAAGTCCCGTTTTGGAGGCTGCTTTTTGCACTGTCAGTCTCCAGTTCAGAAGATGCCGGCTGTGTTCATTGTGAACGTTTCGTGGAAGGGCATCAACAGGAGCGAGTCAAGATGTTTGCGAAACTGCTTTTGTCCAAACCTCGTACACCTTGCGAGAAATGCTCTGCGACAGAGCTGCTTCACACTTGCTTCGTTGGTCTTCTTCAGATGAACCAGCAGAGGCCAAGGGATTCATGGACAAGTTGACAGACACCATCCTGAACAACATCCAAGTCTCCATCAAGGGCATCCACATTCGCTACGAGGATAAGATGACGAATCCGGAGCACCCGTTCGCGTGCGGGGTTATGCTGAAGGGACTGACTGCTGAAACGACCAATAACCAGTGGCAGCCCGTACAGATCGATGGGGACGCCACGGAGGTCCACAAGGTAAGGCGACTGCTCTCTCGTCGCTCCGGCGGATCCAGCATTGGGGTTGGAGTTTTCGACCGACGTGTGGTTCAGGCAGGCGGGGGCGGTGACACCAACTTAAGAAATTTGGGATGTGGAACTGAAAAATGTGGTCATGTCGATGGATGCCATGCAAAATCACCGCGTGGAATTATTTTCGCGGAGAAGGGTCGGTCAAGAAGTGAGTGGCGCCCGTTGGAGGGTGCGGAGGTGCGGACGAGCCAGAAAAGTGGCCGCACGTTGTGTTGTTTTCCACAAGATTCTGCTGCCTACAGTGTCATGGCAACCAATCAGGATTTCTGCACTGAAACCTTTGGTGCCCTTTTGGCACTGAAACGCACCGAAGCTTCAACCATCGTGGGTGGCAGGGCCTCAGGATGAAAAATAAGCAACTTCAGATTTGGTCCCGTCTGTTGGCTCCGATCGTTGAGTTCTGTTATGCGACTCAATAAAACACAAACCCCCGTGAGTTGGTGATCAATGGGCCTGGGCGACAGAGGGAACAATGTCCTTCATCCACGTCGTGAACATCAGCGTGGGCGCATTATAACCTCATCAAGCTGTCAAATGTGACAGACAGATCAGCTATATTTTTTGCCACTAAAAATGCCTCAATATGTAGTGCTGTCGCAAGTCTCTCGTGTGTTTTCGGGACGTTTTCCCCCGTGATTGAACTCAACAGGCTGGCATCTCTTGTTTTGCAAGAATCGGGGCTTGTGTGAGAACAATTCCCACAAATAGCCCACAGAAGCGATTCCAAAACGAGGTAGAAATCCATTCTCAAAAGCTTCATCTTGGCAGAACCAATTCAAGAAACTTCTGCGGAGTTGTTGCTCTGGGCAACTGAGTTTCTGTCTCCAAAGCCGTCATCATCTGAGAAGCAAACAGCCTCATCTGAAATGAGAACGAGCACTTGAGATGTCGGCATCATGGATTTTGCTTTCTCGATGTGCTAACGGGTGATCAATTCTTTATTTTTAGCTGATGAATTTGCAGTCCTTGTCTGTCTATTGGAATCCGTTCATACCGGAGAGCAACTTGGTGCGGAACAAGCTGCACACGACGGCCTGGCGGGTGAGCAGACGCGTCGTGTTCAACATCCCTCGTGTCGTGTTCTGGAGTTGTTCGGCCGAAATTAGAAACACCTCCACAATTCCTTGACCAAGGCAAAACTATTCAGCTCCGAGAAACTGAAACACGAGGAGTGCAAAAATGTGCTTTTCCAACAAGTTTTGCTTTCTTGAATTGAGCACGTTGAACTTTTTTTTGCAGAATGTGCTGAAAAATTCCCTTGACACAAACAAGATAATGGAAGAAGAATTCGAATTCAGTAAGTAGAGTCGACAAGACTCACTTCCTCGCACCTGTCATTAAAGTTTCACTTTTCCAGCGACTTGAGTGGTTTGCCTAATGAACCCGCTTGTTATGTGGCGAGATGAAAGAGCACAACGCGGCACATTCAAAGAACGGAACAATCACTGGTTGCTTAGATCGTGTGTCTTGAAACGACCGTGGTTTGTCGTGTTGATCGTGCCCAGACCTGTTCTCGTGTCTTGCGCGGAGCAGAGGTCAGAGACCTGACGAGACACAAGAGGACTGCTTCTCGTTTCAGTCATGCAGCCCATCAGCTCCACAGCAAAACTGGTCCTCAACAAAGAAGACTCGACGACCATCCCCAAAATGTTGGCCGACGTCGTCATGGATGACATCGGCGTCCTCATCTCGCGACAACAGGTCCCACTCATTCACTTTCCACCAGGCCAATTCCCCATGATTCTTGAACTTCAAAGCGAACTGTCATTGTTCGCCTGCGCACTTTCTCACTGATACGAGTGTGACTGAACAAGCTTCGTCGTGTTGCAGTTTCTGAACATGATCGCGCTGTCGGACGCGTTTCAAATGATGTCGCTGAACCAGCGCTACCGCAAGTATTCTCCCGGGGTCGAGCTCAAGGGGCACGCCGCCGCCTGGTGGCACTACGCGTACACCGCCGTGCTCGAGGAGGTCATCCGACCCTTCTCCTGGGAGAGGATCAAGCAGCACAGGTGAGAAAGAAGACATCTGTGAGATTTGCGATTTGCTTCTGGAGAGAGGTGCAACACACAAGAAGACTGTGGAAAGTTGTCGTTGAGTTCTGTTGCATTGTGAAACCGTTTCAAGGGAACAAAGTACTTCTGTCCCACTGGAGCAGCAAACAGCCGTGATGCCCCGTGAGTGTAATGAAGATATGTGGTTTGTGCAAACTGGAACGTTTGTTAATTTGTTCACCAGGGACAGATACAGAAGATACAAGGATTTGTACAAAAAGCAGCTGGAGCTTCCAGACAACGAAAACATCAAGAATCTCATCAAGGACTTGGAAGACAAGCTGGACATTGCCAACATCTTAATGGCCAGAGAACAGGCGAAGCTGGAGGTAAACGGTCGTTCCTCATTCGCTGAGATCGAAATCATTCTCGCAACCGTGCAGGGACAAACTTTTCACATGACATGTTGTTTGCGCACGTATCTGTTGTTTATGTGGGCCCTGATGGAAAAATTAATTGTCACAACAGTAATTTGTCTGCCATTTGTGGAGTTTTGTTTCTCGCTGTGCTTAGTCATGGGCACAATTATGACGAATCCTTCTTTGCTCAGTTCGCGAAGGAGTCCCCGGAGAGAACCAAGAAAATCGACAAGAAGCCGGGATTCTGGGATTGGCTGTGGTCAGACGGCTCAGAGGACCAAGACAGTAAGTAGAAACTCATTACGAACATCTGAGGCAAAAATTCACTGTTTGGTTTGCGCACGAGAAAGAACACGGGTTTATTCCTCGCAAACTGCCTGCAGATTACGAAGAGATCGTGATCTCCTCTCCCGCCAACTCGCAGTCGTGGCTCAACAAACTGTCGCCGGAGGACAAGGAGAGACTTTACAACGCCATCGGATACGATGTCAACAAAAACATCGACCGCACTCCGGGGGTGAGAACATCCGCGGCCTCCTAATCCTCACCGCACGCGGCGAGTTCGCAAAAGAGCAAACACAAGAGGGAGTTCAGCTCCCGTTAGCAAGAGATTTCTTCCTGATTTCGTAACTTTGTCCGAAGCAGTGTTCATTAGTTTATGCTTTTGTGCTTCTGAGAGACAGACAAAATCAGGAGAGCAACACTTTGTTCCCGTGGGGCAACCTGTAAGCACGCCGGCTTGGTGGGACTTCCTCTGTTTCGTGTCAATATCGGCTCCACTTAATTCTCGTCACTTGAGCAGATCAGCAAACACGCAAGACTTTGATGGCAGTTTTTGTGGAATGACAGGTTGCTGCGAGCAGAAAAGCTGACAGCTTTCTCTTGGTGTTTGCAGTACGTGGCGCACAGAGTCAACATGAGCCTGTCCAACAGCAGTTTTTCACTGGTCAACTTCAGCAAGGAAGTGCTCAAGATTTCTGTGACCAACCTCACCACGACGTTTGAGAGTCGCCCGAACTCGCAGGGATTCCGGTGAGTCGCTTCAGCGACAAGACAAACCATCCTTGGTTGTTGCAATCTTGATGCTTCCGAAATAATGAAACCCTCGGTTTTACCAAAGATATTTGCTGTGTTTTTGCGTCGCTGGTGCAGGGTTTGGATAAAAGTTGGGGATCTCGGAAACAGGTTGTTTGCCGCGTTGGTTTTTCCTTTCCAATAGGTCAAGGACTGTGTGTCATAAAATCTCAGTCTGATTGTTGATTCAACCTCCTGAGTTAAGTTCCCACCTTGGGATGAGAATCATAGAGACAGACCAATCATTCCATAGCGATATCAGGCATCTGCTGTTGTTGCACTTAGCTCTGTGCTTGCATTCATTGTTGTGGCAATCAAAACAACGATGCACAACGTGTTTGCTTTTTCCCAAATTGATGTCAAGTTTCAGCGTTCACTTGCAAATTGAGACTCGAGGCTTTTTGCAAACTCTGGATTGGCGGAAATTGACTTGGCACGAAAACGTCCTTTTGTTTGTGGTGCAAGATGTACAAACTTGTGAAAAAATGTGTCTTGTCTGTCGATCTTTTCGTTTTGCCTGCAGACATTTGTGACAAATGACAAATCCTTGTGATAGTCCTTGTGAAAACGGCACGGGACAGCGACAGACTCCACTGCTTCCCGGTGCTCCTCGTGTTTTGTTTTCACTCTGCGCCCAGGATCGATATTGTTGTGGAAAGCAACATGGACAGACAAGTGCAGAAAATGCATTTGCAAATTGTCTTGTCTGAAGTCGGGACGAAGTGCAGACCTACTTGAGTTACGACCATTGTGCGTGTTTGCAGGGTGTCTGGGAAGACGGAGAGCTTCGTGGTGGAGGGAGTGTCGGTGGAGCACGACCTGGTCCCGCTCATCACCTCAGACATCGGGGTGTATGGTGAGCAGCGCGCCGGGGGGGGAAACGCCCTGTCACTGTTTGTCTTTGGCCCACCATGCACACTGGCAACGTTTGCACCCCGAGCAATGGATGGTGATGTGTGATTGCAGCTCCCAGTGTGAACCAGGTGTTCAGCGTGGACTTCGAGGTGAATGCACAGCACGTCGAGGCCGACATGGCTCTCAGACTGAACGTGCAGCCCGTCGAAATCGTGTACGACGAGGTGAGAACACCTGCTATGAATGTGTCAGGTCAGGATCAGACGGAAATTGAAATGCGTTGGTATTGATTGGTGATTGGTTTCATTTGTCATAAATTGCAGCATGCCGTGACCGAAATCATAGCATTCTTCCAAGTTCCGCAAGTGACGGCCGAGGACATCAAGCAGATGGTGTACGCGGGGCTGGATAGAGTCGCGCAGATCAGCAGAGCGGGGCTGCAGTACGCTATTGAACAGCACACGGTGCGTTCTGTGCAACTGACAGCTGTTTGTGTTCGTTGCTCCTCAAAGCGGAAAGTCCCTCCCTGCCAAATCACCGGAAATTTGAATCGTTGCATACAGTTGATTTCCCTTGAAGCAAGAGCTCCATGCATTTACTTTCAAAGAATGAATCTTTGCTTCAGACTGTGCACCTGTCGGCAAACATGAAGTCCCCGTACATTGTGATACCGGAGTACGGAACCCTGCACCGTGGTGGAAACGTCGTTGTTCTCGACCTTGGGAAACTGAAGATTGAGAGCGAGCTGCAGCCGAAGAACCTCTCGATGAAGGTAGATTCGACTCTCAGTTTTCTCAGACCAGCGGTAATCCGTCATTTTGGTGTCTTGAAAGAAAAAAAACATTTCTTGTCCTCAGGAGTTGACGATGTCTGAAGTTGAATCTCGACTTTACGACAAATTCAACATCACTGTGACGGATATCAAGGCTCTGCTGGCCGACTCTGGTGCGTTGCATTCATCCCTATTTCCCTCATCGTGGATGCTGAGGGTGCAGTCTCGGGATTTCCATCATTTGATCCTTTTTCTGAAAGGAACTGAACGTTCTCGTTTGTGCAGGGGACGACTGGCACACGGCGCAGACTCAGGCCGACTCCGAGTTCCACATCGTGCCGAGCGTCGCCATGCAGCTCGCGTTCTTCAACACCGTCAAGTCCGACTACACACAGCTGCCGCAGTGAGTCTTGTTTGAACGAGAGGCGTGTGTGTTTCGTGGTTTGGGTTGATGGAAAACAGTTGCCACCGCTGGCTGTGCTGTACAGTGGTGTTGATTAAGGTCCCCGATGTCAGACTGATGACAGACAGCTCAGGTGACTCCAAGGGCAACAGACTCGTTCGATTCAAGTGTTCTTGTTCTTGCGATCACGCCCGGACAGAAGGCTACCGGTCAAGGCGTATGTGTGCAATGTGTGTGCAATGTTGGGTACTTCACAGGCAAAAGCTGGAGGCGAAGGTGTCCACGTTGAAGCTGAATCTGTCCGACGAGAAGATCCAGATGTTGTCCGATTTCTTCCACCACATCCCGATGCCGCACGCGAACAGCATGATGGGGCTGGACGACAGCGTCGACGGACACATCGAGCCCGTGCTCTACGCTCTCGTCATGGTGCGTAACTAGTCATCTGTTCAGCACGCAGTGTTCTGTAAATCTTATCTTTGAGGGTTTCGATGCCTGGTTGAGGGTCTGTAGATTGGGACAGGTTGAAGCAGTTGCAAATGGGGTCGGCGGTTTTGAGTTGCGCGCCGAGTGAACAGAAGTGTGCCTGACAAGTTTCTGAAGTTTCACGTACATGGTCAACATGTTTCCGTGGTTTGTCTATCCTTGTGTCTCAAACGGAGTTTGTGTTTCGTGTTTCACATTGAAATTGTCGAATGTTTAGGTTGGGAAGTTGAAAGCGAGAGTAAAACGTAGGAAAGCGTTGTGGGATGCAGAGGACATAGCTCGCCCTTCATTCATCGTAATTTTATTCGTTTCTTCTCACGTTCATGAAGCTTGGTTTGGTGCTCTCTTGGAAGAACTTGCTAACAGCAAGCACTGTTTGAGTTAATGGGCTTCAAACTTGCATGGCGAAAATTGCATGAAGTTTGAATCTCGTCATTTGTTATCAATTTCATTTTCTGTTGATTGTTTGCCTCATGACAGAATCAGAACTCAAATTCCTGACAAAAAGTTGCAGCAGTGTACGCGCAGATGTGGGACTTATCGAACCCAGCTGTGATAAGAATGAACCCCGATTCTGTTTGAACAAAATCAGCGAGAACTTCCGTGCTTCAAAGTTTGCTTTTCGTGTGATTGCCCGTGATCTACAATTTTGTGGAGAGATACCTGCTTGCCCATCCCAGATGGAGATCATTCATGTCCGCAGAATGAGGGATTCTGAGGATTCTGCAAACATTGACGAGTTTTAGCAAACAGCCCGCAACCTGGAAACGCAAACGTAACTTTTGACTTCCACAGCATACCAAAAGTTACGTTTGCGTTTACGTTTCAAGGGTTGCGGGCTGTTTGCTAAACTCCCCAATTGGCTGTTTTTTTTTGTGTTGAACAATGTTTGATAAAGTTGCTGCAAACGTTTTGTTTGTCGTGTGAAGCCACACTAAATGAACACGTTCGTCGAATCGTTTCAATTTTGTCACTGCCACAATTTTCAACAAAGTTTCTGTCATTCTGTCATTCTGATCATTGTATGTCGGCCACTCGAAGTGCAATCCACCACCATGAACAAGCAAAACGACAGAACTCATGTGTTGTGAAATATTTTCTTTGCAGGACGAAAAAGATTTTCAACACGAGCCGTCGAAGGATCAGTTGCGACAGATGAAGAGGGCAGTTCGCATGAACTCCGTCATCAGGAAGAAACCGACTGTCAAGTTCAAGAAGGCAGCAGTTTTGACCTCGGGTGAGTGCCACACTTTGACCGCCCGGCAAGTCTGAACCTCATTGTATCGGGACGAATACAAAACTCACTGCTCTGACTGACTGGTGAGCGCGCGTGTGCGGTGAACATTTGTGCATTGTTCCTTCGCCGTAAGATTGGAAGACAACGCTCGATTCTAAACTGGTTTTGTCCTTGTTCTCAAATGTTTAGTTTCGTTGGAAGGTGAGTGACCAACAATGTCTGCACCTCTGAATCCGTATGAAATTCTTCTGGGATTGGATTTTTCCCGGCTAAATCAGGCAATTTGTCCATTCAGAACCGAATGTTCATGCATTTTAGCTCGATAGTGCCTCAGTGAACGACAGCTCTTTTGCTTTTCCCAGAATTATCGTGGTCTGGTACAAGTGTTTATTATTCCTGCTCATCGTCACTTTCAAGTGTAATGTCAGGTATTGAACAACATGAGAGTTCATAAGATTTATTGATCGTTTGTTCAAATTTCATTTGCTTCTGCCACAGCAGTTTCTGAACAAGAAACTTTCTAGTTTTCCTCATGATACTTTGTACAAAGATCTTGAAGCAGGCTGTGAGAAAAAAGGTTTCTTCAATGATTTCTGTACAAAATTGGATTTTGATTCAGGAAATCACGTTCGGTGGCGAACAATTTGAATGCCGCACCCATCAAAACAGTTCGTAAGGTTCCAGTTGAACGAAGAGATGCAGATTTGGTGGTGTTTTTCTTTGTTTTCTTCACTTTTTCTTTGCGATTCAGAAAAAGAAGTCAGCAACGCCCCTCTGGAAAGGTTTGATTCAAAATGGAAGATGTTCCGATGTTGGAAGGTTGTTGGCGCTTTGTTGCAGATGCGGACCACTACTACTCGGCGTCGGACCACTCGGACGAGGAGCTCGAGGAGTGGTCGCGCGGACTCGAGGTGCCCGCGCTCGACGACCACAGCGCGCCGACCAACACCACCAAGATGCTCTTCAGGTGCGCACAAGGGGTCATGTGACGAAGCAATTCTTGTTCTAATGCTTTGGAATCGTGGTTGTGCAGTTAGGATTGATGTTTTCTTCCGCAAAGGCGTGTTGATGTGGCAAACCAAGTGATCAACTCAGGAAATGGCTCCTGCTGTGCATTCTTCTTCACTGGTCACTGGCTGCTCTTTACAGGTTCACATTGGGCGAGGTGGTGATTCAGATCTCGAAGGCATCGGACAAGAAGGACGCTCCGTACCTCATGTTCAGGGTGGACCGGCTGTGTGTGGACGCCGGCATCACTGTGTACGGCGCCGCCGCCCAGGCCAGTCTGGGAGGAATACAGATGGTGGACAAGAAACACACGGGTCGGTCTCCGGTTGAAGCCAGTGGTTTTGCAAATGAACTCAGTGTTGATGAAGCAAAAAAACCCGGACTCATTCAAACTGTTTTCTTCGCAGGGCCCTCGGGAGAGTATTTGGAGTTGCTGAGCTCAAAATCGAACGCTGATCTGATGCGAGTGGTTTACAGACAGGTGCGTGCGTGCGCAAAATACGTCTGGATCTGCTGCGTTGGTGCTCCAGATACAGAGCTCCAAAGATGTCGGGGTTTGTCTCCGCAGGTGTCGCAAACGTGTCCTGACTTCGAAACTGCGTACAGAAGCATCGAGCAGAGTGTGATGTTCAAAGTGTCCAGTTTGAGAGTGGTGTTCGACAGGACGGCCGTGCTGTACCTCAACCAGTTCGTGCAGTCCGTTCTGACGGGGTGAGTCAAGATGAATTGTTTGACAGGATCGACTCGCTCCTTTCGCGAAGAATTCGAAAATACGGCCGTTTCTTCGGACCAAAAATATAATATGTGTCTCAGGATGAAATGGTTCGGTGAGGATCTCAAACACAGTTCGAGCACGATCCTCACAGGAGCCGCTCACACCCAGGACCCGCAGGAGGAGACCACGTCCTTTGCGCAAAATCTCTTCCTTCAGCAAACCTCAGGTGAGAAAATAGCATCAGGAGAATAATGGGCAAACTGTTTCAGAGAGTGAAGAAAGCGACACGGGCGGTGTGGTTTTACTTGCAGAGAGTGGGTCAGAGAAAACTGCTGGTGTCACCAAGTTGCACTTGGTGACGTGTATGGAAGACATGCAGGTGAAGCTGTGCAACCACGAACTGGAGTTCGCTGACGTCATCATCAGAGGTTTATTCTTTTACAAATTTGTCAGTCAATTCAAAACGGTTATTTTGTTGGTTGCTGTCGTTTTATTAGTGAATTGATTGTCAATCGGACCACACTTTCCGTTGGTTCAGGCTTGGACAGCAGAGCCGTGATCAGAGGCAGCCGAACTGTCATCCAGGCGAAGCTGACTGACTTCACTATTGAAGATCTGACTGAAAATACGCTCTACTCCAAGGTGTGTTTCTTACTGCTGTTGTGTGTCTGAAAAAGGGAATGTTTGACGTCCATCCAGGGAAACAAAAACGGATCTGAGCAACAAAACATTGCTTTGAATGTTTTTCAGATCCTGACAATTGAAGACGACAAGGTATTCGATCTGAAGTTCACGCGGTACACGAAACCGAAGGCCAAGTATCCAGAGGCTCCCAAACTCTCCACGGTCGACAGTAGCATCAGGCTCAGGATCGGTCGAGTGCAAGCCATAATGCTGTACAGATTCATCTCAGAGGCCAGTGTAAGTGTGCAACAGTGTTCATGCAGACAATTCTCAGATCCACTGTGTGCTGTATCTTTGGAATTCAAAGCTTGTATTGCACTGTTTCGGGTTGGTGACTTTGATCTTTTTTGTTGTTTATCACAGAGTTTCTTGGAACCATTCATCAACCCCGACATTTACAACAGCTACAAAGTGGCCGCCCAAACAGTTGTTCATGATACGGTGAGTTTGTGTGTGTGTGTGTGTGTGTGTGTGTGTGTGTTACTGGAAAGAAACGCTGGCAGTATGTGGATGAGGGGAGGAGCTGAAGCACCTGCTGGGTTTGTTTCAGATACAAGATGTGCAGGAGCAAGGGACACTGATCAGCCTCAACGTAGACATCCGGGCACCGATAGTCTTAGTTCCACAGAATTCAGAGTCAACCAATCTACTTGCCTTCAAACTTGGAGATCTCAGTCTCAAAAACTTCTTCGAAGACACGGAAGTGAGTCCGGGTGTGACGCAGAATTGGGACCACATGTACCTTCACCTGGATTCCGTACAAATGCTCAGGTGGGTTCCGCGCTCTCGGTTTGTCTCCTTCGCACCTGTTCTATTTCATTTCGAAAGAGATGTTTCATCCCGGGGACAGAACAGTGTGTGGTTGTGCAGAAGTTTCGAGGCTGAAGACTCTGGTTGTTTTCTTTCAGGGGAAAACTGAACTTGAATGGAAACATGGAACTTGTCCATCCCATAGTGGAACCCATCAGTCTGCGGCTGGACCTGAAGAGAGCATTGCCGCCGCACAGAACAGACCTGCACTACGATATTTACGGAAAATTGCACATCGTCAAGGTTTCAGTTTTGTTTAGTCGTCAGATCTGTGGATCAGATTTGAGAAACTTTGTGTGACGCGGATGCGGACAGAACGCTGTAGAACGGTGCGCGACGGTTTCAGGTGGAAGTGACGCAGCAGGATCTGCAGGTGATGATGGCCGTGCTGAGGGAGAACAGGACGGAGGAGTGTCTGCAGCTCGACCGAGTCGGTACGTCAAGTCAAGGGAACCGGGTGCGCACCGCGGGTGCACCGTGCTGCGTCAAGAAAGACCATTTTGTAACGACTATCTTGTTCATACCGCCTCCGTCTTGCAGACCCCGAGCCGTTTGAGCCGGTGTTTCGGAGGGACCGGATCGTCGTGACGCAGGAGAGCATCGACACCGCCATGACGCCCACCGTCGAGATCGAGCAGCCGCTGCTCGAGGCGCCCGAGGTGTCCGACCTGGCGCGCCACACGAGCCTCGACTTTGCGCTCGAGGGGATGGTGCTGACTCTGCTGCACGAGGAGGAGCAGGAGGTGAGTGTGAGTCCACCGCAAGTACCAGTGCCAAATCTGCGAGAGAGGAACAAAGCGTAAAAAGCGGAGATGGCGTGGGCGCCAGAGTACACCTGATGCGCTGAACCTCTCACGAAGACAACGTTGATGCCAAGAAAGTTCGGTGACGAGCCTTTTGTCACCTTGGTGCACATTTGCAGCTGGCATCTCCGGTTCAAGACGAGTTGGGGGGACTGGCTCGGTTTGAAATCGGGCGACTGGACATCAGTGGAATGCTGAACACGGAGAGCGACACATCTCTGGAGCTCAAACTGCGTCTGCAGTCAATATCGCTGGACGACATTCGACAGCACAGCACGCTAGCAGTCAAACGGTGAGTTCACGAACAAAGGTGTGACTGTCTAAGAGCCGGGGTATTTGACTTGTTTTGATCTCTAACAAGCATCGCATCATCCCCCCGTGGTTCCTTCGTGTCCTCCAGGTTGATCCTGACGAGTCTCTACGCGCCGACCAAGATCCCCGCCACGAGCGGAGGACCCATGATCGACTTCGAGTACAAACAGATGAGTGACGGAAATCAGCATGGTGAGTGTCATTCGATCTGAAGGGAACACGTTTCCAGAGTTCGAACTGCCAGAAATAGCTGGTCAATTTTGATGTGTTTGCTTGCAGTCAACATCAATGTGGACACGATGCGCGTGAACGTGTGTGTGCCCTACCTACTCATGGTCAGCCACTTCTTCACGAAGGCGATGCAAGGATCGAGCAACGCTCAGACCATCCGACCGTCGCCCGCTAAACCGCCGTTGCCCAGGTAAGCGTTCAGCATTTGTCGATGCCTCAGCTGCCGAAAAATGTACGACGAAGAAGAGTGTTGAACTCCTGCCGTCTGGTGTGACGCGAATTTCAGGAGCAGGATCCCGACGGTTGTGAGTCGGGACACGGTGGCAGGCATCCCGGGGCCGAGCAGCGCGGGCGGCGCGACGGCGCCGCGGCCGCCGGAGAGCGAGGTGACGCCGCCGGCCACGACGCTCACCGTGTCCGGCCGCTTCAAACAACCTGAGATCGTTCTGTTCGCGGAGCCGTCGTCCAAACACAGCAGAGTTCTCGTGCTCAAGGTGCTGTCTCCTTGGCTGGCAATACTTGTGTCGACAACACAAACTCTGAATAGTGCAATCCACTGTGAAGAAGATTGCAAGCAACGGCACTGCTTCGTGTCTCTGCAGACGAACCTGAGTTTCGACTACTACAGCCACGACGAGCAGGAGGAGCTGAGCGCCAAGGTGAAGCAGCTGCAGATCGTGTCGTGCGTGTACGGCCGCGACACGAGCGCCGCCTCCATCGTGCTCTTCCCCGCAGACATCGAGTTCAAGAGATCCGTCGAGTCCGCCAAGAGCGGCGTCAAGATGGAGGCCAAAGTCACCGACATCTTTCTCCACCTGTCCGCCACAACGTGCAATATTTTCCTGGACGTCGCTGACATGATTATGAAGGATGGACAGGTTTGTTTCACAATGTTTTCTGATGTACAGCAAATGTTTTGTCACAGACAGCACGAGAGGTGTAACGCGGTTCCTTCTGCACAATGCAATTTCACCGTGATCAATGTAGGAACTGGAGGAGATGGTGGACGCGACTCTACCCGGAACAGTGCATCACGACCTGTGGCACACGCGCCGCATCTCTCCGGAAGCCTGGCTGCAGCCGGAACCAGGTCAGTGCGCAAATAAAGGCGCAAAAGACAGAAGCTGTTCTTCAAAGAAGCTCCAGACAAGTATTCGTTGACGTTTGTTCCGTGAAACCCACAACTTCATTTTTGCTTGTTCTGACCGATTTTGTGCAGAGGACCTGAGCGCGGTGCGGTACCCGCTGAAGCCGACGGGGCCGGTGGAGGAGTCGCTGCGCGTCGAGATGAAGAAGATGCAGATCATGTTCGAGGTGGAGAACCTCGACTTCCACGTGCCGAGACTCTGCATCAAAACGTCGCTTCTCGCAGACGTCCGTGATTGGAGCAAACAGGTGAGAGACGGCATTTTCCCTTATTTTTCAATAATATTGGGTTGCTACGTTGGTTGCAGGGCCTCTCAAATTAGACCAAGATTGAATCTGAACTTCGTTCCTATCTCGAAAGAGAGGTTGTTGACTTGACTAATTTCACACAATCTCAGCTGCGAGTGAGTGGGGAGATGCACGTGGAGGTGATGTACTACAACGAGAAGCTGGCCGTCTGGGACCCGCTGCTCGAGCCCGTCATGGACACCGAGGACAACTACCGCCCCTGGGAGGTCCTTTTCAAGGTGCCGCGCTTCACTCAGTTCATGTCCCCTTTCTGTGCAGCAGTGGAAACTCGAGTGCTGCATCTCGTGCCCCCAACAAGGTCCTCAGCTGCTAAATTTGTTGAGGCTCGACTTCTGCAAGTTGTTCAAATTTGACCCGTTGGTGGCTGCAGCTGGTGCGCGCCGGGAGTCACCCCGTCGCGTTCGTTGACGGCGAAGGCAAGTTCGTGCCGCACGACGAGATCGACGGCGACATGCACGTGATGATGGCGCACACGCAGAAGCGCCTCAGCGACAGCACCGAGACGGACTCCGACACGGACACCGAGATGACCGTCATCCGACCCAAACTCCACCGCAAGACGCGCCTCGGCTCCAACCAGAGCTACGGTGAGTCTCAGCGTGGGACATGAGCTTGTGAGCATCTTGTCGGTGCGGTGAGGGGTGTGTGGGGATGTTGCAAATGTCGCCTGGAAAGACCTGCATTGCACGCCTTTGCATCGTTGTCGCTCTGTGTTGGGCGGAGTCTGAATCCTTCACTTCTGCTGTACTAACGACGACGACAGTCGACTAACAACCCCAACGCGCGTGGAAACTTTTTTGCTGTCCTATTGTGGTGGATTTGGTCGCAGAAAAACTCGCCAAATTTACACAAGCTTCTTTTTTATTCACAGATAAAAAGGAAAAGGGTATTGTCCTCCACTCCTCATGTAGCTTTAGCCTTGATTCACGGTAGATTCTCTCTGGGTAAACAGTGTAGGCAACATGTAGTAGGATAGAAAATGACTTGAAATTTGGCATGCGATGATTTTTCAAAACACACCGCATCAAGAGTCAAAATCAAACGCGTTTGGTTTGTTTTTTACACAAGTAAATTTTGCAAATGATAACGATGCACGTTAAAATTGGTTGGGGGTGGAGAGCAGTTGAAATTAACAATGACATGAAATGAAGTTCATCAAGATTTGCTCTGAAATCTGATGAAGTTTGAAATCACCTCGCGCATTTTTTGAGCTTTGCATTCAAGAGTTTGTTTGTTGTTTTGGGATTTTCTCGTACTGTTTTCAACGACTAACAGACGTCACTGTTGGTTTCCCTTTGCTCTGTTCCGCTGCGTGCTCGGCGCGGGCGACAGACTCGGTGAGTCGGAGTAGTGTGCAGGGCGAGTCGGACTCGGAGCCCGAGGGCCTCATGCAGGGCCTCAGCAGCAAACTCGACTCCATCTTCTCGAGCGACTCGAGCGACGAGGAGAGTCAGGGCGAGGACGACAGCGCATTCGACTCGCCCGACAAACCCGTCTTCCTCACGTCCAAGGGACCCGTGCATCTGGACGCCGGTTAGAACTGACGGCTTTTGCTGATGTAGAGACGCGTGTTGTACCGTGGAGTCTGTGACCACTTGTGTCGTCCTTTTTTTCAGTCTGTGGTAGGTTCTGTTCTGCTGCGCAAAGAGTGCATCGGTACTTGTTCAGTCAGCTGTCTGTACGCCTTAAGTGGAGTGCATTGTTCCGTGCAAGCATGCATGGTTCTGTTTGGCGACCGTTTTCAACGTCAAACCGCAACGCATGTCGTGCTTGCAGTGTTTCTTGGTTTTCAGTCGTTGCCGTCAAAACATAGCAGGTGGTGTGATGATTTTCCATCCGTCGCTTTTATTTTTGGTGGTGCCCATCCCAGTCCTCTGGCAGATTGCGTGATACATTTCAAGTTCGAATGAACCCAGAAAGTATTCTGTTTCTGAGCTGCAAAATGCCTCAGGGAACAGGTGACATGAGGAGAAGAATTTCATTCTTGTTTCCTCTACACTTCACGACACAGTTTCCATTTTTTTTTGTAGTCTCTTGGGTTTATTTCTCCGTCACGCAGAAGGTACCGTTAGAAACAAACATGTCTGTACAAGGTGGCAGCTTTCCGACAGAATGTTTCACCAGCTGAAAGATGCAACGCTTGTGGCTTTTTTGCACCACCATGCAGGCACAGATTGGTGTGAACGCTTTTCTCGTTCCCTCTTTGTGATATTTTCGTGCACGACACGTCATCCCAAAACGCTCATCCCATTCGTTGGAGCTGAAAATGATTGGTCGTATGTCATTTCGATAGCAGCGAAGAACACGGTAATTTTAACTTCATGAATTGCATCAATTCGTTGTGATTGTGAGATGCTTTCACGACGTTTTCTGTGAAGTTGTCGAGATTGCTCATGTGGTGAGAAAATTCTGAACAGGAAATCACAGTATTTATTCACTTGTTTCACTCGCATTCAAACACTGCGGTGAAAGCAAGTCAGGTGACTGCTTCATGTACAATTTGCAGTCGTTGAAGAAAATTCCGCAGGCAAAAGGACAAGAACTCAACAACGCCATCAACTTCACTTCCTTTTTCCAGCAGCTTTCAAACGCAAGGCACTTTCACAGAATGAACACACAGTAGAAACATTGTGTACACCTCGTTTCATTTTATTTTTGTGCAAAAAATATCTTCGTTCTTACCGATCAACCGGATTGTGATCTCGGTAAGAGGACGTTAGTTGTTTGCGTGTGTGCGGTTTGCTACGTCTCAGGGTGTACGGGTTGACTGCAAACGTGAAAGCAAGTGCCATGTCACCAGGATCGTCAGAATTCGAATGATTTCTTGGTTCCTTGGCTATTCAACGAAGGACCAGTGCGTGTGGGGCTGCTCAAATGAATCCAGTTGTTCAAATGTACCATGACACCATTTTTGGAGGTTGAGCAACTTTAAAGGTTCATCAAAACATGCTGATCACTGTTGCTTTTTTACTTTTGCTAAATTTTGCACGAAAGGATTATCAACGTTGTGTCGTTGGAATTGCTGCTGCAGCTTGATTGAAAAAGGGCGTCTTTTTTCGGCTGTTGTAGAAGTTGTGCTCAGAGGTGACGCAACCGAAAATGGTTCCATGATTTTTTGTCTTTGTAGTCCTGTCTCTTTGTGGATGTATGAAGTTGATTCAAATGATTTCTTGGTGCCAGCGCGATCCCGATCCATTGAAAAACAAAATAATTCTCTGTTGTACACTCAGTCTTTTTAAGGGCTTTTCAAGTCAGTTAAATCCTTTCGTACCGAAGTCTGCAAGTCACAGGTTTCCACATGCAACATCACAGAAGCATTCCGGAATCTGAAAATCTTTGCAACATGTTCCTGAAGTTCACATCACAAAATTGAAACATCGGCTGAGAAGAACTACCATTCTGTTTTGCGCGACGGTTGCTTCTCTGCTGTGTTCCGATTTGTGAAACGCCAATCTCGCTTCAGACGGTGCAGGGAAGGACGAGGTGGACGCGCCGGTGCAGGAGGAGGAGGAGGCAGAGCTCTGCAACTACGTCTTCCTCGACTCGCGGGACCAGCTGCTGCTCAACTTCTCGCCCCAGGCGATTGACGTCATCACCGAGGTGTACGAGGTGAGAACGACGGGCTCCTTCCGGAGTCGGGTCCCCTGGGAGAAGGGATGAAGTGTCAGAGACACTTTTTGGGAAAAAAGAAGCTTATTTCAGAAAGCAAAACTTTTTTTCGGAAGCATGGAACAAGTGCTTGTAGATGTATTTTTCGCATCGCCTTTGCATCCACTGATCGCACATTGTGGGAATTTCCAAACCTTTCATCAATCTGGAGTAACCATTGAGTAAGCTGACAAGTCATGTCCTGTCTTTGTCAGTGCTGTCTCAACAAAGCAGCTTCCATTTCCAGACTCGAGGCAGAACTTTCCCCATTCGAGCGACTATCTAGTATTGGGTTGGATTTCTGTCGGTTCTCGACTCGAGGTTGCCTTGCTGTGGCTTTCACAGAATTTCGGTTTCTCGGTTCTTTTTGGTCAGGTTGACAGGAGTCCGACAAGGAAAGATGAAGAAATGTTTCAGAAGAAAAACAGCCAGTTTTTTCTTGTCTTTGTCAGACTTTAACGAGACCCGCCGAGTCAACTTTGAAGTCTGTGCACGACTTGCCTGGTTTTGAAATGCACAATAACGTAAGTACTGCGGCTCAGCCGTCACGATTGGCAAAAGATGAAAAGCACGATAATGTGAGGGATCTTTTCACTTTCTTTTGCGATGTTTCTGACAAGGTTGAAAAGAGAGAATTGACATTTGGGAACAAGTGATTGTGTTGAAGAAATGACAATGGTGGAAACTATTTTTTGCGCAGGAGTCTTTGTGTGATTTGTGCTGCTTTTGAAAGGTAGGAGTGGCAAATGAGGAATGAAAGTAACAATCAAAATTCTTTTCCTCACGTGAAAATTTTCAGTGAGACAGATTCTTTGTTGGAAATCTCGCGCCATTAGACATGTCGAGCGCGTGTAATCCTCGCTCTCTTCATCCCTCAAGTGGTCGGGGATTTTGACTCTCGGTTCTGTCGTGTCGCAAATCTTCAGCTGGGTGTCGAGAGCTCGGTGAGTCTGCACGACGACCTGCAGGTGTTCCCGGAGAACCTGCGGCGCCTGACGCTCACGTCGCGCGGCTCGCTCAAGCCGACGTCCGGGGACCAGGTGGACGCGCCGCTCGTCGCCATCCACGACGACAGGTCAGTTTGCGGTTCAGGCTGCGCGAGGCACTGCACAGAATCAAAGTGAAGTTTGCTGTCGTGCCAGCAAGAATCCTGAAGAAACGACAACGTGACCCTTGTTCACAGGTGTATTTCAGCTGTTTGAAAATGAGAGATCTGTCGATCTGAAATTGTTTGGAGTCTTCCATCCCTCAATCTTGGTGCTTCTGCAAGTTGTTTTCGTGTGTGCATGTGTTGGAAGTTTGTTTGCAGTGTCTGAGGAATTCATTCATTGTGCAGTGTGTTTCTCGCATGCCAGTCCGTCTAGTAACATGCCAAAGCGAGCAGTGCGACTGTGTAGTTGCTCAGTTGGACGCCAGCCCATCGAAAGCAAGTCTCCAAATAAGTACGGTTTGAGGGAACTGTTTCTTTTGTTTTTGAAACCTATTTTCGTGCAATCAAGCTTTAGTTGTTGTTTTTCAAGTGGTGCTCTTGTCATCAGTTTCGGATTTTGTGTGCTTGTTGGTTCCACAAACGGGCTGAGGTTTGTTCGATTGCGTTGCGTGTTCTCTTGTCTTGGCTGACTTGTTCTTTGATGCAGTTTTGGGTTTTTGTTCCTTTGTTCTTGTTTCTTCTTGATGTCGTTTGACAACGTTTTCATTTCGCAATCGTCAGAAACGTTGCCCGGTCCTCAAATGTGGCGAGCGGACACGATTTTCGAAAAAGTGACTCGGTTGTCCCATTTTTCATACACCCTGCACTATTTGAAAAGTAAAGTTGTTGACAACTTCATCATCGTTTGCGATGTAGGGACGACATCGACGGGCTCGACTACCTGAACAAGGGGCTGGCGTCGATCGCGCACACCATGATGAACGCAGCGGCGTTCACCTTCGACGAGGTGGAGCCGTGCCGCGCCGAGGGCCACGCGCGCCGCCGCGAACTCGCGCGCGACGCCATGCACATCACGGTGAGCGGGCGCACAACACTTCCGAGAGACCAAAATAGTGAAAATCGCCTGCTCATTGCGATAAAACAATTTTAATTAATTTTTTATGTGTGTCTGCGTGACTGGCCACAATAAAATGACATAATGTGTTTTGCCTGGCAAAAAAGGGTTTGATGATGTGTTTGCTGTGTGGGACCTCGTCTCTGAATTTGTGAGAGAATTCCAAGATGTGTTCGGCGTCTGATCTGAATTCCGCAGGCGTGTTCGTGTTCGTGCGGATTGGTGGTCTGAGGGAATTTGACAGAAGATGGGAAAACAGTTGATGTTAGATCTACACTTTGGTGTTGTGCACTTTTCAGGTGGAAGGCTTCGACGACTTGAACAATGTTTCACACAGAAAAGCCTCCACGAGGATTGTCAAGCTCAGCCCAACCAAGGTACATGAGATTGCATTGACCAAACTCACATCCGAGCAGCGAGGAGCTCTTCTTCGGAATGTAGATTGACCGGAATGACGGAAATTACGTGGTTTTCCTTTCAGAGCGACACCGACTACTGCATTGTTTACGACGTCGTTGCGTCGCATGGCCGCAAAGTGATCACGATCCGATCTCCACTGCAGGTGAGAAATGTCTGTCGGGTCTGAATCCGTTCGTGCGACTTTGAAATGTTGGACTTGATTATTTGAACCATTTCACATTGGTCACACAGCTGCGCAATCACTTGACGGTTCCTGTGGACGTGTTCTGCGACACTGAAGAGCTGCACAAATACAACAGCAACAACCTGGGGCAGCAGATGGGAGCCTTCACTCACTTGACGCGGGTGGAGCCAAACAACACTTACGACATTCCATTGTTCGTGGCGTATCACTGCAAGCTCTACGTGTCGCCTTCCGACTTGGGGTAAAAAATTCGGTGTTTTTCATCCAGCTTCATTTCTTGTCAATAGAATGTGAGATTGTTGTCATGAGCCTGAATGATTACCTTTGCGAATGACCGTGTTTTTTCCTTTTGTTGAAACTGAGACTTTCACTGAAGATTGTTTACATGTGCGAGACGCTTTTCTTTTGGTAAAAATGAGATTGCCTCAGATAAAGGGACAGAGAAGTGAACTCGTGTGAACCGTGAGGTATGTCGGCCGCAGAATGCCGTTTATGCGTCAAGTTTTGCTGCAGGTATGAGAAGGCAGAATCAGGAGTGTGGTGGCAGGAGTTGGCAGTCGCCAAGGAACAAAGTCGTTTCTTCACTTGTCTTCCGAAAACACAATCTACCAATCCGTTCCATCCCGCCCAGTACCCATTCTTCTTCAAGGTATCGCTTGACGTTGTCACAAAATGACTTCATACGATTTCACTTTGTCATCACGAAAATGAACAAAACATGGAACATGTTTTCTGTTTCCTTTGTATTTTGTGAAAGCTTTTTTGCGTAGTACAAGGCACAGAAGCCAGGAAACTGCATGGAGAGGGATTGACATTTGAATATGACATGACAGTTTTTTTTGTGCGGCTTCGGTTGCCACAAAGCATTGTCAGTGTCTGCAAGGCTTGTTTTGCAACTGCAGGTGAACTGTGAGGAGGGTCGGGGTGAGCGGCATGGAAAGTGTCTGCCGAACGTCATTCCGAATTACCTCATCCACCTCTACCCGCCTGTCATCCTGCACAACCTGCTGCCTTACGACCTCCAGTTCACACTCGAGGTGAGGACCGGGTCTCACCCTTAAAGCGCATGCGCCAGAAGTCAATGGGTGCGCCGTTGCGACAAACAGGCACCCAGTCTGACTTGTTCACAATCACGAGCGCATCTGTGTTTGTCTGGTTCGGGCCAAACTTTGTTTCAGTGGTCGGTCGCAAGTTTTTGCTCTGTCCGTGCACTGTAATACAACTCCTTCGTACGTTTTGCAGGCACGAACATCACGGAACGATCTGAGCCGCGGAGAATCCGAGGCCATTTACAGTCTGGATCTGAGCGAAGCGCCGAAAATATCATTCCAGGTACAACAAGCTTCAGGTTCTGACAGACAAACGTTGGTGCTTCAAAGGGAACTTTCATGCACAGATTACTTTGGCTTTCTCCTTTTGTTCTCGAGACAAATTGGTTCCAAGGATATTTCCCCGCATATTCCCTTGACCCCATCTCGATTCAGTGGAACCTGCGCTGGTGAGCATGCCAATTATGTGGGCATGAGTGCGTCTTCTGTCCGCCTCAACAACATTGCACTGGAAGAACTATGAAACTGATTTTCCAAAATTTCAATGGACTGTTTCTGAATCTTGGACTGTGGAATTCCACGTGACATGAAATCTGCCAGAAATGTGGTCTTGACTCGTTTTTCGCCTGCCTATATTATAACAAGCGTTGTGACTTTTGGCAGCTGTCTGAATACCTGGGCGGGGACTGGGTCGGGGTGCTGGAGCTCACCTCGGACCTCGAGACGTACCGGGCGGTGACGATGAACGAGATGGACATCAGTCTGCAGGGCGACGCTGAGAAGAAGCAGCTCAGCATCGGCGTGCATGTCGACAAGACCAACTCGATGGACCTGCACGTGTACTCGCCCTACTGGGTCATCAACAAGGCCGGGCTCCCGCTGCAGCTGAGGGTGAGTGCGCCACTGATCCTTGACCGTACCCGCTGCTGACGCGTCGGTGCGTGCAGCACCTGATCACACTTTAGCGTCTGCAGATCTGGAGATGACTCCGTGTTGAAGCGAGCTTGTTAGTCGCATTGTGGACCCTGTGGCAAACAGGCGACCCTTGAAACATCGAAAGTACGTTTCCCACTGTTTCGTTGTTTTCGTTTGGAACCCCTGACCGTACAACAACTTCAAGAGACAGGACAAACAAGTTCACCTCCAGCCCTGAAACTTGTGAACATGCTTTTGCCATGTTGCGGATTTGCAGGCGAAAGTGTTGATTTGAGATTACTTTGCGATGCAAGAAAAAGTAAAAGTAATTTGAAAAGCAAATGTAATTTCGATCAAGCAACGTTTTGCTGGAATGAATGAGCTCAGGAAGGTGGCAGCGCTTTCAGTTTTCTTTGTGTCATTTTGAGCTTTGTGAACATTGCATTCATCCTTTCGTGGGCTGAAGACAGTTTCAGTTGCTCTCAAACAGATGGTTTTGCCTGCTGCGCTTTTGTCATTGAAAAGCATCTCAGTGCAGCTGCGTTAGCTCAACATCTTTGAAGGAATATAGATCTTTCTTGCTGTGAAAACCGACCCACGCAAACACAACTTCAGCCGACTTGGAAGCAAGTGCAAGGGAGGTGATACAGGAAAGCAAGAGACGGACAACACTGTACCTGGCAACAACAATCACATCCCATCAGCGTAATTAGTTGTTCTGAGCCGTGTCTCTGGAAGCTGTCTCTGACTTTCTGTCGTTGGCGTCGACATCAAACTCCGACGGGTTAATGTTGTGATCGGCGGATCTTCGTTAATGACATCCTGGATGACCTTGCGCTCCCATCAGACGCCTGGCTGTCGCTCATTCATTCCAAAAGCAAAAAAGTGCGCCAAGCTTCTCGACTTGCACTCAGAACACGCTAACAGGGTCGTTTCGTCACAAAACGAAGCAAGAAGGTCGCAGCAATTAATCGCAAGAGGCTGCGCTGGCGGCCGCAGGGGAAAAGTAGAGATATTGTCAGGGTCTTCGGGTGATTATGTGATGCAAGCGTCTTGATTTCCATCGGGGCCCCAGGAAAAATCGAACTTTACCGTCTGCGTGACACTGAGGAAGGTCTGACAAAAGTCAAGTCTGGATCACACAGATTTCCCTGGGACTTTGAGCTGGATGCGACCTGACAATTTTGTTTGGATTGGGGTCCCCGGTCTTGACGTCTCATCATGTACGTCATGTTTCATAACGACATGAGGGAAGAAGACGCGTGGCGCGCCGGCCCGGCCTCCAGACTCCAGCCGACTTGGTGAAGGTTTCGTGGGGAAAAGTGAGCAGCACTCGTCATGATTACCGGCCTCGGGCACCTGAGAAATTGATTCGCGCTGTCGCGAGCCACCCCACAGTTGGGAAGTACTTTGATGAAGTACTTGCTGAAGAACAAGATAATGGGGGAAGCCATATGCACTTGCCTGCGAGTGAAGTTGGCTTTCGAGGATATCAGCAGGATGACATTTGCCGTGATGTTAGAGAATCAAGAAAAGTGGCCTGGACCGTTAGTTGAAAGGACGAAATGTCAACAACGTCAAGATATCGACAGAATTGTATTTGGTCAGTCAGATACATGCTTCATTTGTGGTCAGTAGAAAAGGAACAATTGAGACAGAAAACACGTGTGAGTCTGGGTATCTCTGGTCGTCTCCCCTCGTGTGTTGCTTGTGAAGAGAGTGCAGACCTTTTGAGGTCTGTTTACAGTCGGAAAAGAAAGGATGAAGGATCTTGCTTTTGCCCAACTGCTCTCGTTGTGTTTTCAAACATTCCCCACTGAATTGTTTTCAGAGTGGTGGTCAAGACAGAGAATTCGGGATGCGCTTCGTGTGACTGCGTGTGCAGACCTCCACTGAAAGTTAAATTGTGAGCGCATGGACACCACAGGCAACATAGAGCAAGAAACCGGTTCACTTCTTACCCCAACCTCATTCTGCAGAACATCAGACGAGCCTTTCAACTTTCAACATTTTAGTGTTTGTGATGCCGATCATTCAATGGCAACCCCACGAGTTTCTGGTTCCTTCAGCAGCAACGACAAAAGTTGCAGCCACAGAACCTTTGTAATCACTGGGGAACGACCATTGGCCTTCCTGTGCCTTGGGTGCGGAACGAACACAGTTGAAAGACTTCGCTTTGTCACTGTCCTTCCCCGAACCAATATCCGTTCTATTCTCGGCACCTGTTTTGGTCGCATCTGTGCGCAAATTAACGTGATAGCTAAAGTGACGCCTTTGAAGGTCTGTCCGTACATTAGCGCTTGTACCTGGTTTTCCATTCCAGCTGCAAATGGCTGTGTGACTGCAGGGAGAACTTGTCCCTCCGGTCTGTGAGTGTTTTCCTTGTCGCAGGCTGATTTTCTGCATTAGCGAGGCCCTTTCTGTCGAATAGGTCAGGCTTTAGCGCCGTTTCTTCTCCCATGTTGGACAAATCCTGTTGCATTTGCAGATCCTTTGGGATGAAAGTCCCGACCACTTGCACTCTCAGCAGAACAACCTTGTTCAGCAAAGTTAATTGAATTTACAAGAAGATTCGGGTATGTGAAGGTAAAAGCACTGCCTGTTCCTTCCTCTTAGATCTATTTGACTTACTCCGCAGAGACTAGAAAGCACCAGATTTGCACCGACAATGTCACAAAGCCGCTAAATGTCGGAAACTTCCAGCGCGGTGTAGTCCACGAGTTCGAGGAGGCTCCTTTGCTGGCGGTGCAGTCTCTTGCGTCTGATCTGCAGTGTGATCCAGAGCAGCACGGACAGCAGAACGAGCGCTCCGAACGCTGCGAGCACGGTGAAGGTGACGATCAGTTTGACCTCGTGGAAGCGCCTCGGCTCGGGTTTGTTGAGCACACAGAGGTCTGTGAGCCGCGTCCCGTTCACGACGGTGATTTTGCCCGTGAAGAGCGTCTCGCACCACGAGTACAACATGTCGTTGGCCATCACGGTGGTGAAGGCCTTGTCGCTGAGCAGCGTCGAAATAAACAGCATTATTTCGTGTGGATACATCTCGGCAAGCCCTTTCTTCTGCTGCCTTCGTAATAAATCCGTTCAGACCACAAATCACAAATTCATGCGGCACTGGGCCTGTTTCAAGCTTTTGTCTCCAAATAAGCTTTTCTCTCCAGCAGCGGACTTTTTATGGAGCAAATGAATTGGAGGGGAGTTGTATGAATGTCGGAAGCCAGCAGGTTGACAGTAGATAAATGCGAAACCACTAGTTGCAGGAGCGAACAGATCCGAAAGCCACGAAGCGTGTGAAGTCATTTGGCGAAATCCACAACAGTGAAACTCCATTAGCGAACTCCATTCGTCACAACCTCTTGTTGAAGGCCGCGCCGGGTTTTACACACATTCGCCGCTAAAATCCTGTGGAATTCCTGAGCAACAGTTCTTCCCGGAGGAAGGGGATTTCTTGAATTTCCCTTCTAGTGTTGAAGGAGGGGTTTCCTGTGACTTCAGTGTTCGTTAAAGTTTCATGTGGCCACGTGCAGACAGACGAGATACAAACATTCCATTTGTGACATGCTGTTCAGAATATGGCAGAGTTGTTCCTTTCGTATAATTGCTCCAATTCAACGTGTGTTGATGTTTCACCAAGGCCTTTCGTGTAGACAGAGCCTTTGAACGAGCACCGTTCGTAAATCGTTGATTTTCTTTCCCTTGGAAGCTTTTCCAGCGAAAAGGAGCGTGGAATTAGCAGTCATTGTGGGTGCGTTCTGCTTTACCTGCTGCGCTGCAGTTGTGAAAAGTCTCAGCCCTTCTGTTCTCCACAAGTTGATCGAAGTTGTGCAAATGTTTGGCAATCCCGCATCGCGCGCCTCGCTGCATAAGGATCAACAGATCAAACCCGCTCCTGCTGTCCGATCTACCACCACCACATGAAGGTTCTTCTGAGCTCTGCACCGAGAAGTAAAAAAGTTCACATTCTGCTAAGTGCATTTCCCAGAGGCCACAGGCGTGTTTTCCAAAATAGAAGTCACTGAGTGAGCTGTTTGACATCCACACCTGACATTACCACAAAGTTCCTTCAAAGTTCCACAGAAGTCCCCGAAGGGTCTTGCCAATAAAGGACGACGTGCTGTGTTCCTGCGTGAAAGGTGAGTTGCTGTGTGTTGAGACACAAGCTGTGACAGCCTTCCTCAGTCCCTGTGTAGCAGCTTCGTGTGGCTCGAGCGAGCGAGCGAGCGAGTCGCTTCACCATGACATTTCCCTGGTGACTGAACAATATTACTTTCCACAAATACTGCAAAATTACGCGTAGATCTATCTTCAAACCATTCTCGTTTCAGCAGAGGTGTGAACGACAACAAAACTTGCAAGTCTTTTCAGTGCGTTGCACGTAACCGTCAAGTTTCCTCAGAATTTACGGCAGTGGCTGTTTGAAGGCAGATCCAACGTTGTATACTTGGGCAGGAGTAGTGCTGTCGTCCTGGCAATGACGAACACTCCCGTGGGATCCCGCTGTTGGATGACGTGACCCGACATGGACAATCAATCCAAATTGCTTTTGTTGTATTCTACCCACGGACAAATTGCTTGTGAAAATGAGCACAGGTGAAATTGTCCTCGTGCGTACGATTGTTCAGCAAGTTTCGCTTTGAATGTGGCACGGCAGCGTGTGCACACCATTCGTATGCAGAAACCTGGTGCTGCGTCACAGCCGCTCAACTCTTTAAAATCCGTACAAGTCCAACCGGCAATCACGCGTCTTTCATTAAGTCGGCAATTATCACGTAAATCGTGATGAAGCATCGTTCGCTCCAGACTGAAATTAGTTTTGCTTTCTTCAGCTCTGTTCGTTAGATCTAGTTCTGAGAGAACGTCTCATCAGTCTTGTGTCCCTGCTCCGGAGCAAGCTCTGGTTTAACTTGGAGTGGTATTGATGCCTTCAGTATCGAGCGAGGCAGTGAAACGAATCCAATTTAGTCCCGAGCGCAGATTTAAGATGTTGAGTTGTGGCGCAGCTTGGCAAAAGAGGTGCTGTGTAAGTTTCTGGAAAGGCGAAGCATTTAGCTCCAATGCAGCTGGAGGTGACATTTTCTTGAGTGTCCCAGTGTCCCTTCGTTACCTGAGATTGGCAACGAAAAGTTGATTCTCAGTCTGTAAGCTTCAGGGAAAGGAAGCTCTCAAGCCAGAGTGCCTCTGACGCTGCTTGAAAGTCTTCCTCCGGCAGGAAACATCCACTCCTCTAATTTCAAAGAAGCTTCACTCAACAGACCCTGCACACGTCATGAACTGATCCTGAAAGTCCTGTCAAGAAACGTAATGATTACATCTGCTGTGTGCCAGAGAAGTCTGCATCGTTCCCACAACTTTCAGTCCGACTGTCAAAACGTGTTGCCAAACAGTCACCGCCCGGCCGACAGGCTGAAAGGTCGTCCAGTTTGGCGTCGTTGTTGCCGTCATTATTGCCAGTAGAACCCAGGCCTTTTGGATGGATGACTCGTGAGAGTTCCTTGTCTTCCGTCTGTTGAAAGGCTGCAGTTTTGAGATAACTCGACCAAATATTGCGTTGTCAGAACGTGACAGATGCAGGTCGCCTCGTGTCCCTTGTCTTGAGGTGAGGGCAGCTCAGCTGCGACTTCACCCGCGTTCTAATGATAGTGGCCAGCACTATCTCCGCCTGGTTGAGAACCACAATGCCCTCAGCGATAAGTGTGTGTGTGTGTGTGTGTGTGTGTGTGTGTGTGGACATTTGCTGGTGAGGTTGGTGGTGGGGAAAGGGTGGAGACAAACCAGTGAAGTTCAGAGGTAACAAAGTGATCAAGTGTTGTTTCTGAACATTTTTGATTTTGATGGTTTTAAATGTGGGTTCTCAGGTGCAGCAGCCAAAGAACAGAGACTGGTGTTCATTCAAGTAGAATCATAAAAGGTTCAACACAATGTACAGAAATCCACACAAGGGTGAAAGAGAAGCTCAAGAGAGTCTTTTCTGCCAAACTTTTGTGGCCTAAACTGAAGTGTAGTGGTTTGCTTTCCATGATGTCCCAGACGTGACAGTGACTTTTCACCATCATATCTTGTCGTTCAGCGAAAACAAAGGACTGAAAAGTCGCGGTTTGTGTTGTGTGGCAGCATTTGGGTACACGACCATGTTGCCCAAAACAATAAATGACAGAACTGGTGCATTTGAAACAAGTAAAGCATTGCACAGGGCAACTGCAGGTGCGATGTCACATAGGTGTTTGCTTTGGTGGTCACGATTCCTTTGTTGTGCTTTGCAGGGTGATGTCTTGATGGAGATGCCACAAACTGTATGTGCAAACATGAATAAACCACACAGACCAATTGTCCCAGGCCAGCACCAGCATAGCCGTCTGGTGAAATTTCCTGAACAGTGGGGGGGAGGGGGAATCTTTGCTGATTTGACATGACCTGAAAGTTTTTGTGGCACTAAATGCTCTTCCCTAAGGGGACATCGCACAGTCACGTCGCAGTTGTCGACCGGGTCGGCGGGTCAGTATAATTCAGATGCAAGCAGCCAAACAAAGGTGGACCCTGACAGCTTCTATCTGACAAATGGAGGTGGCGCTGTTTTGCTGACAGGAACTCGTCCATCAAAAAACATGTTTTCAAAACTCGCGGTCCAATCCTGGTGAAGTGGATCCACGCACACTGTGAATGACGGTTTTTTTTTCTGTCACGCAGCCCATTAACTTGGAAAGTTCTCGATATTGAAGCAATTTGGAAAGCACGAGAGAGATGGCCTTTGTCACGCAACCACTGCAGGGTATCAGCCAAACCATATATGACGAGTTGATGTTGATGACAGAGTGCAGACCCACAGGAAATTAAAGGTCATACATCATATGCGCTGGGGTCAGAGCATTCAATTTGCGCTGATTTGCTCAGACCATCTTCTTCAAACAAATATCCCGCATCTGTGAAGTGAACAGACTTTTCAACGCTGCAGTTTTGCGGTTATATCTTCGCGTCTTGGCCGGCAACACTGGGTGATCCTGAAGGTGTGCATCGGATCTCTGCCGCCAAGGGATGGAGGTCTGTCAATGAACCGCACAAAAGATTTGTCGTCATAATGTTCGTCGTCCACAAATCCCCCCACGAATAGAATATAAACGGATGGAACGATATGAGCAGGCACCATGCCTGACCATTTTCAGTTCTAAGAAAAAAAGAAGCAATCCCTCCATTCTGATGAACAACCGTCAGAGTGTGCTGAAACTCAGCAAAAAATAGCTCCATGGAGCTCGCGGTGATTTGAGGAAATTTCACTTGCTCTGATTTGGCTTACTCTGATTTGGCTTGCTCTGATTTGGCTTGCTCTAATTTGGATCACTCAAATTTGGCTTGCTCTGATTTGGGTCACTCTGATTTGGCTTGCTCTGATTTGGGTCGCTTTTTTGTCAAAATTCTTACTTTTTTCACTCAATATTCTCAACTTAGGAACTCATTTAGCACACACCCAAATGAGACAAATTTGACCAAATGGAACTTTTGCACATTATTTCACAACAATATCCACATATCAAC
>JAAUXT010037750.1_pt1 | contig 30547 bp, 31 predicted proteins | sample 7278171 | NCBI WGS metagenome assembly JAAUXT01 (sample SAMN14350112, study PRJNA611818) | marine sediment metagenome | isolation source: surface marine sediment (1.8m) | place: French Polynesia: Moorea | collected 2018-08
CATGTTCTTTCCCACTCTCCTCTGAAGCTGCACCTGTAGCACAGCTTCAGATGCTTTCCAGGAGTGGCGCATCGTCCAACCCGGGGTGTAGCACCTGTAGCACAGCTTCAGACCCCGGTTATAAAACCACCTGTGATACTGTTTTCTGGGCTTCTTACCCAAGGGGCTCAGGTAAGTAAAATAAACCTTTCCTGCAACGCACGTACGTGTGGCTAGTTTATGTGACCCAGCCAACAGAGACGGGAGACCCAGCTCCCTTCTCTGGGCGAAAGCTGCGACAAGGCTCTGCCAGCCGATGGCTCAGGAACGTAGCTGGTACGAGCACACCCATACATAACACACACAACATACTCGAACCTTAGATCTGACAATGGAACGGAGACCAGTGCCAGTCCCCAGCCCCATTGCCTATTCAGGTGACGCCGCACATTAGTTGCCTTTATCCTGCGGCTAATAGCGCATCTTTCCTTTGTCACCCATTGTCCACCACCTCCCCTATCCACTCCTCCCAGGACACCGTCACTGCACTGAATCTCAACCAGATGGACAATGTGTGAACTTCGTTCACAGAAAACAAGACTTCTTGTTGTCCAACCAGCTGTCGTGTACTCGTACTTTGAATTTGGAGAAGCGCTGAACGACGTTTGCAAGCTTATACAAGAATGGTATTCTTCATACCTCAACTGAGGTCACAGCGCGTACATAAAGTAAATAGAAGGCCTGTTGTCGTGGTCGTCATTGTTTTGCCGTCAGGCATGCAAAATGGTCGATCAGGACATTATTCCAATGTTCCAAACACATTTCTTGCACACCTGTGTTCTAACTGTGCATGTCGAACAACTTACAGGCAGTTGGATTGTGCTTTGCATACGTACTACCAACCCGCAATCCGACTGTGATTAGTGCAAACGAGAGTCTGCGGGGAGGGAAGGAGGATGCGACCGTTTTACTTGCAGGAAGAAAAGAGATTCGTGAAACACTGAACAATCTGCGACTCAAAATTACCCCAACTCTTGTGTGCACAGAGACCCTCTGACCCACAGACATGACACCCCACATCAGTGGTTTGTCAGGGTCCTTGTCATGACCATTGTGGTGTTTAGTGATTCAGCACGCCTGTTTCTTCAAATGTGCCTCTGTTGACCCGCTGTGTGAACCCAAAGGGGTTCGCTCCAGCTGGAGGAACACCAGGCCTTTCTGGTTGCAGGGTACAGTGCAGGAAATGTGAATGTCAAACGCAAACAAGCGGAGAATTCACTCACTTAGTTGGTGAAAAGCTATCCATGGACACAGCCTCAGTACATTTGCCTGGATGTCTTGCGCCGGATAATTGAAAACAGGCCCATTTACCTCAAACTGCCACTGCTTTTTGCAAAAAGAGACCCATGCCTGGGCTTTCAGGCCACACAGTAGAAAAAAACCAATGCTTGGAAGATGTTTGTTCGGACCAGTCCAATTATGGGTAACTGGGCTTCTCAAAAGGAACTGGGCTTTTCAAAAACATGATACAAAGTTGACTGGCAAGACGCGAGTTGCGTGATCGGTCTATCTCGCTCTGCACAACAAACCTCTGGCTGACTCTCCCCCAGACCCCACTTGCAAAACACTGTACCTTTCCAAGTAAAATCCGCCAAGCAATCTTTTGAAGTGATCTCGGTGCAAAACTGCGAAAAATAACTGCACAAAAGTCACCACCAAACTGGCCGGAATACGCTTGCAGGAAATGCATGGTTGAGAGATCACATAACATACTAAATCTGTCCAAAACACGGGAAGGCCAGTGAGGCCAGACAATTCTGACATTCCCATCAGTTTTGAGTAATAAACGCACCGTGGTTACGAGCGGACCTGACATTTTCGCTTGCACATCCGCGTCACCTGACCTGAGGACATCCGCAGAACGTACACACAGCGCTGGAAATGTCAAGTTGTCAATCTCTCGTCACACGGATTCAGCGCTGAAGAACATTTCCGCCCGAAACAACCTTTTTAGTGCTCAAAGACAAATTCAGGATCCGGAAGCGGACATCCCGAATCCTGGAGCACCAGCGCTCGGTTCTGAACCTCGTACTCTTTTGCACAAAGGCGACTGCCGGTGTGTTGCAACATGTGAAAGTTTGGCAGTGAGCAGGAGCGGACCAAAGATTCTGTCACAGAAACTCAGGACATGCCTCAACGTTTATCCAATTTTTCTGCAGACTCGCGGTTTCGTGACCCGATCTCGATGGCGATCCTCGAGCTGCAGGAAAACGGCCGCATCCAGATGCTGTACAACAAGTGGTGGAAGAACCGCGGCACGTGCAACAACGACGAGAAGCAGCAGGAGAAGGAGGCCAGCTCCCTCGGTGCGTTTACGCCCGTCGTCTCAGGTCGATTTGCAAAAGAGAAACCTCTGGGAATTCGTCGGGACGGCCAGTCACAAGTGGCGTTCCATGTCAACTCTGAGCAATTTGCCTCTGACAATTTTGCAAACAATGAGAAATGGTTTTCTGCAGGTCTCGCAAACGTGGGTGGTATTTTCGTGGTGCTGGTGACAGGGCTGGCGCTTGCTGTGATTTCCGCCGTCGTTGAGTTTGTCTACAACGGACGCAAACACACGAACGATAAGGTACCCACATTTTTGCAGGAACCACAAACTTGCCAACGAAAATTCGTGATCTGATAGTGCGGGACTTGCACAAAATAAAACCTGAAAACGTGACTGAAGGGTGACAGCAACGTTACGCTCAAAGCACAGTGGAGTATTCGCGACCACAACTTCGGTGTTCCAATTACCAGATCACTGACACAGAAAAAAATAACATTTTCGTGGCTCTCAGTGGAAAGTAGTCCGTGCTACCGGTCTGCCATTCATGCAGGGCGTTTCAGACTCTCTCCCCCTTTTCTCATGTGTTCGGAAACACGGCAGTCTAGTCTGCAACAACGAGTCAATCTTCAGGCTTCACGCAAAAGTTGCATGGCTCTCCGTCTTTCTTTTCAGTATTCCTGCTCAGGAGGTCACCATGTCAGACAGGTGAGTGGCTCTAATTGTCGTTATTTTTCACTTTTTGTGGAAATTGTTTTCCCTTCTTTGTGCCTCAACAGTCTCTTTATTCTTCCACTGAAATTTTCCGGTCTCCTCTAGCCCACGACGGAAATCTTTTTTGACCCATGACATGTTCGATAATAATATGTTCAGGCCGCCTCTTTCTGCAGTTTTCAAGACAATGTTCTCGCACAGTGTTTGGCTCCACTGCTGAAACAAGACGTAAAGAGTTCTGGACCTGTGCTTTGCGCTGCTCTGAAAAATGTGGAAAATTTTTCTCGTATTTCAAACTTACAGCAATCACTCTGGTCGGAGATGATGGAGGAACTTCGTTTTGCGATCCGGTGCCACGGATCCACCAAGCGCCCCGCCCTCAAACGCAAGTGCTCCAAGTGCGGCGGCGGTAACGACGGTGCTGGCAGTAGCGCCGCTGCGCAGTCGCACCATGTGATGACCGGGGACGCATGCGCGGGCAGCGCGCTCGTGGACTCGCCCAATGGAATCATCCAGCTGAGGGACGTGCGGCGATCGCCGCGATCGCCCCTGCCCTCCACCGCCCCCTCTCCATACAGAGACGTCATAGGCGCAGAGCCAGGACGTTTCAGATACTCTGACGCTGTGCACATGGGGCGCCGGTCCCCTGACCCGTACCACGTGGAGTACAGAGACACTGCTACCTAGTACTCAATTCGTTGTTTGTTGAAGTTCCACACTGAACGTGAATTTGGCACTCAGAGAAACTGAAATCAGTGCCTACAGTGATGTGTTCAGATTTCTTTGCAATCAGCCAGAGCGGACAAACCGAACATGTGAAACAGGAACACTTGTTGCACAAATGAAACACCAACTCCAATGGGACCAAACAGAACCTGATGGCGAAGTTCAAAACAATGCCACCTGGAAACGGAAAGCTCAAGATGGAATCTTCAAGACCACAACGCACGCGAACACAAAAAAGTCCAGTGGGACCTTTGTTCCCAGATAGTCACTGGCGGAAAATTTCGTCCGAACAAAACCTGCAAACATCCCGTTTTTGATGTGCTGAAAGATCGGGATGGGACTGTTGTGTCCAGTGACTCCCTTCTGCACGAGACCAAAGGACCACGGTTGGTCTTGTCAAATTCCCTGGTGACGGCAAAGCAAAATGGTTGGTGATAATTGTGTAAAATGTGATCATCATTTTCAATTGTTACTGCCGAAATTCATTTTCGTTCCAAAATATTTTGTTGCCAAGAATAGATTGTCTTCTGTTTTTGACGCTGAGACTGTATTCATGTTTTTCGTGTGTCTTGTATCGAAGCCACGTTCGCAACACAGCTTGAAACGTCTTGGTGGGCGTGTGATGTTGCTTCCCACACGCAGATGGGATAGAACGTCCAGTCGCACTCAGATGTCGCAGGTTTCACGTGTTGCTATGATTGGCTGTCTGTCCGTGTCGGCGACAAACCAGAAGCAGGGGCGCTCAAAAACTGCAGTGAAAAAGATAGTGACTCCACACAAAAAAAAACCGTTGTGTTTCCATGTTAGACAGTTGTAAAAACATGCACTTTCAGTCTTTTGTGAACTCGTAGAATACTCAAATTGACTGCGTGGATCGGTCAGTGAAAAGTAAACTTTCTTTGTTCAGCACGGTCACTTTTGTGTTTTGCAATTGAATGTTGATACTTTTGTCAAATTAAATTTTGGTTGCAGGTCCCTCTGATGACTTAGGTTCCAAAGTTTTGTTCATGATGTGTACGAGTTGTGAGGTTGGTTGAAAGATTAAAGGATGAACCGAAAGAGAAGACACGTGTGTGTGTGTGTGTGTATGTGTGTGTGTGTATGTGTGTGTGTGTGTGTGTGTGTGTGACGCTGGACGTTCAAGCGCGTTTTGTGTGTGCATAGCCTTCAGCCTCCACGCTGTCATTCCAAATTCAATTTCAACACAATCGCATCGTGGACTTGTCAAGCTGCCAATGATTTCTCAGAGCTCAGCAGAATGCAATGCGTGCGTGGGGTTGAAATTATTTTTGCTTTCTTTAGAACTGTGGAGAACCTGCAGTGGGGTGGTGTTCTGCTCGACAAGTGACCGCGAGCGCTGCGTGGATGACTCAAATCACAAAAGTGTCACTTGATAAGAGAAAAAGCGAACACGAACCACAATATGGTACCCATGGCAGAAATAGGACATTGTTGCGCAAATGCGTGTAAATACGATGGAAATAAAAATTTGTAACAAAAAGACATTTGGTGTTTTCGCTGATCTTTTACCAGATCTATAGAAATGGAGTTGCAGGCAGCAACAACCAACAAACAGACTTACGATGTCTTGCAACTCTCGGACAGAGTTTGACACCACACCTATGCATGGCCAAATGTTGTGCTTGGAACAACTGTTTGAACTCGCACCGGAAAAAGGTGCACCCTCGACGACACATTGATGCCTTGACGCACAACCCGCTCCAACTGCTTCTGTGGTGACAGATACCACCACGGACGAAAATGGGCTGAGACCAACCTGACCCTGACCGGGATCAAACTTCAGCTGGCCTTCGTTTTTGAACAACTAAACTTTGTCTTTCCGGAGATCAGGGGAGTCTCCCTGCATCACCAAACGACGGACAGGAACAGCCAAAGTCTTTCGTTTATCTCTCAAATGTGCAGTCTTGCCAAGAAACAAGAGCTCAACAGGCAGTCAGTCAGTCAGATTCTGATGGCTGGAGCTGATGTGAGGTGCAGTTGGCGTTTGACGCGTCCCGGTACACCTAATTAATTTAACGTGGGACGTGAGACGAATGACGAAGCCATCCGCGAGACCGACGCGCTCACCGAGAAAGTGATGGACAAAGGATTTACGAGCTCAATGCCTGGATCCCTCGATGTCTTCTTGCGTTTGTTTGTGGCTGTATTTTGCTCTTTTCGCATTTACTTCTGCATATTCAGAGTGCGTGCTCCTGCACGTGTGTTTTCGTGTGCGAGGGGGCTCAGCAAAGTTTAAAAGATGCAATGAAAAACTGGTGACATGCTCCAAGCAAAATTCCTGGTCCTCACCCGAAGAAGAATAATTGTGGAACAGAAATTTCGTGAAAGTCACAGTGTGCGTTTTGTTGCTCTTCGTTGCGAGGCAAAACAACACAGGTTTTCGACTGCATGGAATTCTTTGGCGCACTTTACCTTATCTGTTCGCGCATGGAAGGTGTCAAAGTCGGCATTTTCTTCAGAAATGTCGTTTATTGTGGAAGAAAATTGCAAAGGTATCTTTTACAGGTCCCATGTACAGATTTATGTACATTTGCATTTCGGATCATGTTGATCAAGTCACTTCTGTCGACGCAGTTTTCTTCTGGTTTGAAAATGTGAGCTTCGAGAAGACCCAACTGAACAGACAAAATACGTAGAAAACATTGCTTTCAGAGACGGACTGAGATTCTATCCTCGTATATTCGCGGCAATAAAAGACACAAAGGAACTGAATTCAAGAACACCTTTTCGTGAACAGAAAACAAACTTGCCAAACTTTTCATTTGTTTCAAAAGAAAGCCGACAGAAGTCCGTACATTTCTGGAAGACACGTTGTTGCTGGAACATGGATGACAAACTCCTTGAAACCAGTGCAGCAGAAACAACACAAAACTCTTGATTCTGCGCTCTTGTGTGGAGTACCAGACTGCACAAAAGAAAGTGCGTGAACATTCACATTTCGGTACTTGTACCACCTCAGCTTTTTACAAAGTTGATCCGCTTTGAATTGACATGAGCGGATCAACCTCAACCGTTCATTTGCATGGGATTTGATTGCAAGTGGGACATCCCCATTTGTGATTCTTTAAAAAGTCTAAAAGTGCACTTCATTCGATGCAAACAACACTGCACAATGATCAAGGCACTGTCTTTCACCGCTCAATCAAACCACCAGCGAGTCTGACTTTCCAAAAGAAACAACATTGTCATTTGTATCCACTTCTGCTTTTGCAATTTCTATCAAACAAGCAAGCCATGAGAACCAACCAGTTTCCTGCACACTCTGATAAAAAAGAACACATTCCTCATACGGGCAGAATTTTCAAAAAGTTCAATCACAACGACACAAGTGCAAACAACGCATACAGTGGTATGTTTATCTCAAGTGTTGAAAATACAATGGTCATCTCAAGAAACGTGAGCTCCAGGGATTTTGTTAAATTCAACTCCTTCTGCCCTTTCAGCAAAATTGTTCCCTGCACAAAGAGCAGGAAACACAAAACCCAACAAGAGGCAGGGCGAAGATCCTGGTGTCAAAATCCTCCTTGGTGACCCACGTTTTCACAGTGACCACAGTGCAGAAGACAAATTCAACCATTTCTCCATGATGCGGAAGTTATGGTAATGTGCAGCAGTTACATCATTTTATGGTTTGCGATATTCATTGATCAGCTTCCAGCAGCTCTCCACAAACGACAACGAAGTTATCCAAGCAACGACTCGTGCTTGACTCCCCATCAATGTATTTCCGTCGATGCTGGAGTTGTGCCGCAATCCTTGACACCGCAGGTCTTCCACCATTCATTGTCTCTTTTCTCTGTTCAAAAGTTCCTCCACTGCTCCTGAGTCCCTTCTGTCCACGCGAAGCTCACCGTGGATGTTCTTCAAGTCTTTCCAACTTCTTCTTCAACAATTCATTGGTTGAAGCATTCAGCCAAAAAAAGACTGAAGACGAAGACTCGACAACTCTCCACTCTAGAGTCTACTGGTCGCCCTTCATCAATGAAGGTATTCATCCTTGAATCCTATTGGTTGTTTGGCGGACGCTGGGTAGCCCGTGTTGAGGGGCATCAGAGTGGTCCCGTTACCCTCCATGTAATAATCGGGGGCGTCCTGCCGCTTCTTAGGGCTGGCCGGTTTGGTGGATTTTCCACAGCAGGAAACTGCGAAGCGAAGCTCGTTGAGTATCTCTGTGCATAGCGGTTGCTGTAACGAAGGCATAATGGCAAGAATCAGGTTGGTATGCGGCGAATGAGACCACGCAAATGACAAACGCAATTCCGACACTGAAAAGGCTGTCATGTTTGTCGTCTGTTCTCGGTTGGTTCTAGGGAAGCTTGATCGTTTTGATCTGCCCAACCTTGGACTGAGTCAATTGACTTGGGACGGAAATTCTTTCTCTTGAATGTCAAACATGGAAGTCCGACAAAACTCTGGGAGAATTCTGAAGTCTCTTACCCGATCGATGTCGGCGTTTTTGTGTGCCTTGTAGATGAACTCGGCAAAGGCGACGACCAGCCCGAGAAACAACCCTGCGACGAGCACCACGAACACGCCTGCAATGATGTGGAGGAGGTGAGAGGAGAAATGAATGTGCGAAGGAAAGAGAAATGAACAAAGAGGGGGGGAGGATTGTTTTGCCTGGAGTAACCAAGGCTCTCTTCGTCACAAGATCAACACGCGTCTGATTTCTCGGCGTTTGCCTACCTCCCACATTGGCGATGGCCAGGGCGTTGGCGTCCTTCTTGCCTTGGTCCTCCTCGCAGTTCTTGGTTCCTCTTTCTTTCCACCACTGGTTGTATAGCATCTGCAGAATCTGGTCCTCCTGCAGCTTGAGAATCGCCTCTGATATCAAGTCTCTGTAAGGCGAACCTGAAATCACAGCACAAACCCGCTGTCAGCAAGATGCCAGGGCTTCTTGAATTTCTCCTGACAATTTATGCTTGTTGAAAAACTGAGCCTTTCATTTCAAATTCTACGTGGCTCTCAGTGAGAAGAACGCCTCTCTTGAAATCGTTGTTTCTTCAGCTGTGCACCCAGTGAGTTTTCAGACCTGCAGCACCATCCCAGGAAATTTTGAGAAGGTACCGATCCTCACAAGATTCGCATTCAAACCACGCAAACCTGCAGAGTCTCTTCAAAACCCAATTAATTGATTCAGGTACCATTCTGATTTTTAATTAAGTTTTGAGCAATTTATCATGATTTTCGCGGAGGCTTGTTATCATTTCCTTGTTCCCGTTAATCTGTCTTTTTAAGCAGCGTCTTCAGGTTGAATTCCAGCCATTTTAATCACACTGCAAAAACATTCTTGTCCTGAAACACCACCGACAACGTCGGAATCATAAGGGAGCGACGCTCAAAACGTTCAAACGTTCGTGACAACAATATCCAAAGCTCATGTCAGTGTCTGTTTTCATTTGGATATGCTTTTTCTGTTGATTTTTGAACTCTTTTCCAAAGACATTGTTCAAAATTTTCTTTCAAACAACACATGTTTTACTGTCTATCTCATTTATTCAAATGTTATTCATTTGTCTCAGAAAACAAGACACTACTTTTCCTTTCGAGCCAGTCGGGGTGCAGAACAGCGACCTATCCTCAATAAAACAACTTTCTCCGCCTGTGTCAACCTGCATTTGGCTGAGCTGTTTCTGCACCCAATCTCTTACCAATGGCTTCACTCCAGAACTTTCAGTCGTTGGGAAGAAGGCGAATCTTCACAGTGTGCATCCCACATCCTGTGAACTGGAGCTTGTATCCGCGCTGTCGTGTCGCAGACTCCATAACTCACGGCCAAATTAACTTACTGAGCCCGTAATGCCATTGTTTTCCTTCACGAGCAGGACGCATTGTCAAAAGAACTGGTTCAGTGTCAATGTTGCCATCCTCGTCAGTTTGAACAGCAATCGAGTTCTCTCTGATTTGTCACGCAAAACACAAAGGTCACACACAGTCCTCGAAGGTTAGAGAAGACCGCGAAACAGCTTCAAAATTTCAGAACGAGCAACAGTTTGTCACTTTAAAATTCAACGGGCACAGATGTTGACATTTCTGTGAAAAGTGCCTGAAGCCAAAGGACCCAGAAGTAGACCAAAAACACCTTTGTTATCTGGTTTGAGAAGCAAATGCATTCAGGTGTTGCCACAGCTCGTGTCCATTCTTCAGTTGGAGAAGAAGCAGGTTGGTAATTTCCATCCTGTGGGGCCTGTGAAGCCTTTTGTTTTCCTTCACGCAAACGGGGGGTGATTAATACTCCATAGGATTGGCTCGAGTGGATTGGGGCCGAGCTAATGGAGATATTGCGCAGAATAACGAGCGTATTAATACGACGGAGCAGCTATTGAAGAGCAATGAAGATCTCCCCGGAAGAATGTGCGGAAAGTGAAGCAATGGTCGATCCGGTGGAGCGCCTTCAGACCACACTGTGCAAAACATTTTTTCTCGTGTGATGACTGATTGCAGATGCCCAAATCATACGTTCGTTCGCTTTGAGTTTCCCCAAATTCTTCTTGTCAGTATTGTGTTTGTATTTTGCTGTTGAAATTGCCTCTCTACGAGTCGCAGGGACTCAAGAAGTCTGGTACCCCCGCAAACACAGCAAAACTCGTACGTTTGTTTGGGGCCCCGTTTATTGTTTCCCATCCTGAATTTTTCAAAGTTCTTCCTCGCGGTTTGCCCTCGACTCAACCCAATCCTTGTTGGGTGTCCTGTACAGTGGTGCATAGAAAATCTGATTGGCACTCACCCTGTGGGGTTCCAATCCCATATCCTTTGGAGTCCAGCAGACCTCCCACTTGCACAAGATCACAGTCTCTCTGAGTGATGTACTCATTCATCGTGGACTCCAACAGATACGCGTATTTTCGGGTCTTCACCCACTCGATGCCCTGCTTGGTGTTGTTCACGAAGACTGAAGGTTGAGCTTGCGACATGAAGTTCCACATTCGCTCGTATGTCGGGATCTTCGATGTCTGTAGTCAGAAGGAACGGAAGTCAGTTTCAGGGCACAAATTAGAGGTTGAAATACTTCTGCGCTCAAGAAAAGAAATGCGTGTGGTAAGTCAATATGAGAACAGACAATGGAGAGGAAAGTCATCAGTCAGGACCTCAAGATTGCTGGGGTCTGACAGTACTACCTTGAAAAACGTCATGGTTGACCCTCCGTTGACAGTCCCGTATCTGATGTCCGTCTGTTTGGACAGGTCGTCGGCGTTTTCAATGGGGCTCGTCATGCGCTCAACGGTGAGGAAGGCGGCCAAGTTGGCGGTGTAGGATGAGATCATGATGAGGGTGAAGAACCACCAGATCCCGCTCACGATGCGCGTCGAGACGGCGCGGGGTGCCACCTCCGATCCTGAGCACAGAAACACATGAGTCGGAATGGTACCATTGCGCAATTTTCTGGCACATTTTCCTTGTTCAAATTTTAGAATTGGAAGAACCCCAAAAATGTTGGTCTTGTGGGTTTTTGCTGAGGGCTCTCACCCTCGGTTGTATAAGGATAGCTGGAACACACCTTGCTGCATGAGTGTACCCAGAGTGAACCACAAGGCGTTGCGGAATGTAAACTGAGTCGTCACCTCGTCGTCGGTGGGTTGGCAGGAGTAGGGAGGTTCCCATTCATAAGGGGAAAACCTGGACAAACACAACACAAACACATGCGCGTGAAGGGCACTCAAGAAGGAGGCATTCAAAACACAACACCTACAAGGGGTAAAGAACTTGGGTCACAAGCAGCAAGCCAAACAAGAACGCACACACAGAAAGGTGGGGCGCCCCATGAAACTCCACACTGGGCAATTGAATTATTTCAGCGCAACGAAGTGTAGAATGGGACTAAAAGAGCAGGGGTAACGACGTTTCCTCAGAACCTCAGACCAGCTTTCGAACAAACCTTTTGTTGCTTTCATATCCAAAAGCTGCAAACGGACCAGAAGAAAAATTTTCCCTTCCCAATGCTGAATTCATTGGAGTTTCAGACGAACAAGTGAAACAAGACAGTTGAAGGGAACACAAATACAACGCAACCTGGAAAGCACAAAACAACACACCGCACATTTCAAGAAAAACTCACGCTGTACGACAACACCCGACCAGAGGTACGAGTACGAGGTGTTTTACATTCATGAGGTAAATGTGAACAGGATACCAGAATGATGCGTCGGATGCAAATGCGCTGATATGCAAAATCCATATGCTCGTCCTGTCCACAATGAACACTCAACATTCATGGGTCTCAGAAATAATGTGCCATCGTTTCAGTGAGTCACACGCTGAAAAGCCAGTTTCACACTTTTATGCAATATTCAGTGTTTCTCAGCATGCAACTGTGCGACTAAGTCTTGACAAATTGACAGCTCGTGTGAGTTGCTTGGGACACAGCACCAAAAGGGCCCTAGGACACCACGGCACAACACGGAAACGAGAAACAACAACCTGAGATGGGAACGTCCACAAGGAATAAGTGTGCCTGAGCTCAAATGGGGAAAATTCACAACACCAAGAAAAAGACCAAACAAAGGACAACAGCAACGAGACTTTCAAGAGACGTGACAGCAACGTTTGGAGCATCTGCACCTTGCAGAAGAACCTTTCTCGTTCAAGGCGCCTGCAGCAAGGAGCAGTGACACCTCAACATGACTGGGAAGTACCTTGCTGCATAAGGGAGCCAATGTTGAACCAGAGTGAGTTGAGAAGGGTGAACTGATTTTCGACCACGTCTGAGTCAGGGTTGCAGGGATTCGGATTGTACCATTCGTATGGTGTGAACCTGCAAGTCAATCCATTGTAAATGACAGGTGCAAACACACACATAAAGCCGAGCAGATGACTGAAAGATCGTGAGTCGAAACAAAACCAACAGATGCAGTGGGTTTCAAATTAGCGACCGAGAGTTTCAAACCTGCAAAAAAGCAAACAATGTTCACAGTTAGATCATCAGTTCGTCTTGAGAGCCCACTCTGAAATCAGGTTCTCTGAAAATTTTGACGAACTCATGTTAGTTTCAAAACGAGCGTGCCCAAAAAGTACGTTCAAACCAGTGGGTGACCGAAGAAAACAAATTGTTCCTCAGGGGCAGCCCGCCGAAACTTGAAAATTACTCGTGCGAGTCGTGAAAGCACAGAGCTGGAAGCTGACAAATTCATTCAACCCATTTTTGTGGCTACTCTGTCACTTGGAAATGTCGACAAATCAGGCTACTGCTCCTCCCAGAACCACAGATAACCGAGTGGGTGTTTGGGCGTGACCGCGACCCAATTCAGATAACCGTGTGTGGGTGGGACCCTTCATCAAAGGGATCGACAAAATTCACATTCACGGGAAAGTTTGTTCGTTTTCCAGCAGCCAGCTGTGAACTCGACATTCTTCCTTCATGAGATAGATCCAAATTCCCCATCTCTCCAGTTTTGTTTCCAAATTTGACAGTTGCCTGCTGACCAGATGATTTCTTCTGTGTTCTCTCTCTTTCTCTCTCTCTCTCTCTCTCTCTCTCTCTCTCTCTCTCTCTCTCTCTCTCTCTCTCTCTGTCTGTGCGTGTGTGTGTGTGAAGACGACGTCGCGGGACTCATGATATGGTGGCACCTTGTAACTTGACAGTCTTTGTCACGTAGAGATATTTTCATTGGTCATGGTTGTCCTGAAGCTGCTGTCAAACCAAATGTCTTTTCTTCTGCATTGGACATGAGGTAAAACAGCCACGAATCAACAATCAGCATTGCAAACAAAATGAATCTTTTGTTTCCTGGAACAATGAAGCTGCTAAGCATTTGTTGCCTGACGTATAAGGGTGTTTTGAGTGACCTTGGGAAACGCCGCTGATACCAGATATGTCACAATTGACCAACGCCGCTCAACCAAACCAATGAAAGGCACTGCACGGAGCCACTGAATACTCGGAACTGCAGAAAGTTTATGGCTAAAGCTGTAAACTGAACTCCCTTGTGACTAGTGACATGCTATTTGTTTTCAGCCAGAAGCAGCGAAAGCACAAATTAAGCTTTCATAAATGTCACATGTCGCTTGTCTCGCTTCGGGCTTTCACCTCCCAGCGGTAAAAGAAGCCTCTCAAACACGTATTGTTTTTGTTATGCCTCAAAAAGCAGCTGAGCTATCCAATTTGCATGCGGAATGCCTTTTGGGCACATTGCGCCAAACGCAGGATTGCGTTGGAACTTGGCGCAAAGTTTCGCTGAATAGCAACGAGTGTTCGACACAGGTGAGTTTGTTCACCTGCTCAGGACACACTCGAAATCACTCTCTCTCTCTCTCTCTCTCTCTCTCTCTCTCTCCAACACACATCACCACATTCAATGAAATAATCAAAGCTGAGACGGACACGTGCCAAAGACAACCGTGTGTTGTTGACCCACATTGCAAAAAGCCTTGACAAACAAACAAGTGAGCACGAAAGAAACAATCCACATCATCTCATTTGAGTTTCCTTGTTGTCACCATTTCCCTCGAGTGTCAGACACATTAGTGAGCAATGATTGAGGAAAGATTCTTGAAGAGGATTTCTGTGATGCAACATCTCAGTATTTCTCTTGCCAAGAGCCAAAGCTGCCGAAACGAATGACAAGTAAACTGCAGTTGTTCTTTTGGAAATGCTTTGTCAAAAATACTTGAAGCCTGAACATCCAGGTCAACCAAATTGCACAAGTCATGTTGCAAAATTCAATCGCATGCAATGCAGGAAGTTTATCAAATCAATTTTGCATTCCTTTTTGAGTTGGTTTTCTGGAGAACACAAAGGGCACCTGCATCATCAAACACAGAACTGGACATCCCAAGACCCAGAATGTACCTTGCTGCATCAGTGAACCGATGGTAAACCACAGGGAATTGAGCATTGTAAACTGGTTCTCCAAAATGTCTGAGTCCTGGTTACAAGGGTGGGGATTCTGCCATTCGTACGGTGTGAACCTGCGGGTGTGAAAGGAAAAATGCTTGCAGTGAATATGCGGGTGTCTGATTGGTCTGTTCCGTCTGCATTCTCTTCTGAAAGCACAATGTGCAGAACTGAACGATAAACCAAGTACGAATGAACTCCCTCTCGTCACGTGAAAAATGTTATTGCTGAGATTTTGTTGCAGTTTTGAGAGGATCCCCAAAAATGTGTGTGAAACCACACAATCACAACCGATTTGGCTGAACAACAACAAAGGCAAACGAGTGAAAAGGCACCATCGCAGTACGAAAGCGTTCTGCTTCCGGACCATGCTTTGCAGTCAAGTTGCTCCTGCAGAGCGAATCCAGATTGACACAACGCCCATGTTTTGGCCTTTGGGTAAAAAAATCTTGCTTGGATCTCCACTCACCTGGCTAAGACGAACAACATGAAGCTCACGATCAGGTAAGCCGCCAACATGTAGATCCAGATTTCAAAGGAGAGCGGTGAGAGGAAGGAGAAGAGACTCGGGTTCGTCTTCTCCGGCCGCTTGAAGATGATGGAGATACCGAGGTTCATGAACGGCTTGGTGAAGTCAATGACCTGCTCTCGTACGTAGCTGATGGTCAGTGAGGCCACGGCCAGGTCTGCTTTCTGCCAACGAGAGATGCCATAGAATGAAGATGAGACGAGTCTGCAGGCTGGGCTTGTTGAATTGGTTGAAAAAGGTTGTTGCACAGACGGAGCAATGAGGTGTCAAGAATGCTTTCCAGAACTCCAGTTTGCGTTTTGTGCGCCATCTTCTCCGGGAAGTTTTTCAAACAGCATGGTTCTGTTCATGTATAGTTGTAGATGTTGCTTCCAATTTCCGGGGTTTTGCATCGATTCTACTGTTTATTTCCCAGAACATCCCACGCCACCAAACTTTGTACAGGGCAGGTTGGATGAAATGGAAGGTAGGCTGGTTAGTTTGTGTTTCGAAAAAGAAAATACGTATACAGATGTGACGAGTCTCACCTTACCTCCACCAGTGTTTCGAATTCCTGAGAGAAAACAACAGAAGAGTGCACAACAAAACAACCTGGAAGCTGTCAACACGCAAAGGTGAAACAAAAATCAAGCAAAAACGGCGTCCCAGGAACCACCCAAAACAAGAATTAATGCTCCGCGTTGAACACATGTGTGTTTTCAAGAGTGCAGTCTACGAGAGCGCAAGTTCTTCAGGGTGATGGGCATCGGCCTTCAGAGTGGTTGTATTGCGGGCAACCAGATTCAGCGACTGAAGAGCACTCAAATTCACACCGCTGCCGAAGATGGTCATCAAGTGAAAGACGCGCATTGTTGGTTTGTCCCGACACTTCAGTCACCTCTCCCCCAAACTGGGGGGATCGGGCGCCCGCGTTGATTGGATTTACCCTTTTTCCGCGGGAAAATATTTACCGGACATGCCTGTGTGGTGTCTTGTTTGGAACAGCGATGTAAAACGACGTAAACATCCAATTTGGCCCTTGTTACTGGTTAAAAAGCGCAAACGCGGGAACCTGGGAACCTTAAGAAAGAGCAAAAGGCAGTCCCATCTTGTGGTGATACGGCCCTTGATTTGATAAGACCGGTTGATGAAACTAACGAAGTTTCACGTTCCAGTCTGGGCCTCATCACCCGCCGGCAAACTCGTGTCTCCAACTACGAGCACATGGTCGTCCACAAAAAAAGAAAATGAAACATGAACGTTGTCTTTCCATTCAGTTGTGTGTTTGACCAGACTCTACTTTTTGGAAAAATCGGGGTGTGACGGGGATCGCAATGTCAACGGGCAAGCAGATTGTGAGTTTTGCCTGACATGCGAATACAAGGTGAAGGACTCACTCCAGTGTTGGTTCAGAACGTGACATCTCAAAAGCACACGACAACTACAACTTCAGGAATTAACTCAGCAAGATCATGTAAAAAGATGCTGGAGTCTGTGGTGCTTTGCCTGCAACTAAATGGGACAAAACAGGGTGGGGAATTGACAAGAAAGTCTGCAGGGCTGTTTCCTTTTCCCTTCACCCGTCAACAACGATTCCTTTCTGAAACAAAATTTCCGCACTGTGCGTCCGGCAACGCAGGGTGTGCGTGTGCGGTACGCGATGATTCCTACATGCTTCCACAGTTTCGCGCCAAAAGAGAAAAGTGTTCACACCGAACACAACTTTCTACAGATCTGAAAACAGATCCCAAGTCAAAGTCCAATGCTGCGGTTTGTTTTCAGTGAGGGACTGTCCTGCATGTGTCGAAACGACGCCCCACATCTTCACTCTAAACTGCTTTCGAGCAAAAGAATTCGTGTTCAGTCTGCGACGCAGGACACAAGTCCAAGTTTTGGTGGACAAACTTTGCTGAAGGGCAAACAGTAACAAAACGTTGGTCGATTGAGAGCAGCAGAGTTGACATCTGAACTTCACACAAATGACCCCGGGGGCGTCTCACTCCTCAAGTCCTTCACTCGCAGCCCGATGAGTCCTTCCACGCAGCATTTCACGACTCATTAGAAACAGGAAAGTCACTAATCAGGCTGAGAATAAGAGGTGTGAAGACGTCCACCCAGACGCGTCCCTCTGTCCTCCCGGACCTTCGTCAAACAGTCAAAGTCAAATGCAAATTGGGCCTCACGAGACTTCACACGAAAGCAAGGCGGATTCCTTCATGAATTTGTGGGTCTGGCCTGCATGGTTGCATGAGGTTGAATCTTACATTTTCTTTCTGTTGTCCTTTTTCTGTCTAAAAAGAGCATCAAAAACTGCCTGAAGCTGACCCTGGAATGTTTCCCGTCTGAGTGAAGATATTTTCAGAAAAGGAGGCACAGGATTCAGCAGAAAATTAGTTGTTTTGTTGCATGTCTACTCACTTGGAAAATATTCGCTCATGTACGCATGCACTGTCTGAGCAGGATGAATGAAGTTTGTTGCAGTGGTTCACTCACGAGCTCACTGACTTCCGAACACACAAGGTTGCTCGGACTTCGAAAGTGATGGGGAGGTCGAAAGATTAGAGAGACTGACTCGACCGGGTCTCCAAAGTTGCTCAAGAAATCGATGTGAAGCCCCAATTGAAATGAAAGTGAAAGCAAATCAAGAAAAACTATTGTTCTGATGCTACGGACTACCAAATTAAAATCAAACAAAACTTTTCACCAACGACACTGTTTCAAGAATGCAAACAATCAACTATCTTCTGGAAAACGAAAATACACGAGACACATCCAAGAGCAGCAAAGCTTCCTTGTGTATCACACACATCTTTGCCGGTGCCTTGTTGTGCACAAGACGTGAAAAGTCATCATTTCAAACGTTGTTGTTTTGTTCAGTGCACACACAAACAACGCCAATCTGGCGTCACTACGACACACATTTCATGTGAAGCTGTGAACAAAAGAATGGCAGGTTGGTTGGGCCAAAACAAAACTGAACATCACAGAAGGTCAAACAAAGACACAAAGACTGACTGGTTGATTGACACTGGGGGAGCGTGCACGTGTCCTGTGGCGCTTACTCGGTCTATGAGCTCGCGCACCATGCCCGTCCACTCCCCGTTGGGACCGGTTGGAGCTCCGTACTGCCCGTCGCCCACCAGGTGGATTTTGTAGTTAAACTGCAACAGGAAAGCAAGGTAACACAAAACATAACAGTTGGTTAGTGATGGATGGGGTGGCCATGGAAACCAACCAACCAATGAGCAGCCAGAAAGAACATGGACGAGGTGCCAGAAAGAGGATTTGTGGGGTTCGTGGGTCTGACAAGACATCTTGAGAAGAACATGAAAGATAACACCTCTTTCCAGCAAAATTTTTCTGTGTTGAGATCTCTCCATCCGAATAGCGATACCAAAGGCGTTTTGATATTTTATCACGGCAGGAAGAACCTGCCCTTCTGCACAACCAGCCCCTTTTCCCAACATCATCTCCAACTGGCACCAGCTGACAACAGAACAGGGTTGGTACAGCGCACACCTGCAGGTCACTGACCCTCCTTACCCTGTCGATCAGCTCCTTCACCATGCCTGTCCACTCCCCATTGGGCCCATCGGGAGAGCCATACTTCTCATCTCCGACCAGGTGGATCTGATACTCGAACTGAAAGCAATGTCACTCCGTGGCCATTTAGTTCCAGAATATTTGGGGGGAACAACACCCGGAGTTGAGTTGTTGTGTCAATGAAAAACTGCAAACGACCCAAGCCTGCAATAAAAACAGATGTTCTTTTTGCAATTATACTTCTGGACAATTCCGGTCTGAAGAAGCGCGTTGTCTGTCCTTCCCAGTGACCTGAAATGTGAACGACTCTGAAACTTTAGTGAGACCGATTGGAAAAAATATCATCACACCAGCACCGTTAGCATTCCAGGGCCCCGCTAGCTCTGCGATGAAGCACTGAGTCTTACAAATCTCCAAGCACCTGGCTTCTGGGATTAGTTCAGCGACAGATCCCAGCTGGATGTGATTTTGCGATAAGCTGTGAGTGAAGCCCTCTGCCCTGATTCACCTGGCAAGTCAGACCTTTGGTTGACTTTACCTTCTCCATGAGCTCTCTGACCATGCCTGTCCACTCCCCGTCCTCGTTCTGAGACCCGTACTGGTTATCGGGCACCAACGTGATCACGTACTTGAACTGAACACAAGATACTTTGTTGGTCTTGGTCCTGTGTGTTGTCTGACACGTTCAGATCTGTACAGCCTCAGCAACGTTCTCTTGATTCAACATCAGAGCACAGACCGCAACCAGGAGGAAAGAGCCACCCGTGCCCTAACAACGTGCGAATGTGCCTGAAACACTCAGCGCCTTTCCGCGGATCTTCGTGCTGGATGTTGCCTCGACATTGCACACGCATAAAGAAAAACCGGAATAAAATTCACCGATGCCAAAACTGCGCCAATTGTCCAGTTTCGTGAGACCTCGTTTCAGGGACTTTGGTGCCAACCGTTGTTTTCCTTCTGAAAGCTGGTCAGCACAGGGCAACGCACCTTCCTGATTTTGGCGATCTCGTGCAGCAGGTCGACGCAGTAGCCTTCGAAGCGGTCGTTGCCCTGGCGCGGCAGCCCGTCCGGACCCGGGTCCTCAGCCAGCATCATGTACGGATCCTCCTGCAGACAGCAGACAGATGCAACTGATAGCACACATGAGAGGGTGTCAAGTCAGGAAAACGTTCAATCTTATCGGTTTCTCGGCCGTGAGCTTCTGATTCCTGTGGACGGGAACCAGCAGACTCTGAAAGCATGGTCGGCATTTCGATGCATCCGGATAACCGGTATATTCAGATGCATTCGCGCGCATCTAACTCCCTTTCATAGTGTCGTTTCTGAAGATCTTCATCGTCCAGAGACGAAAACACGAAACAAGTCTTGCAGTGCTTCCGTCCTCGGATTAGTTCCTTCAGCGCGATCACATCAACAACGATTTCTCATTGATCACAACAGATCCGCCGTTTTTTTTCAGAAGTGTTTCAAATGTGTTTTCAATTTTTTTCGAAAGGAATGTGGCCATAAATTAAACTTGCAACTGTTGCTTTTCTGGCGTTTATTTTCTGCTTCTCAATCAGAGCATCATAAAGCATAGCGAAAGATTCCCGCGGAATTCCAGCGCCCGATGTTTCCTCGGGTATCCGACTGATAAGAGGTTGCGCCGCGGAGGTTTCCTCGTGTCGTTGATAAAACAGACAGAAACTGTTGGCACCTTCTATGCATCACTTCCTTTCCCAGAACAAAAAAAGCATCGTGATGCACCCAAAGAAATCCGAGAATTCCAGCTTTCTCTGTTCTTCGCCTCTTTTGTTTTGTGGCGACGCGATGACTTGTGTTCAGAAAGCGCATCCGTCACTCTGTGGTTCCCACTTGAAGTTGGAAAGATTTGTAAACTGAATGGCACCGGTGCTTCGAAGTTCAAAGTGCAAAAACCAAGAAAGCTTGAAAACATTTGTGTTCGGCAGACGTTGGAGTTTTTGTTCTTGGTCGTTTGAGTGAGTGGGATATGAGAGAGATCCACACCCTGAGCTGCTTCCTTGTTACAACTATGTCAACAGCTCATTCTTTAGTTGCTGAACAAGGTGCAGGAGCAAAGCATCACTGCAACAGGTCACCTTTCAGTGTGATTGGTGTTGCTGATCAACGCCCGTTCTGAATGTCCAATGGCAAATGACAAAGGCGGTTCCCCAGAGAGCAACACCACAACTTGGTGGAACAAACAAACCGTTTCATATCGCGCAGAACACGTTGGAGTGAGAAAGACCCTGGAACGTTTCATTTGCAGTTCAGTATCGAGAAACTACCTCTTTGTTTTGTAAACTTGCGTGCAGAGCTCAGCCACCCTGACTTGTTCGTTGGGAAGAGCGCTCACGGAGTTGCTGATAGCTAATCAAACCTACGTCAGCCCCAATTCATTTCTTCTCGCTCTTGCTCCGTGGATACCAAGCTCAACTGTTGTCAGTACATTCTGCCTGGAATCTAAACATATTGGTTTTGCCAAATTATCCTCGACGATTACCCGAGAAACTGCTGCCCGAGAAAGTGCGGAAATCTTCGCGAGTGTTTCACAATGTGATTTGTTCGCCAACATCGTTTGATACAGTTGTCGTTCCGCTGTTTCATTCAAGACAAAAGTGCATTTCGAGAATGACCACGGCTGAGATATTTTTTTGTGTACTCACGAGTATGGTCGTTACGATGAGTGTTTTATTTTTCAGCGAATCTGCCACTTCGACCACCTCTTGGGAGTAGTCTTTCGTGATGTTCACTCCGTCGCGAGGATTCCACACCCCGACCTGTAACAGACTCATCCATATCATCTCTGCTTAATGGTGCGTTTTTCAAGAAAAGTTCGAGTTTTGTTTGTCCGCTTGTCAATGGGCCGAGACCGTTGGGCCGAAATTCCGATGCGCCAGTGTCATCTGCCATGATTCGAGCGCGTAGGTCTCACCTGCTCCAGTCCTGCCATGGACAATTCAATGAGGTCCAAACTGAAGAAGGATCTGCGGCCCATGTTGTCGTACTTGACTCGGCCGGTCAGCCCGTCGATCTCCGTCTGAAAGTGAAGGCGTTCGCGTGTCATGTGCATTAGACCCTTCTGCGTGACGAACTGACAATTACGGTGCAGGGGCCGAAGTTCTGAGGATCAACGCGCCGTTTGCCGGAACTTGAACTCAGTCGGTTGGGGCAGTGCAAACCAACTTGTTTCTTCAAGCACTTTGGAAAAAATCACCGAGAATGGTGGCCTCCAGGGGAGAAAGCGACATTTAACCAGCGGCTGAGCTGCCCCATTGGGCGGATGATATTCCACAGATCAGACTCTTCAAGCAGATAGATTTAGTGCCGTGGCCTCTGACACACTGTCACTCTGGACTCTGTGTCTTCACTGGCCTGTCGTTACTGGATGAAGCCTCCCTGTCAAAATTTCACTTCTGCAAAACATCTCGCGTCAGGTTCCCTGGTTAAAGGAGAATGGTGTTGTGAAAACCGCGCGTAGTCCAAGGCACCACGCCGGAAATCAACAAAACATGAACGTTCACTGCATCTCCAGCAAAATCATTTATTTTTCTGCAAGTTCAAGGGCTCGATGATCCGTAGATTTGCACCAGTGTCCAGGAAAGAAAAAACATTGTTTCGCACAGACAAAATGCATCGAAAGGAACACTGCCCGTTGCGAATTGACGCTTCAGAACAAGTGGTGTCTGAGAAGGTTTTCACATTGTACCATCTCTGTGTGTCGTCTAAAAGCCTCCATTCTTCAGAGACGGGCCCTGTGCCTCGCTCCACATTTACCTCCCTGGATTAGTGAACCGGATTGAACGCGCTGCAAACTCCACGCTGACACCTGCCACTTAAATTTCTCCAGGCAGTGAATACACGTGGAAGGTCATCTCAGAGCGTCGATACAGAGCATGATTTTGTCGGAAAAATATTGGTCGAAATAATCGGATGAACAAGGTTTAACTGGTGCTGAACAAAATTTCTGAGAATGTGCTGTGTCTGTTCTCGTGATTTTGTGCAGGTGGACGCTGATACTCGGAATCAGTTTCGGAGCTTTCCGATGCTTACACCTCTTGCACGGTCACGTAGTTCAACATGTACATGTTCAATCCCTCAGAGTGTCACATGTCGCTCTCTTCCTTCACTGCCAACACAGTCTCTTTATCTCACTCACCATCTTCATGTAGTTGAGGAGAGAGTTGCCCTGATCCCAGGGACGCGCCTTGCTGCACGACAGCGGCGTGACGGAGATCTCCTGCGCCCGCGACACCTCGTCCAGCGCCTTGGCGAACAAGTGCACGGCGTCGTACATCAGCGCCGTCTCCGTCTAAAACACGTGGCGTCCAGTCACAGCTGTGAGTTTCTTTCAGGACCCAACTCTGTTGTTTTATTGAGGTTTCTGCGCAAAACGTTTGTTCATACACTGGAGATGGGGCGTGCTGTTGTTGAGATTTCCTGGTGAGTGAAGACAGGTTTAGTTTGAACCAAGACACGGACAACAGAAATAAAATGGACACGAGAGGAATGAAAAAACGTGCTGCAATCCGTCATGCCAGATAATCGACAAAATTTATGAAGAATAGCTCGTAAATTTGTGAAAGTTGTCTGCGTTTCTCTTCTCAACATGCAGAAAACATTTTTGATATTGATCACCAGGTGTCATTGGTCAGGCAATATAAACAAACGTTTTGTTCACTTCGGAGCACACTCGTGCTTTCTTCATGCATTCATACATCGAACAAAACTTTGGGCATTTGATTCAGAAGCACGGTGTAATGATGAGTTGAAAATCAAGGCAGACTTGACCGCTTCTGCAGTGCGAGGCCGGGAGTGAAGACAACATTCTCCGCGGACTCCACAGCAGATTTCTCTTTCGTCTTTCTTTGTGCATCACAAATTTTTTTGGGGTGAGGGTGGAGGTGGATTGTTTGCGACAGAAAGAGCTGGACTGAGAATTTTTAGCACAACGGTTGGTGGTGGTTTTCTGCCACTGGAACACAGCTGAAAGTCAAAATCAATGATGCTCGTGCAGCGCATGCGTCGTGGAAGAAATGATGGGAGGTGCTAGGGAGAGGAACGTCTTCGTTGAAAAGGGGGGAGCACGATCTACGAGTGTGATGAAACCGTGTTTCACAAGCAGTAAGAAAAATGCAAGACGGGTTTCCCGAATTCTGCGTATTGTGAGATTTCTCCTTCCAGGGGAATGGTCGCGTGCTTTTTGGGTGCCTGTCAGGCTGGTTGCGAACATGTGCAGCTGTCCCAAAGCGTTGTTTCAGAAGCAGTGGAAGCAGCCAACCCCTCCCCCTCCGATTACCCACTGGGAACGTGTTTGCGAACAAGCTTCACAAACGCATTCCTACAATTCTGGTCAGACACACTCCACCGATGGCCTGCTGCCAATCCACGGAGTGTGAGGTTTGGCCATGCTGCTGCTGTCTCACCAATGAAGAAGAGAATTTTATATAATTTTACATTGTCTAAAACAGTGGGAAATCTGTGAGACAAAGTAGAAACCTTCTCCCTTGATCCAGCCTGACAGGTTGATCCAGCAAAGTGGAATGATGCGCAAAATTATGTCAGCACGCCTCGGAAGAAATCGTAAGTTCTTGTTCATGCTTTACTCATGTTGTGAAAGTGTTGAGGTCTTCAACCCTGATCTGGTGAACAGCGCTGTTTCCTCCATCCACATGGGACTTGAAACCTCCAACACTTTCACTCAGGTCTTGTGACGGAGGGCACAAGCCTGGTGCGGTGGAAAAAAGCAATTGGTAGTAGTGCATGGCCACGACGTCAGGTCTGAGTGGGACATACCGTCAGACGAAAGGCCCCGGTAAAGTTCTGTACACACCAGTCCAAGAGCGCAAGAGAAGTAAACAAGCAGAAAAAGGCGAGTCATGAATCACAGTGAAATCTCAAGGGAGGATCACAAAAATCGTTTTGTTTGACACCTTGCACGCATGCAAGCATTGTTCAGCCTGACTTCTTTCAAACACACACTCTGCCACTACCTCACTCGGTGCCAGTCGAAATAGTCGGCTCCAGCTCGACCTCAGTCTCAATACTGACCCTGAAGCCCCTGCTGTTCTCCAGAGGGCTGAGACCGGTGTTCTCCTGCTCGCGGCTCCAGTCCTGCATCACCTCCGTCACCATCTCGCTGTGCAGGTTCACCAGTCTGAAGGCCGTGATGTTTGCACCACCGTATTTGAACTCCTCCAGATCCAACAGGTCCAGGTCCTGAAAGCGAGTTCACCGTGTCACAAAATGGCTCGAATTCAGGGCAGGAATACTGCAGGAAATATATTGCAACAGGGGAGGAAGCTTTGAACTCAAGTGACGAAAGAATACTCACCAGAGTTGTCAGGAGGTAGTGATAATATTGCGACATCATGTTGATTGACTGCGCCTGAAAGCACAAAAGCAAGAAAGTTTTAAGCAGGTGAAATCCGAGTCTCAGATACGAACAGGAATGTGTGTTGTTTGGGTTCCGGATTGTTCCCGGACATCATTTCAACATTTCATTTTATGAAAATGCATTTGCACGAAGTTCATGCACAACGAAAGAAAACCCTCTGCTCAGACCTGATGTCATTTCCTCAAGAACAACCATTATTGCAACTGCAGTGGTTTTTTTCTTTCTTTCCATGGGACTGAAAATTGAAAAATAAAACGTTTCCCTTGTGATAGTCTCCTTTGCCAGACAAACGATACGATCTTCCCAGCAATGTTCATGCGTCTTGAGCTTCCAATCAGACATCAATGCGCGTGAAAACGATTTTGGAGAAACGATGGCTCCCAGTTTGTTGGGGTTTTTTTTTCTTCTTTTTTGCGTGGAGGGAATTTTGAAAGTACTCGTAAGAGTACTTTTGGCAAATGGAACAAGACAAATGAGTCTTCAGGTGCTGTCGCCCAGCCTTTCATCCTGAAACATTCTGTCAGTTTCAAAAGGACTTCTAAATTGTTGATGTCTCACAAAACATCAGTTTGAACACAGTGACACGAACAATGGATTTTAAATGCAATAATCACGCCATTTCCTGCAAAATGCTCGTCCCATCGTAATTTCACAATCGCTTTTCTTTGGTTCCTCGCAAATGTCACCGCAGCTGTCTCTATCCCATTCCCTGTCTGTCATTTACCTCATGAAACAGGTAAATTGGGCATCAAACTACAAAGAATCGCTTTCGGCACCTGCCTCTGTGAGGCAAAACACTGAATATTGACATTTACTCAAGTGGGAGAAGGCGAGGTAGAAATGTCCGTTTCGGACCAATACAAGAGCAAATCAGTGACGACAAAATGTTGGGATGTGATATTCTCTGGCTGCAGTGCACTGATCGTGTGACTTTACCGCAAACAAGTGGCTTTATCTGCAGATACGAGGCCCAAGAGGCAGATTGAATGGGGAGGGGGGACCCTCACAAAACAGCACAATGAGCAAGAGAAAACTCCAAAGTTGGAGGGGAATCTTTATTTGAGTGCTTTCAGGGCTGCAACTGGACGTGAAAAAGTTTCCATTCTCGTAATTTCCGGTCAAGGATTCTGTTTTTCACTTGCCCACGAAGTTCAGCGTCAATCCAAATGTCTGCGCGTTGTTCAAAATCAGGTGCCAGCTGTACGTGTTGGCTTTGCAATTGCTTGTTTACCAAGGAAACGTCAGTGTGATCATTTTAGATGAGGTTTTGACATTCAGAGCTAGCTCCGGCTACTTCCTGTGCTGACAGATGCAGTTCCTCTGTGAGTACGTTTGATCCGGACATAATTGTAATGTTGCTTCTGCGACATGCAGAAGTAACGAAAGGAGGACTTGACACCACCTGACGTAAATTTGTGCATTTGACGGGTGCACAGAGTTGTTTAATAGTTAACGTCCCCTCAAACTTTCGCAAGGCACAGCAAAAGACGAAAAGAAGTGAGCGCGTTCAGCCCATTGTGACACTTGTGGATGATCATCCAAATTGAAATGAAGGCTCACGAAGCTCTGGTTCTCTTGACACACATGCAAAGCAAGTTCCGATCGTTTGAAGTTGTCTACACACAGTGGAAAATTGATTTGTGTTCAATATTTTCCCGTTCTTTATCATGTCATTGTTTTGCAAACCAATTTTGTCCCTTGCTGGCTTCTTCCTTCTCAAAGCCCTGGTGACAGCCACTCTAATTTACCACAAGCGCCGTCTCTTTGCATGCAGAGACAGGCGGCGGAATGGATTGCACTCTCCACACACACTGGATACTCGTTGCGTGATCCAGCATATACTCATCTTTCTAAATTGCATCCGCTCTCATTCTGGATTCACACTCCACTCTCCACGGACATGAGACTTACTCAGGAAGGGAATTGTTGGACCGAAGGGTTTTCCCCGCTTATTTCGTGTGGTTTAGAACTACTTTGCACAAATTGATAATGATGTAACTGTCAGAAAGAAAATGTATTTTTGCGGTGGACCCGACGTGTGTGTTTGTGAACAACCAATATATTTCCCAATGTCAATTTTCAGCAGGCGGGTTCGTGTGAGCAGGTGCTGATCTTCGTGGCTCCTACCTGTTTGAGAACTTCATACACCATATGCCAAGGACAGTCGAGAACAATCTTGGACTCGCCGCGGTTCTTGAGCTCCTTCAGGATCGGCCGGAAGTCGGTGCCGCCCATCGCCTCGAGTCTGCGCACCGTCAGCTTGTATCGGTTCTTCTTGCCGTCCACACCGGGCGGCGCCTTCAGAAGCTCCTGCAGCCGGATCAGACCTGCGAAATGGTTGGAATGTGGAGCAAATGTTGCAGAATATCAACCCTGGACGACAGACACGAGTCCGGCCTGTTTGTCCGATTGGCAAAGGAAACATCGACGCAAAATGTGACGGAATGACAACAATTTGGACATTTGGGTGTGAACTTGTGGCAGAAGAACCTGCACAAATGTGCAAATATCACCCTGCGTAGAAAACAGCTTGTCTGAATGGGTTCTCTTCAAAAGTTGTGTGGAAGAAGTTTCAGACCAGATGTGGTCTCCGGACGCTCTGATCAACGTCTCGAGGGGAGCATGACGACTGGATCTAAGGGCAGCATGCATTCGTCTCCTCAGAAGCCAACTAAACATGTAAAACCTGGCGCGCAGCTGGTCAATATCTATTTCTAAAGTATGAGGGATTTTGTGGACAAGACAGCAGAACATGTTGAACGTCAACAAGGACACCTACCAGTGTAGACACGCAACATTGACGTCCCAAGCGGCTGCCAGCAACTCACACCAAAATGCCAGATGCGAGCAGCAAACTTGAAAATAGTTGCAGCACTACGTCCCATTGGCGAAACAGCCACAGATATCCTCACAATGTTTCAGTGACCAACGTCATTGCAGAGAGACAGTCTTTGACATTCGAAAACCACAGTCACAAAAACCAATGTGATGTTTCTGTGTCTGCGTTTATTTCTGAGATGTCGGAGTCAGAGAAACAATTTCCGGACCATTTGAGGCTGCCAAATGTCCGCTCCTCTCAACTGCACATTGACACAAGACTCTTTGTTGAACAAAAGACCACAAAGTCAGGATTCCTACAAAGGGGCATGGTTCAAAACCTGCTGAGGCAGTCAAAGGCTTTTTCCTTCTGACAACACTTTTCTTTTTGATCCGTTTGGATTTTACTCATCGGAACTGAGGGCACAAAAATTTTCGTCCCTGAAAAGGACATTCAATAATTTGCCGAAATCTCACGCTCAATTCGTTGGGCGTTTGTACATTCCGGTTCCCTTTTCGGATTGCAATACACGCGCCGTCGCGCTGGCAAAGGATGTAAAGGTAGACTGATGAGAAGTGTGCCACAAGATTCAACTTCTATCAAAATGTGCGAAACATCTGACAATATTCAGAGTACAAGAAGACACATAAAAACGGCTTGGGCAATCACAATTTGCAAAACTAGTTTCTGTGTGTTTGAAAATAAGTATTCAACAAGTTGTGAGTCCACAGATACGATCAAGAAAAGTCGTGGATCATTTTTTAGGTTTGGTCAATTCAAGCAAGAAACAAACAACCAGAATGGATCTGAAATGTCAGAGATCAACATTACTTTCGTTTGGTTCTGAACAATCCGACTTTTCCCAATAGGATTCTGAGAATTTGTGAGAACTGGAAGTCACAACATTCAGGGAGATAACTGTCAAATCTGTCAAAACTTCACCTCCTGTCGTAGAACATGACGCAAACAAAAAGTGGATAAGCACAATTGTTAGTTCACACTGGCAGATTAATTTCACCCTCGCAACAATTTCCCATCAAAAACGACTTCGCAAGTCCAAACAAATCGCCACAGACCATTCCCTCCTGCTTTGGTGTCTGCATGAACCTGTCCTCTTTGAAACACAGTTGGACTCACATGGGGATCACGCAGCTCTGCGTCCAGCTCGAGTCCTCATAGTCCCATATTCCCACCAAGACACCAAGGTGCACGCACCAACCTGCCGACCCACCTTCATTTGTCTCGTAGAGAATAGTGAAGGCCGTCCAATCCCACTTCTCGATGATGTTGATGTAGGCCATGCTCAGGGGCCGGTAGAAGGGGTAGAGGTTGACGGAGTAGAAGTCGATGTTCTCGCGGAAGTCCCAGCGCGTCTCGACGTGCGGAATCTCCATCGCGTCGCAGATGCTCTGCACGTGGGCAGACGACAAGCCCGACATAGGCCCGAAGATGGCCGCAACTCCATCCTTCATCTGCCGACACACTAAAAATACAGAAATCTTTCTTTGCACCACACGGAAACCCGAAAAGTCTTTTTTGCTTGCCCTTGGTGCTAATTGACGTAAGAACAAGACGCGACAGTTGGTTCTGTTTGTGCCCGCACGGTGAACGACAGAAAAGGCAGACCAAACTTTATTTGCATGCAAAAACCTAGCAAACTGAACCTGGATCCTTGACCTCTGTGGCTCACAGGGAATCCAATCTCAACTGAAGAAAGTCAGTGTAAAAAAATTGAAAACACACGCACCTGGCGGTGCTGGCTTTCAATGTTTTTTTTTTTTTTTACTTTTTCAGGGTCAGGGAGCCCAGGACCCCATGCAGACCCTCTTTTCCGCCCTCCGGGTTTCTTCAAGAGACTGAAGTGACTGTAAATGCTCCATTGACTTTACGGACAGAACGCAGGCTGAGTAGCAAAGTCACCGGGATAGGACGCTCCAGACGCAACAGACAACCAGAGGGTTCTCCTTCCAAGATGACTCAGCTTTGGGAGGGTTGAAGGTGAGATCCTACATTTTTGCGCTTTGCACAGTTTCTGTCTTCAGGAGAAGTACCGAACAAACAAACAGTGACATCACAACAAGGCAAAACATCCGTGATCCAGTTCAAGTGCAGACCCTGTGCAGAAAAATCTTCGGAGGTCAAGCAGATCAAATACATTTCCATCAATTTCCACGTCCAGGTCAGTCAATGCGGACCACATTTGCACACGCACCTTCAAACAACTCACAAACTAGGCCACGACACAAGCACAATTGGGAATCTGTGCCGCTGGCCGGTGATTCCAGAAGCAGACGTTCGCCCAACCAAAGATCCTGAGCACGTGAATCGCTGAAAGAGCAGACCAATCATCGCCAAACGCCACAATCTAGATGTTGTCGGTAGAAAGCCGAGGATATCTGTGACGTCTCACTTTCCCGGTCATGGAGCTGTTGGTTCTCACCATGCTCCAGCTCAACTGGTATGCCGGAAGCATACCTCAGGTGTAAGTGTATCTCGCTTGTCTCCATACCTTTCAGCTAGGTACTAATTAGCGAGTGAGTAATGGCCTGAGCACCCACGCAGCTGTAGCGGAGGTGTACGCGGTAAGAGCCATTAAAAGAGTTCCCGCTGGTTCCTGCCATTTTTCGTGTTCTACCGATCCATCGCAGTCGGTTGTGAGCTCTCCTTGCATCCGGAAATGGGAA
>JAAUXT010072952.1_pt1 | contig 30544 bp, 35 predicted proteins | sample 7278171 | NCBI WGS metagenome assembly JAAUXT01 (sample SAMN14350112, study PRJNA611818) | marine sediment metagenome | isolation source: surface marine sediment (1.8m) | place: French Polynesia: Moorea | collected 2018-08
GCAGTTGACGTTGTTGGCGCTCTCAATGTGAAAACAAACCTGCTGTCAGCGTCAAAAAATTCACTGACGACGTCAAAAAAAGTTGCAGTCGGCACCAACGTGAAAACCCCTTTTTGTCCTCAGCCATTGTCGACACCAACACACACTCGCGCGCGTACTCACGACCGTGCGTTTCACTTCTCAGGAACCAATAATGGCTGAACGAAGTATTTCAATCTTCCATGGAAAATTTCGTACAATACCACACAAGATGCTTTGAGTTTGTTCACGTTTTGGCCAGTAACTGGGCAAATATCACAAGAAAACACAAGCTTTCACAGTTGATCACGTTATTCACATCAAGAGATCCACAACTACACCCTGTACAGTAAAAGTGGACCATGCATGTTTCACACGAGCACAAAACAGATCAACGAAGTGGGCACCAGGAAAAGAAGAATCCTGCACGCAAAGTGTTTCTGCCGTTCGCTTCCAAACGAAATAGATCTATCTGTTGCAGCCTCTGTTGTGTGAAACAAGAGCACGTCTCACAGATTTGTCGTTTCTTCGTGTGCGTGCGTGCATGTACAAACTTCAAGTTTGCTGTTCAACAATACATTCAGCATCATTTTGACGGAAACAAAAAACAACGACCTTCAAACAATGCGTCGGCAAACGGTACGACTTGAAATTTACGTCAGTACTGCCATTGCTGGTGCTTTGCCAAATTGAATATGTGATGCAAGACAGATCTCCAGGCCATGCGCTCTTGGCAAAAACTTGGTTTCGATTTGTCCGACATCGAAACTTCTTCGCACTTTCTGCGTGCACGAGTGCAAAGGGTGGCGCTTTCTGGTTTCGAAGCATCACCTGTATGTTTATATGCATGTATTTGTCGTGGGCATCCTCAGGCAGTTCCCAGACTGGAGCCATGCAGTTTGCAGGAGCCGAGCCACCCCCAGATCACCCACAAACTGGTGAACCTTTTTTTATTTTAGAATTTGGCCTCCCCGACCCACCAAAATGTCGGCCTTCATTCAAGCACACGAGATCCGAGGCCAGAGGGGAGAACCAAAGAAAAAAAACCCTGATGAAACAAAGGAAAAAGTAGGGCTTGAAATTCTTTGAAGAGTCAGGCAGGGCATTGGTCCTGTCCCCATCCCACGGTGCACCCTCTCGTTCATTCGTTCGAGGCGCAGTTGCTTCACAGGCTTCGTTCACCAGCCCGTGCACCCCATGCAACATCCCACACCTGAATGTCTGCACTGTCATGTTCGTAATTCTGATTCGGTTTTCGAAGGCGTGCAGAGCTTCGACCCCCCCCCCCCGCTGGACCCATGATATTTCACCAACTGCACAGGTGAAACTCGAAGTGTTGTGCGATGTTTTTCACTTTGGCCTCAAGCTTCGCAAAAACTTCACCCAAAGACAGACTATCTGTTCTCAAAGGGTCGCACCTTTCGAAGGAGTGGACCTTTCAAGAAACTACCGGATACAACCAGTGCAATTCACTGTACAACATACATGCAGCATGGATAACAAACATGAACACTGCTACAGTTGACACTGGGAACTTCACTGCAGTATTTCTGTGTTTTCCTTTTTGAGGATTTTACAGCCTCTTGCATCTATTTGTACACACACTCTACAGACCCAGAAACCAGGGTTTCTCCGTGACTCTTTTGCCTCTTGTCCTACACTGTCTGAAAAAGGGATTCCTGTGACCTCAATCCAATTGGTGACCTAAGTGGCGCAAACTCCGATTCCCCAAGACTAACTGACTCCTTTGATCTTCAAGACAAAGGAGCCACTTAGGAAGAAGTACAGAGCGGTGACAAGGTAGAGGATGATGTATCCGAGTCCGATATGGCAGTTGACAGCCTCGAACAGGTCCAGCAGCACTCCTCCGATCGGCGTGGCCAGAGCTTGCGGCAGAATCAGCGCCTGCAAGCAGCATAAAGGAGTGGCTCACCTGGCATCGGATCACAGTCAACTTCTGGTGTGGTTCCGGACAAAATTCCATTGTGTTTGACCGGCTTTCAAGCGAAGACATTCAACATTGCAGTTGTGCTGGTTCATAACCGAGGCTTTTCGCACATGTTCAAGGGTTTGAAACGTACCTGATGCCAAACTGCAAGGTCTTTGGCCTTGTCTTTTTCCACTGGAAGAACATCCATTACAAGTGCGAAGTCAACAGCCTGGAACGCACCGAATCCTGCGCCTGTAGGAGGAAATAGTGCACGTTCAGCATCAAGATCTTTGTTGATTAATTTCCACCTGTTTTGGGGAGAGGCTGACCACGCAAAAGTTTACTTTTTGGGTGTAAGACTCACCAAACACGAAGGTCATAGTCAGGGCAATGTAGTAGGCTTGGTATCCTCGTATGAACGCCAGAATTGCGCACACCACGAACATTATCATCGCTGCATGGAAAGAAGAAAGAAAGTCAGAAGTGCTCGAACGCCTCGGCTTCACACACAGGTGACCTCGTCAAATGAATTTGCAGGGAACGAATGTGAAATTTCTCACAAGAGATGATGACCAGAGGCTTCCGTCTTCCAGTTCGGTCCGAGATAAATCCTCCGATTACAGATCTGAAAAGATGTTTCCAATGCATTCAGAGAACCAGAATGAAGCCCAGACAAAAGACACTCAAAGGTTTGGCAATATATAAGCGGACGCAACCATGCTGTTCTCACAAGAGCACGGCCCCACTTGAGCATGGGCCCCGGGTTTCGTGTGGGACGTGAGAGAGGTGCACTGTACCCGATGGCAGCAGTTCCGAGCAGCGGGATCAGCATCATGGCGACGGCGCGCGACGGAGACCAGCAGTGAGGCAGGTGCACCATGTCCGACAGCCAGTACTCCAGAAACCTGCAAACAGCGAGTCCCTTGTCACTCATAAAGTTACGGGTAATTCACAAGTTCATGTCCGGCTGCCTCGTCCCGCAGACGACACTGATGGGAAGTCCCAGAGCCAGAAGGAGGCACAAAAGAATCAAGATTGTTCCCGTACGACGTACCCCAGCACGGTGGAGACTCCCTGCTGCATGAAGAACCTGGTGATGAACACCCATCGGAAATCGTTTTCTGTAGAAAAACAGAAGCCACGCGAGCAATCAGATGTTTTGTGCAAAATGCATGTCTGGATGGATGTCCAACCAAACAACCTACGAGGCGCGCACAACTGAAAGTGGGAAGATGCCTGAGTACTCATGTGGAAATGATGAGGCGATGTTTTCTTTGTGCCTGCGGATGCTGTGCAAGGTGATGACCATATTTGGAACTGGGTTTCAATTTGGGTCGTGGCCATCCTTGTTGTTTTGGTGTCGGAAGGTGACATTGTTCGACCTTTCGAACAATGAAAATTCTGCTGGTACTCGCTGCTGTTCTTTTGACATTCTGGACTCTCAAAGGCACAATGGAACATGCGAAGAAGGTGCAGAGGGGTGAGATAAGGTTCATGGTGGGTTTGCGCATGAAGACCAGTCGAATTGTGCAGCACATAGGGCATGCCCATGGGGGACACGCCCTTTCAAAGAGTGCAGTGTACCGATGGGCGAAACGTTTCCGGAGTGGTGACTTGAGCACGGACGACAAACCCCGGCCTGGAAGGGCTCCTGTTTTGAGTGCAGCAGTCATTGGCCAAATCCAAAATGCTGTCAGGGTGTCTCCCAACATCAGCCTGCGTGCCCTTGCCAACACCTGTGGAGTTTCTGTTGGAACAGTGCACAAAGCCCTGCGCAAAAACTTGCAGCTGAGAAAGAGGCCTTCCCGCTGGGTACTGCATCATCTCTCGCAGGCACAGAAAGATAGGCGTGTCCTCCTTGCCCGCAGGAATTTGAGAGCCATCCAACGCAACCCTGCCATCCTTACCAGGCTCATCACATGTGATGAGTCATGGTTTTTGTGCTACGATCCTGCCCAGAGACAAGCCAGCATGGTGTGGATGAGACCAGGTGACCCCTGACCGCACAAACCACGGCGCGACCCCAGGGGTGTCAAGGTCATGCTGGTTTGTTTCTTCGACATGCGCGGCCTTGTGAGCAGGCAGTTTGTGCCCCGTAGCCAAGGAGTCGACAGACATGAGTACCTGCGCATGTTGAGGCAATTGCGCATCAGTGTGAGAAGGAGGAGGCCAGCTTTGTTTGCCCGCAGAGACTGGATTCTGCACCATGATGGAGCACCCGCACACAGGGCGCGAGATGTCCATCGATTCCTGATGACTCATGACATTGAACTGCACCCTCATCCACCTTATAGTCCGGATCTCGTGCCCTGTGACTTCTGGCTGTTTGACAGGATCAAGAGGAGGATCAGGGGTCAGTGATTTGATGATGTCGACCAACTGAAGAGAGCCATTGACCAAGAAATCCGGGACATTCCTGTTGCAGAATATCGGCACGCCATCCTCGACCTGCCAAGGAGATATCAGGCCTGCATAGATGCAGGAGGGGACTACTTTGAATGAACTGTCACAAGCCAAAGTGCCCTCCTGTGCAGTCAAATTTGAAGAAAAGTGCGCAGTGCATTGCGGACACACCCAAACTGGATCATGTCGAAGGTTCCGGTGACCCCTTGTCGGAGGGACTGACAACAGTGACTTTGGATCTAACAAATCATTGTTCGCGCTCACAACAGTTTGCCAATCTCATGCAAACAATGTACAAAAAATTTGGACCCAAAATAAAAAATTTGAGTACCGCAAAAATGGATTTTCCCACTTTCAGTTGTGCGCGCCTCGTAAAGCTTAATTCTGAAGTCCTTTACCATTCTCTTCCACTTTACTCGTGAAGAAAATGTTACACGATTTTGCTCACCTTTCAGTGGTTCCCAGAAGGAGCTGAACATGTTGAGAATTCCTGAAAAGACAGAACAAGACGTTGCAGGTGAGTGTCTTTGTCAGTTGTGTAGATCTGGCCGTCAATCTGCCTGGTGTGGCGGTACCGGGGCCCAACAGGAAGACTCTGCGAGGTTACTCACGTAAAGGCTCGTGGATTTCTTTCGCTGGAGGCTCTCGTATCGAGTACACCGTGATCACAACGCAGATGAAGAGAATAGCAGCAATCAACACGTAGTTTCCAATCACTCCGATTTGCTGCAAAGTCAAATGCGAAATAAACTTGTGCACGTGACTGTGCTTGCATACAGTTGAGATCAGCTTCGAAAACAATTGCAAAGCCGAGGCACCTGCGGCACAACATTTCCGGGGGACAAAGCGTTGGGAGGTTGCCCCCCCCCCCCCGAGTCACCCTGGAATGGAAAACAGCTGCCGTATCATAAATTTGCCCTTCACGAGTACAACATGTCTCATTGATATATTGAATTTGGTTTGAGAAAGTACGCCGGAAGGCCTTTGTATCCGCGTGGTTGTTGTTGCAAATACTGCGTCGAAGATGCAGACGACACAAAGTTCTTGCAGCCCAAGCAGCCGTTGTAGTCCACAACTGATAACTGCATGGGACAGCATGTGAAAAGTGACCATACGACCGCAGCCAAAATCTGTGTGCTGAAGCCCTCACCATGAAGAACATGCCGATCGAAGCACCGCAGATGTTGCCGCAGAGAATCATGGCTCCCATAACCCCTGAGTTGATGCCTGAAGAAATATGGCATGCACGAAGTTGAGCCACAGAACGAGCGAGCAGAGACACATGCAGCAGAACCAACCAGGAAAGAGACGTTTTTACAAGCAGTCACAACGAATGTACTTCACCTCGTTGGAGCGGATGACTTTTGTCAGCAATCAACGCATTGTACGAAACCGTGATCGCTGTGAAACTAGCTGCTAGGATCATGTAGAAAATTATGAACATCCCTGCAAAGAGTCAAGAAGACAAGAAATATTCAGCTGCTGCTTCTGACATCACCAGAGACACCAGATCAATGTGTGACACCTTTACTCTCTGTTTTTCACATTAGTTCCACAAAGAAGGCACAAGAGCTGGGTTTTCATTTTTGCCAGGGGGTGGGGAACTGACCTATGTTCCCCACGTTGACGGGGCCGCTGGCTTGCTTCTCCTGGCTGGAGAGTCCTGCCATGTCCCCAGGCTTCCCCTGGTGGACCATGGGCACTCCGCTCGTTCTGTTCCTGTACGGAGCGCAGCGTCTCTCTTCCAGGTCAACGATGCACTGCAATCAAGATCAACCAAGCCGTTGTGCGTTGTCCCTAGCGTGTCCTGACGTGTGTTCACAATTTGCGCAACACGCAAAATATTTCCAGCCCCAAGCCTCACCTCATCAGAACTTCCATTTGTCGGCAACAACGGTGATTGTCTGAAATTCAGAACAAAGACAAAGTTGAACTTCTCAACCACGAACTGCATGCATGCACTGACGTGCTCGAGCACTGTTGAAAAGGGGGAAAAGCTCTCAAGACGTTCTGACAAACTAATTTAATTTCGTTGAAAGGTTTTGGAACGTGAGATAATGTACTTACACAGCAGTGACGGAGACACACGACAGAGCCATGCCCGCCAGACCGAGCCTGGAAACAGAAGTGTCAGCTAGAACAGATACACTCGGAAGACAGAGTGAGATAAAAGAAAAATGACTGCCTTTGATTTCTGGTCTTGATACGAAACAAAAGCATCGTGTGTGTTCTGCGACATGACACGTTTGGTGGGAGCAGAAGCAGTAGGCCCGACTCACAGCAGGACGAGGGCGCCGGCGAACATGATGGGGCGACGGCGGCCGTGACGCGACACGAGGCGGTCGCTGAGCACGCCCGTCAGGGGACCCGTCACGAACATCACCACTGCCAACAGAATGAAGACGCGCTTTGCAAGACAAAAGTTTATGATTGTGCGAATTGCGTATTTACGAGTTTTTCCCTTCTCTTTTGCGATACACAAAACGATATGGACTTTCAAATTGAAGAGTCTCACTGCATGGGATAATGCAAAGAATATGGGGACTCAAAAGCATGTAATCTGTTGCCAAAAGGAACCACAAAGTCAAACGGTGTGTGTTGTTTAACGCAATGCTGCGGTGTTACGTTTGTGCTTGTGAATGCTCGGCGCTCGGCTTCTGACTCAAAGCTGTCACCTCGCCTTCACACAGAGGAAATCAATTCAGCTCGACTTGGTTCCGACAATGTTGGCAGGGTGTGTGACAGACAAAGCAACTCCACTCCTGCTCACGGGACTGTGAAGGCGAAACAAGAGCAATGCGTGTTTCTCGACAAGAGCCCTGGGGGTTTTCCAACAATTGTGTCTCGTTTTACGCCAAGCAACACGTCTGTGAGCTGAGTGTCAATTCATTCTTTTTCAGGGTTGAACCTGTCTTGACTGCACCACGGTCGTTTTTACGCCCGAAGAAAGCACAAAAGAGCTGCAGAACCCACCTGCACCACCAGCGACCATGCCTCCGAGCCACCTGCCCTTCACATTGGAGCCGACCATCGTCTGTATCTGCGCCGGCACCACTGCAACGCGAAGGTTAGATCTCAACAGATTACACCAAATCACGAGACTCAATCACGCAACAACTCGTACACTATTTTTGTGGACTGGCTAAATTGCTGAAGCTGAGGATTGTGTGTTTTCAAAACTTTCTGCTCATCTCTGTCTTCAAAAATGTTGCTGTCACCGTGCAATTATTTCTTGAAAGTCACATGATGGGACGGATGTCAAGCCAGGAAGATGCAAAAGCCGCCAGTGGCTCACCGACGACGGAGAGGTCGAGGAACATGACGTAGAGGCCGAACCAGGTGACGTTGAGGAGGAAGACGTGCGCCTTGGACAGCGGCTGGCGGCGCTCCTCGATCTCGAGCGGCTCGTGGTCGCTGCTCGCGCTCTGGCCGGACTCGCTCGCGGGACTCATCGCTTCACTGCACGAGACGCAGCAGCAGCAGTTATGTCAGGGTTCACATTGGAATACAACTCACGTCAAGTCGAGATCACATGTTGCAATGCTTGGTCTTTGTCAAACCTGGGACAATGTAGACTGATGCAACCACGCAGCAGCACTCATTGTGCATGTGCATACAGAGTCCCCAAATATCAAATGAACTCGCTCCGGTTATTGCATGGGAACTACCCTGGTCTTCCATTGTGTTTCTTTGAACGAGCAGCTGTTGACGTTGAATCACATGCGCAAATTCAACATGCATGCAACGTAACTGGACACACATGAATGAACTCAGCGAGCATGCATAAGAAACTTCAATTTGACTCGTAAATTCATGCAACGAAATGAAATTACTTACTTTCTTTCCTCTGTGTACATCGGATTTTTGGTAGCAAGGCTAGTCCTCGTGTTGGTGTCCTCTTGCTTCGTGCCAGCAGCATTGCTCTGGGGCTGAGGCGACCCTTCTTTTGCACCATTCTTATCACTAAGTTCCTCCTGACCCAACACCCCGGTCACCCAGACCTGCTCTTGGTTGTCCATCTTTTCAACTCGTCGCGTTTGTTCAGAGGAAAATACAGGGATTCACAACACAGGCACAAGGGAAACTAATTTGTACAGATCTATTGCACGACGGATCTGCAGTTACCGTTTTTCTTCGGTGTACAGCTGATTTTTGGTGGCAATGCCAGTCATTGCGTTGTATTCGACGCCGTCGTGTGCGCTCGACTGTCCCGAAGGCTGCATAAATCCCACTGAGTAATTCAACCGGTGAACTTGACTTGGTCCTTCACTGACTTCTGTCTAATTGCCTTTCTTCGGGATTGTCCTTGTCCCGTGGCACAGTTTCTTCAGAGTTGGTTCTGCATCCTGCAACAATGAAATTGCACGTGTATGTTTGCTGTATTGTTGTCACCCGAAGCACAAACCAACGTTCTTTCTTTGCAGAGCCTCCCAACAATCAACAGCAGATGATGTTCACGACGACACATGCATTTCGAATCTGTGGTTCTCTTTCTCAGTGCTCAAAACAAGACACGAATGTGATCACGTAACAGCTTTTACTCAAAACATTCTCGTGCACTGTAGCTGTTGAAAAATGTCCATCAATCCTCTGTGGATGTAGCTGTATGAATGAATATTGCAAGAACAACGCCTAAGTAGGTCATATCAGCAAGCAATCCACGAACACCAGCTGCCGAGCGAGTTGCAGATGAGCAGCTTGATCTGCATCCGCACATGCGTGTGCGCACTGCCTTCGGTGTTGTTGTTCGTCCCGAGGGGACTTGAAACCTTCAATCCGGAGAGGTCTGTCCAAGGAATGTACGGAACAATGAAAAGAGCTCACAAAAATGAATTGAAAAAGCGACACGAATTTGGAGAGAAGTGCGAAAGGCGGTTGGTCATATTTTTGGTCTCCGTCAACTTTGTAGCTTTGGAGCGTGAAGGAACGGCCATGGCGGAATTCTGACCCAAAGGAACGCCTATCCACAAGGTTCCAGTTGTGAAAAAAAAATTTCCCCAATTCGGTACGCAGTGAGAATGTTCTCTCCAAACAGGAATATTCTTGAATGGCAAAGAATTTTCTTTTGGCAGACAGGTGTGCAAAGAACGTTTACCTCGCAGACATATTCATGCAGGAATTAGCTGAGGGGCACCAGAGATTTTGCTTGGGCTTGTCCCCCATTTTCCAAAACCAAGAAGCTCCAGACCACAATTTTGTGCGTGTGTTTTTCTGATGATGCCAATTTTCTCTGGTAAATTACACGGCTTCATGCGCCTCACCCGCAAGACAATTTTCATGAGGACTGACAGAATTGAGAACAGCGAGACACAAACAGCACGAAATGCGGAAGAAACACCAAGAGTTGCACAAAGACAAAGTGGATTGTCACTGAAGGTAGTGAAAAAAATATTCTCGCCTGAAGAGCTCGAGCTTTTATCAAGAGAGCAACACACTACACCACCATGAAAGTGCGGAGTCTTTTATGGATTTCCTTCCTTTTGTCGCCGTCGCCAACAAAAAAAGCAACCACAAGCATCCGTGGCAGCAAAAAGAGAACCTGTGTTATCTTTCGCCCCTTGGCATGACCAAGGAAAAATCTGCCGGGAAACGCACCGTCAAATCTGTGCTTGGATGTGCTGCTTGCGGACTGTGGATGTTTTCAAACGGAGTATCAAGACATGCGTAGGTCGCGCGGACTCCGGTGATAAGCCTTTTATCAATTCAGAGAATCAAAAAGAACCTGCCTCAAGAAGAACCCCTTCATTGACACACCCAGGTTCACTTGACTCAGGTCAAGGTACGAGTCTCAGTTGTTCCGTTTTGTTCAAGGCGTGAAGTGCAGTTTTCTTGAATTGGACTGCAATGTCCTTGTGCACACGACTTTTCTCAATCTTGTTGTCGCGGCAGCTCCGCTGGTTTCTCCACCACAAGTCTTCACAATGAAGTCTTCTCGATTCGCGCCCTTTCATCTCTCCAGTCAAACCTCAACCACAACCTGTTGACAACAATTGTGACAAAACCAATCAATACAAATGAAACGGTTCGGAGCACTTTCGCGGGCCTGCAATTTACCTGTCAGGATCTGCCGAGCGTGGGCCTCCTTCTTCTTCGTCACTTTCAATGCAATTTGTCTGGACAATTTTCAGATGTATTTTGAAACAGCGAAGCCCAATGCCTTGTGCTCCATGCTCATGAACATGTCAGCATCGCCGGTGGCTTCAAACGTGATTCACTCTGACATTCTATTAGAAGAAGCCAATTGAAGGTGGACTCTGCCTCATCCTCTTCTGCGCAGGTCTAGGTACCAGAGCTGCGAGTCTGTCATTCTCAACAGAGGCGATGCATATCAGAGGCACACTGCATTGGTGATGCAGGTCTTGTTCAGCAAGATACAAAGGTTCACCACAATCACGCAAGGAAAGCGGGAACAACCTTGGCACAGCGGTGACCAGCTGCATGTGGAGATGAGCCGCATTAATATCATTACCGTCAACCTTTCACTGGCGTCATTGCATCGGACAAATGGAGGTAACTGCTCCTGGGCGTCAGCGGCAGCAACTCATCTTCGGTACAAAACGTGTAGACGAAGCTTCTCTGGTGGGGATTGAGCTCTGAGGACTGAACCTTCGGCTCAAGCCTCATGAATCTACTCCACAGGAAACGCCATGATTGCGATGCCATCTGCGCAAAACCCCGTCAACACAGAATTGCAGTCTTACCACTTCCTGTCAGAGACCCTACGTACAAAAAGACACATGCCACGATTGGGACATGATTACCTCTGAGACAGGCGGATGCCGTTTCCTCTTGGTTGATACAAATCCTCCTGGATTGGAAGGTATAAACAACCACAAATGCCAAAGGTGTCATGACAAGCGGTTGCAAGTAGTTTGTGGTGCTTTGATCGAGTTTTGCGTCACTCAGCTCTTCAGGCGCCTGAGCCTGAAGACTGATCTCCACCCAGCTTTGGACCCAGCACACACCATGTTTTTTGGAAATGATTTGGACACATCCCTTTTGGTTTGCATGCAGTTTTTGCACTCACCACGCAATCAAGAAAAACCTGACAGCCGCAATGAGAAGTGTCTGAAGGCTCTGTTGTATATATCTTGTCTCTGACATATTTGTTCAAAGGAAGTTATTTGGTTAGCAGCCCAAGAGGTTCCAGTGCTTACGGGACGTCACGGCATTTCTTCATTTTGAAAAAAAAACGAAATGAAGCCTGAGGCTGAGAACAACTTCGTTTCTGAAGTGCACTGAATCTTCACGAAGCAAACACTTCATCACAGAGCAAGATCCACGACACAAACTCTTCCACGAGAATGACCTGAACCACTGTCCCTGTTCCGTCTCAGAACAGCCCCGGGAAGTCTCCAGGATGACAGGATTGAATGCCTCACGTTGCATTACGTTTGATTGATTGAAATTCCTTCAATTGAGTACTTCAGCACCCATGCACACAGGTTACATGTGCAACGTAAAAATCAATCCGTGCAACGAAAATGTGCACACGGAAATTTGTTCACGTGAATTATCATTTCGCCAAACAAATGCAACAGCTGTGACAAAAAATGTGCAATTGAAATTCTTTCAGTTTCAGAATTTCTGTTTTCTCAGATATAACACAACACAGCGAAAAATGTTCTTTTTGCAAAAGGAGCTCCACCAATGTGTACGCTTCTCAATGTCTTGAAATTTTTATCGTCGGTTTCACATTGTTCCTCGCTCGTACAACATCCAGAGAATTCAACGTGAATTTTTAAAGACCCTGTTTTGTGTGCTGCAACATTAGTCCGACGTATCAGGTTCCCTTCTCGGAAGCTTTGTTCACGTAATGATTCACGCACAACACGACACTATCTCCATTTTGATTCCAGATCAATCAATAGCAACCGACACGGCCGAGTCTCATCTCGCGATCGCTTCACCTCAGCATGAAGTCGCTCCAGGGACCATTTGCTCACGAATGCTGGTCCACAATAAACAGAGACGTCATTGCTTGGATCAAAGCAAACTGGGCGTTTGTCTCTCAGAGACCAGGTTAGTTCCTCAACCGGAGAAGGCTTTCTGGCCCCGTTGTGTTTCAACCCTTTCTTTTGCGTGCATGAGGTCCATTGAGCGTCCATTGCAAGGAGTTCGTCACTGCATGTAACGTGCACGAGTTGAACAACCTGAGCCTGAGGAGGTGCAAAAATTTCAGCAACGTACGAGCAGAACCCTGCATTTTCTGCTCTTGGGCGGCGATGCCTCCAGTTGCACGTCTTGCTGTATGGCGTGCAAGTTGACGCGAAACCCATGCATGCTCCAACCCTACAGATACTGCATGGTACGAGTAATCGTTGATCAACGTTTCGGCACGACGTAACTCTTGTCGTCTCTTGAAGTGCACATTTTCCGCCGGGAGCGGCCCAACCGTTTTCAGTCTTCTGATTCTCTACCGATCGATAAAACTCTTGTTTCCATATTTGGTAAACCGTACTCAAGGAAAGAAACAGTTTACTCGATCCGTATGAAAGAGAACTGCAGACATTATCGCAATGAGGAAGAAAATACCAACGTCCATACGTTGTGGATTGCAAGCATAAATATGCATGAAAGAACTGATTACCTTATGCCAGCTTCATTCCATACTGCTGTGCTCTCCGGCCATGCAGGATCCTAAGTCATTTCATGCTGCATTTACCGTCCCGCAGATTGCCGTCCTGGCTCGGAGAAAGCCGTTATCCGTCTGGAGCAGAGAGTCTTCTCAGTTTAACAAAGCGTCCCCCAATGTCGTGTGCAAAGTGAAGTGAGAAAAAATTGCATTATGGATCAGCTCGTTCCTTCTCCTTGTGCAGGCAGGCCCTGCACTCCGCTTGTACGCGTACTGCTGCAGCTGTCAAGCTGCTAGTCTGTGTCGACTCGAGTCAATTGCGCTCGCCGGCCCCTTCCATATGGTGCAAAACGAATCGATAAAACAACCACTATTCTCCAATGCTATGCCAGCTTTAATTCAGAGCCATGAGAAAAATGGGCATTTAAGTGGTCTTGCTGCAAGTGTGATTTCTGCAAATGTGTGGTCGAACTGCCGCTCATGCTATTACTTCAGGATATCGCCCAAACACGAACCGAGATGATGCGCTTAGGAAACCGAGGGTGTCTCTCGATCACAGGATTCACCAAACTAGATCGACGGTGTATTTCGAGTATGTTTTCGTACAAAACCCCGTTGTTTTCTCAAAAGCATGGTTTTTGAACTGAGTGGGTTTATGAAATTCTTCGTGTTTGTACAACAAAAACCATGCATGGAGGCAATACATGTTTCCAAACTTGCTGGAGGAAAGATTGTCGCCCGGTCAAGTTTGAATTGATGGGAAGTCAGGAAAACGGAAAAAGATAAAGACGCTTCTCTCAGATTCGATCCGTTGGATCCCTCAGATCGATGCATCTCTCCTTTAACAACGCCTGGGTGGTCCACGGCGATTACACCATCCAGACTCATATTTTCTCACTTTGTCGTGAGGAACTGAAGACGCAGACGCGGTGATCTGAAGATCCCAGACACAGTATTGACGCCCCAACTCGCCCTGCAGCTGTCCCCGCCCGGCCGCCCGCCCGGCCGTCCTGGACGGATATCTCACATTCATCTCTTCTAAACCACCAGATCAATATTTGGCAGCAAAGACAAGAGTAGCAACAGCAAAACTCGTGTGTCTGTCACAAATTCATTCCCGCTGCTGCCTCTCCCGGCATGGATTTTTCCTGACAAGTTGCTCCTCAAAAATCGAAGCTATTGGTGCAGTCAATGCCCAGTGAATGTTCGGAACAAGTTTTGAGAGCCACAATTATGTGACTTATTCTCGTAAACTCGCGTACAACAGAATCACCGAAGAGGTGGACACACGCCTGATATGAGCACCAGCCAATTTTGATACATTGTGCGGAGAAAGCAAACAAGAAAGCCGCGGCTGCATGGAAAGCGGGCAGTCCCACGCAGTTGTCATTGTACATGGCCATTTCTCTGGCATCAACAATTGGCAAACGTAACTCACAGGAAACTTGCAGATTGCCTGAAAAATAACATTATGGCTGACTTGCCGAAATAAACTAGTTGACTACACACAAGTGTGTTTGAGGCGGGGGGGGGGGGAGGCAAACACGTTCACTTGCCCCCCTTCCCACTCTGCAAAGTACCAGAAAACTAAAAATTTTCAACTCAGGATTTGACAGATTTTTTTCCAGCAAACTTGATTTTCATAAAAGATAAATACATAAAAACCAGGTCTTCACGGATTTTTGCCAAAAACCGAGATTTGAGCGTCTTTGCCCATTTGGGCAAGGTAAAAAACCTTTTGTTGATTGAAACAGATTTCAACTTGAGGGATATATAGGATTCTCTTGAATTTTGTTTTTAAGTCTTCAATTTGTGTGAAAACCTGTAACGTGATAATTGCAAGTGAAACCCTGGAAAGTGACAAGTGCTTGCTGTCATCCTGCCCCCTGGGCCCGGGGGGAGGGGTAAGACGTGGCCAGGCCCGAGACCTGCAGGAATGGTCATGGCCCAGGTTGCTCTTGGTCTGGTGCTTGCTGTCATTGTTTCTGGGGTGAGGGAACGGGATGCGCCATGGCTATGCCCCAGGTGGGACACAGCCGTGTACCAGGTCGGACATGGCCTGATGCTATCATCCTCCCCCTTGCGCACAGACGCACTACAATTGAGATTGGACGAAGCCCGCAGATCTCTGATAACCGCGCTGAATTTCGCTGTGACTTCTGTGCTTGTGGCAAACCGAGACAGATTTGAATCACGGAAGTCTTTTTTCTCAACTTTGATGTATTTCAACACTTTCAACAAAAGTGAAAGACAACAATTCAAACCTTTCGCAGCACAACAAGTCTCTTTTTTCAGAAGTCGATCCGCCGCCAACAGTTAGGCCAGCGCGAGAAGCATTGCAAGCACAAGGTCGTCTGAAGTGCCAAAAGAAGGTGGGGGTAGGAACTCTTCAGGACAGACTTTTGCGCACGTCCAAACTTTGGTTTCGAGTCTTCCTGAAAGTTCCAGAAGAGTTTCACACAGAAGGTGGGGTGTCTTCAGAACATAAATTTTCTGAGATCAAGAAACACAAATTTTGTAAAATACAAGTGTTTCTGTCACTTGCAAAAAGTTTAAACTGAAAGAAACAAAACACGATGCAAGTTGCTCTTGTTGAAAACAAGACATATCTTTGAACACAGGCGAGTTGTGCCACCAAAAGCACATTTCCTCACGAGCAAACAGCCTCTCCCCTCTCAGCTTCTGCTACTTCGTCAGTGATTACAGGAGAAAGAACGACAGAGAATTTCTTGGTTGTGCCCCCTACCTGGCCGGGTGTGATCAGGGTGATCACTTCTGCCTCAACTTATTGCCAGCGGACTGCACAGACTCCCGTTCCGAGTTCGCGCATGTGTGATACAGTGACAAAACACGACTCAAAATTCACACTCCAAACGAAACCTTTTTCACACCTGTGCTTCGCCACAAAAAAATTCGGAGACAAAAAGACAAACAACATTTCTGCTCCTGCCGCAGAATTCTGACTCGAATCGAAATCACAAACATCGGTATCCAATCTCTTGTCTCAACCCAAAAAACATTCGGACACACAGCTGCTCGAGCGCCAGAGGCACGCGGCCAGTGTCGCAACAAAAACGAGAGGAAAGGTGCAGGGACATTTCCAAATTCAACAACCAACTTTGCACACACATACACCACACTCACACACACGCACACACACACACACACACACACACACACACACACACACACACACACACACACCGCAATAGCATTGCTTGGTATCTTGTTTCTCGAGTGCTGTCATCGACATCGAACCCATTCCTCACAACATCAGAAACAGACACTATGTGCACTGCAACACTTGCATCCTGTTATTATCACAATTGAGGAAACAAAAATCCTTCAAAGCGACGAACCCCGCGTATCAGGACGAGATGTTGTTGTCTCTCTTCCACTGGTCGATCCTCTCCTTCAGTTCTGTGTTGGGCACCACCATCTCCATCGTAAGTGGCGCTCGGTTGAAAGGGTCAAACTGGTCACTGCAACATAAAAATTATTCAAAAATCCAAAATCTGGTGGTTTTTTTTCTCAATTCAAAAGTTCACCCTTGTTTTCTTTCTTGTCAGAGGTGACCTCCTCACTAAGGAGAACCTGTCTCCACAGTCGACGCACAAGAACGTAAGCATTTCTCAGGTTTGAAGAAAAGTATCCCTTCCGGAGAGGGAACACAATTTCTCGCCACCTTCACAAAAACATGAATGACAACGTCCTCGGAGTTTGTGTTTCCAGACGGACCACTGTGAAAAGAAATTTCCGCGTCATTCCAATCACGTGACTGAGCACCGCACCTGAGGATGTGCCTGGCGATGGTGGTGCGGTCGACGGTTTGGCCGGACGTGGGCAGCAGGACGGGGTCGTGCATGAAGGTGCCGAGCAGCGGGTCGAGGAAGTCGTCGGGCGCCGCCTCGAGCGCCTCGTCCTCCTCCTGCTGCCGCGTCGCCAGCGCCTGACAACCACACAACGGGCAGCGAGTTCATTGGGTTGATGTATGGCAGGAAAAAATCTGGAGGATTTTGTTGGTAGCAGACAACTTTGGAAGACAGTACTGTTTCGGAAAGATTCGCCATGCACGACTCAACATTGGAGAGACACAGTCCCGCAACACGAGAGGGATTTTCTGATTTTTCACAAACATAAGACTTTTGAGAAAAATGTCCCCAAACCCCTGAAAACTCATTCAGGTGGTTGTAATTCACCTGGTTAGTCTGTTTTCAGAGAAGACAAACCTTGATTTTGGCAGAGACTTCGCTGAAATGCATGATCATCTCGCTGGGTTTGTTGATTTTGTAGAGCACCTTCTCGGCCTGCACAAACAGATCTCGCGAGTAGGAGCGACCGTCGCGCGACACGGCGAGGCAGAACTCGTCCGACTCGGCGAGGTTCAGGTAGAGCTGGCAGATGTGCGACACGGTCTCCTGCGGCTTGAAGCTGTACTCGTCAAAATCCTTCACCTTCAGGTTCTTCATTTTTGGCCCAACCTGTAAAGACACTCTCCTGCATCACTGAGCTCACTTTGGAATTGGGAGGGACATTTTTTTCCGAGACACAACGCAGAAACACATTCTTCCACAAAATTGTCGACTCACCAGGTGAACGAGAAAGTAGTTGAGCATCGCAGCGATTCTGTCCACGATGGCGTTGTGACAAAAGATGTTCTTGATTTCTTGAGTGATGATTTCAAGTGAATGTATTGTGTCGTTTCCCATGATGTTGTGGAATCTGCAGGAGGACAAAAGAGCATTGTTGACACAGTCCTGTTTCAGGTTTGCCTGCCTGAAGAACACATCAAATCAGGCGTCTCCCACAACCACACTCAACACAAAATCCCACAACCAAACCTGAACCGACAATACCGGACCACGCGGCTCAGCTGTAGCATAACTTCAACTTCTCCATGACATACCCAACTATCATGGTGGTGCGTTTCTGAATGTCTGGAGCTCATTATCAACACTTCATGAACACACAACTGGCTCCCATAAACAGACAGCACTTTAGAAGGTACCTGGCGAGCATGCCGAGTTGCCGGAACAGCGCCTCCTGCTCCTGGCGCTGCGGTGCCTCGAGCGACTCCCACTCGCCGCGCTCCCGCGCCTCCTGCTTCTCCTTGATCTGAGTCATGTACTGCAGACAGACGGGAGAAGGAGACTACAGTGAAAGAAAAGGCAAACACCGCGACGTCAACGATACCAGATGAACGAGAATTGGGGAAGGGGTGTCGACAGACCTGTATGGCTTCATCCAGCAGGAAGATGGCGTCGTTTATCAGAAGATTGATGAATCTCAGAAAGAGAGGAGAATTTGTGTCTTCGATGTGTTCCTCGGCATGTTCAGCGAGAACCTGTAGTGCACGAAAAATCCCTTTGTTGTTGATGCTCAAATCCCTCTTGGTCAGGACACACACACTGGTGCACCAGAGTGAGAGTGAGAACCTCAGACCAACTTTTTGTCAGCACTGACAAACCTTGATGGCATCTCTGTGCACCTCGATGTCCCAGATGTACTCGAGGATGGCGTACATGGGTCTGCGGTAGTTGAACTTCTGCTCGAACTCGACGCCCTGCCCCGTCATCTCGATGCTGACGAAGACGTGCAGCAGGGTGCACGACAGGTGACTAATAAGCGGATGCTGGTGAAACAATCGCTGCCGGTGATAGCTGCAAAATATGTGTGTCCACGATCAATCCTTGATTCTCGTATTCTGTCAACCAGACGAGATGTCTGAGACAAAATCGCTGAGCTACTCACTGCGCCATGACCAGCGAGGTTTCGCTCTGTTGCTTCGGCGGCATGAGCGACTCGAGCGCCTCGGCCATGCGCGCGCGCAGGTGCGGGTTCTTCATGCGCTCCGGGCTGCCCATGAAGACCAGCACGAACGTCATCAAGTGAGACAGCTTCTCCCCGTTTGCCTGGCGAAAATCACAGTGCATCGTTATTTTTCACAGAACTCCACATGCTGTTATTTTTTGACTGACATCTTCATTGCCGTTTGAATACAATTTTGGCAGACTCAGTTCATTCGCACACGACATGAAATTCAAAGCTGTCACTCACTTCGAGGACAGAGTCCTGGAACCTCTTGAGGAACAGCATGAAGTCGATGATGTTGTCGGCCGTGAACTCGGGGATGTTGGCCATGGCCGGTGGAACATCGTCCGACAGTGGAAACGTGATGCCCTGGAAGGCGCTGTGGTCGCGCGAAGTCGCCATCTCGCACAGATAGGTCGCCGTCGCCGTGTAGAAGTCGACGCAGAGTTCCAACAACAGAGGCTCCGTCAGGGCGGCCTTCATGCACAGGAACAGCGTCATTCCTGCAAACAGTTCAACAAGCTTGCAAAACAATCGTCCATGGTCATAAAATGCTGACCGTTTCCGGGGGGTATCTCTACCTTTCTCCATTTCTTCCTGGATACGCCTGCCGGTGTTGGACGTCTCCCCACCCTGCCTCACGACGTCGTGATACAGCGACTGTGTCCTCACCAAGTCCTGATTCAGTTTCATCAAGCGCTCCAGAACCACATGCAAACCTGCAAACAGGTGCAGACTTTATTCTCTGCCCAAAATAGCAGTTTGATATCCAAAGCACCAGACTACAAATGACCTGAAACCATTCACTGACCAAGATTGATGCAACGGTGCGTCATGAAGAAACATTCAGTGATGAAATTGTAACTGTCTTCTACTGGAAGACGTTCATTCTCAGCTTCAACTGGTGGCACGAGACAAGTCTCTTCAGACAAACCTGCGGAAAAGATCACACACATTTCGGGATGAAGAAAAACTTTTACCAAGGACACCATATCCAACAGAACGTAGCCTGGAATTCCACAGCCGAAAACACAACTTTCTGCATGTTAACATTCTCTTTCACAAACACCTGCTCAGCAGAAAGGCATCACCACAGACAAGATTCAGTGAGACAAAAAGAAATTCAAGACTTTCGTTTGTGCTTACTGGTCATGTGCACGTTTCTCCGTCGCCTCTCCTCAGGACTTCCGGCAGTAGCCATGCAGTACGTGGGCTGCACTTTGAGCAGCTTGTGAGAGCGCGGCTCAGAGAAAGGTTTGCACAGGCGCAACAACACAGCGCACAAGTTCATGAAGAAGCCGTCAGTGCAGTACATCTGCGTCAGCAACGCCGGCAGATGCGTCGACCAAATTTTCGCTTTTCCTGAAAGAAGACATTCGCCAATATCAGGAGTTTGGCAACGTCCTGACACAGATCTGGACAAAACAAACAAAAGGATCAAAGACAACGAGCCCGCGGTGCCATACACCAGCCATTGTGCTCACAACACGCATTGTTCCAGCAAACAGGCCACGGCTGCCTTCCTGCTAAGAGCTATTGCTTCACTCATGAGCCATTCATCGGGGGGGGGGGGGGCACAAAAGAACAAAACTCAGATTTGCCAAATGGGAAGAAAATAAACCATTCGCTTGGCCCCTCTGGGCAAACCAATGTTTCATTTTCTCGTCATATCCCACAATTTTGTTTGCTTACCCAGGCGGGAGGTTCACTTACTTCCCACAGCACATCCAACAGTTCTACCCGTTCATCCTCCCTCTTCAAAACTAACTGTCCTCACACACGTCTGTGAGCATAAAAAATTCGCAAATTCCGGAACATTACGCACCTGCGTTGGCTTCCATACAGCTGCCAAGCCAGTCGAGCATCTTGTGTTTCACGTTCGCGTCACATTTGAGCAACGCGTACACGAGCTGGAAGACCTGTTCGTTCAGCTGCCCAGTCATATGGTGGATGTTGGCCTCCATGACGTCGTGTTCCCGCTTCGGTTTGCGCGACGGCTTGTCAAAAAACTCGTAGGGTCCCGCCTCATTCTTCACAATACAACTGACAGACAACGCGGCACCAAGCAGCGTGTTCTCAAAAGAGCGTCCATTGCTTGGATCTTTCGGTTTTATCTTGTCCATCAGGATCTGAAAGAGAGAAACGGCAATTCAGGGATGACGCATGAAATATCCACTGTCCCAAGCACTTGGTTTCTGCACGAACACACAATTTCAACTCACTTCCCCAAGATGTGGTGATCTCGTGAAGAACATCAAGGCATTGATGCAGTTGAAAGCTCCACTTTGTCCCAACGAAGCGTCTTTGTTCAGTTTGTTGTGCAAAGCTTCCAGGACAGATGTCAAAGTGCCGGATAAACTGCCTGAAAAGTATGAACGTCTGTAAGATAGCGCTCAACTCAACTGAGGCGCACAACACGAAAACACAAAGCAGCACACAGACACGCACGGCTCTTACCTTCTTCCTCGTGAACCACGACATCGTTACACACTCGTTCCAAGAACTCTTGGTGCTGATCATAATCTGAAAGAAACAAACACATGGGCACATCTTGAAGCACGTGAAACGTGAACGATGCCCTTTTCAGCCAAATGCTTTGCCGTTGTGTGAACAAAAATCCCACCACAAGAAGACCATAAAATCCACAACAAAAGGTTCAACGCCTCACCTCGATTTGCATACTCGTCGCAAATGATGCTGACGAATTGCGACGTGACGTCCAGATCCGCGAAGATTTCCGGATGCTGCACACACATTCTGCCGTTGCTGATGACCGTCTCGATACACTTGCGAACAACGTCAACGGAGTCTTCCTGCAATCAGTTCGTCACGCCAACCTCTGAACAACCATATTTTACGCGTTTTCACTAGCATTCTCCCGCCGGACTTTTTTGCTGAAAGGGACCGGGCTTTGGTAACATCGGCATGGTGAGGCAAACGCATCAGAGTGGTTATGCGTTTCGTTCTCATGCGGTTTAGTTTTTGGTGCGGTGTAAAATTTGGTGCAGTTTTCTTGCTTGCTGCAGGAAGGTCCAATCGTCCAGAATGTTTTCATACAACTCGTTGACTGAAGATCCGAAAGTCTGTTGTGGCTCTTTCCACCATTTTTCAAGGAAAAGCCAACGGCACGTGACTCTTTGAGACAACACTCACAATAGCGTTTTGCAGTTCATGCTGCGCTCGTGCATACGCTTGCGCCAAGTAGTAAAGCAACGTCGACTCTCCAGCCGCACTCGCCGCAGCGGGATCGGGCAGGTTCCCCAGGGTCGGGATCACGTGGTCGCCCGGGCTCGGCAGCATCAGACGCTCAAACACCGCCTGAGAAGGATGCAACCAATGCGAATAGATCTTCACCACGCCAAGTTCTCCACAATGATATCGGGCCGAGAAGCACTGGAACAAAACGCACCTGCTCAATATTTTCCTCGTCCAGCCAGTCTTGACCCTTGAGTCCTTGATGTAGTTCTTGCAGGAATACACATCTCGTGGGTCGGCCAGCCCTTCCAACATCTGAAACGTAGCAACACATGTACAAAACCAAGCTCACGACATCATGGGGTGTGATGCGCCTTTGTCAATTTATCAAAACTGATGTGGTCTTCAGGTGCAAAAGTGCGGCAGGAAAATTCATGTTTTCGTTTCAGACTTAGGGCAGCCTGGATTCTGATTGCGAAAACAGACTGAATTGACCACTATTATTCTCAAGAAAACTGTTCCTTTCAAGACAATGTTCACGTCTGAATACAATCCATCCAATCATTCAAATGTAAAACGGCAAGCCACGTCTTACTCACACATTTAAACTTGCAATTGGTAAACTTGCAATTGGTAGGACGAAACAAACGAAGTGTCATAACAATTTCAAGTTTGTTTTTTTTCAGTCTGAGTGTCAAACGACGAAACTACCTTTATCCAAGGTGATGAGAAATATCCTCTCAATGATGTTACTGTGCGAAAGCTTCTCTTGTGCCAGGAGTCCGAGATCAGACGTCGTGTTGGTGGGGTGGTCTGCCTTGGTCTCACCCTCTGGTGCGGTGGCTGTTTGGGTTCGTTGTGAATGATCTGCAACGACACCAGAACGGCTCACAAACATGCATTCCCTTTGATGATCAGAACTCAACTGACTCTGGTCGATCGAGACGTGGATTGTACTCTTCAGAAGAAAATCGATCGACATCGAAAACAAAAGCTTTCTTGGCACTTCTGAACATCTGTAACCTGGAAAGCGGCGAAATCCCAACAAAAGTTCTTGGAGTCGGGTTGAACACTGACCTGCGTCCTGAATCCCCAACTGGGCCTTGTAGTTCACTGCAAATTGCTGTGCGTCAGCTACACTCGGGAACAAAGCCGCAAACGGATTATGATCAAGATTTTCCTCTGTCATGTTTCGCCCGCTTCGCCAAACAGACTGGGCGATAAAAAGTTGACTCCAAAGTTCAGGTGATCAGCACACAAAGGTGACGGTAAATTTAGACCAATCTGACCACACCTTACTTGCAGCTCAAAAAAATGTGCAAATTCAGAATGATTGGAGAGGAAAGTCGTTTTTAAGCAGCTGTCACGAAACCATTCGGTGAAATCTTCTGCGCTTTCAGTTTTTACACGTCAACTGCGAGGTTGATTCCCAGGACATTCCGAGAACCAGAGCTGAGAAAATCTTTGATTCAAGTTGTACCTGGCCAATATTTTTTTTTCAAATATTTTGTGTACTGAACAAATAATTTGTTTGAATTAATGCAACAATTTAGACTCTAGAAGATGTGTGTTGATAATTTTGTCCTGTTGAGGCAACAGGGTGTGCTGGATGCCGCGCTGTTCAAACCGGATTGCTAGTTTACAAATGGCGGCAAATTGAACTGATCGAAACGATTCTGCTCTTGGGAAATCGAAGTTTTTGTGGAATTAAAGTGACGGATTCTGTAATTATGATGATTGCGAGTAGCGGTTTTGATGGTAATCCGTGGGCAGATGACTCTAGGACATTTGGTTGTCTCAGAAATGTGCTACTACTGGCAGAAAGAAATGGGCACTGTGCTGAGGTGAGGTCTGTTATAGAGTCTAGATCTAGAGTCTAGATAGACCTGGACTCAATCTTCGAAAACTTTGTAGACGAGAAACCTCCTCTCTCGTTTCTAGAGAGTCCGTTTTCTTTGCACCACTGCAAATTATTTTTTACTTTTTTTTCCAGAAAGGGCCTCACTGCATTGACCAACAGCCGGAGAATGCGTCCTCCGTGAGAATGATAGAACATTTGAAAAACATTGAAGCACACAAGAAAGAAGTCGCTCGGGTTAGTTTTCGATGTCATTGTCGTCTCCTGTACCATTTAGAAAGCATTGTTTCCGTCCTTGTCCGTCGGAGTGATGGATATCTTTTCAGCAAAGGGCGGAAGTTACATTGATGCAAGGTGTGGGGAAATTTAAGACGAGGGTAGATACCAAGCTGACGGTGCAATGACCATGTATTACCTTTGCGTTGGAAGGGTCAACTCAGCGATTTGTGCCGCCACAATAGTGTCAACTCGTCCCAATCCCCAAGTGCGCAAGGTGATGCACTGCACCGTCAGCTTTGGTACGAGGGTGATTTCACTTCTGGCCGGACTGTGCATGAGCGCAATTTCGCTTTGTTTACATTCTTGACCGTGTAATTGCTCTTTGGCCAAGTCTGCAAAATAGTCAAAGACCACGACAACATGTCGCTTATGTTGATCGCCGTCCGGCCAGAAGTGAAATCATCCTCGTATACCCCTCATAGTTCAGACAGACCAGTGGCGGGACAAGAACGGTTAGGGACACTCGTGCTTGATCGTCAACAAGTTTTCTTTTGTTGTAGGTGCACCTGGAGACCCAGAAAAGGTTGTGGGACAGAGATACGAAGGACCTGATGCACATAGATATTCTTGGTGAGCATCTTGTTCAGGAACCTCTCGCAAACTTGTTGCGCTTTTGCTGTATCTTCTTCTGAACGTTGGTACTTCACTGTCATCGCGTGACTTTTCACTGTTCACAGAAGAGCGGATCAAGAAAGTGAACCAATTGAGTGCTCACATACAGAGTGTTATGGGCCACAAAGATCAAGTGATAGACTTGCTGCAGAAACCACATGTTGGAGATTTCATCAAAATAGAAGCCGCATACAAATGGTGAGATACGCTCATTCGATTTGGCAAGTTTCTTCGGATTCTCGCTTGTTTGGCGACACTACGAGACCGATGAGGGACAAAAGCCAACTCGGAACAGATCCCATTCCAATGGTGTGAAGGATTCAAACTTTGGGCGGTGTCGTGTGTCTTTTCAAAGTGAAACTGATTTCACCTCTTTTCGCTTCTCCGCCGTAGTTTTGTCAGCGAGCTGTTTCCGATGGTTGTGCCAATTCTGGGAGAAATGTCTTCGCAGTTGAACAACATCGAGTGGGCAATGCGTGTGGATATCAACGACGGACAACTGGTGAGTGAAATTCCTGGTCTGATGCTTGCACCAATGTCATATTGCTGCAAACGCTAAAGTCTGTTCATTCCATTGCAGCACACTCTTCAGTTTTGTTGGCATTTGCGATGTTTCACCTGAAACGTGAAATCGTTCCAGTGACCCATGATTTTGATTTTCGCCGAACGGTTTGTCAACAAAGGAATAACTTATCTTTCTTCAGGACAAGTTGTTGTCTGAAGTGAAGGAGTCTGTGGCGACGTTGCAGTCTGGGGTGCTGTCCCTGCTCAGAATGCGAGACTCCCTTAGCAGGCTGCGAGAGAAGTCTTTCGCCCACCAAACTGGCTGACGTTTATGTGAGTGCAAAATACCATTGACTTCAACCGAGAAAGCCGTGGCCCCATGTACGAGGTTGGTTCAAAATTTTCGTGGACTGAGCATGTTCTTGCAAATCTGTTCGTCACATTTGGCTGGAACCCTTCGTGTCTGACAACAAAAGTCGAAGAATTTATTGAAACAGCCTCGTATGACACGCTCAAGCCGTTTCGTATTGTTCGCAGTGGTGAGTTGACAAGTCTGTTGCGCAATGCCCAATGTGTCGTGCCACCTGTTCTGCACGTCAACTTGCCTTTCGCAGGGGAGGTCAACTTGCCTTTGCGATGAATTTGTTTCGCGTACACAGTGAAAACTTCAGTGAAGAGTTGCTGCTTGGCCTTTATTTCATGTCACATTTTCATTGTTGCCGAGACGCGAAGTCTTACATCTCTACAAACAGCATCGGGAACTCGATTTGTGCTTCTTGTGGATTCATCTCCTTCTATTGCTGGCTACGAACAGCGCAAATCTGTTTTTCTGACACCGCACGAGACCAGCGTATCTGTTTGCTTTGGACATCGATCAATTTTCACTCTTCCTCACAAAAAAATAATTTGAAACGACTTTGCGAGACACGGTTTCTTGAGACAATACTTCATTGTTGGTGTTGCCGTAAATTCATCACCCTCTGAAGTTTTCACGCGTTGATTTTGTCCTGGAGGAGTTGAAATTCCCGTTGGGTTTTTCAACAGTTGCCAAAGCAACATCACGCGTATCTTGAAAAAGTTAGAACAGACTTGAGTCGTGGTTCGTGGTCGATGAGGACCTCTCAACTTGGTTCCTTCGCAATTGGTTTGAACGGCCACAGCCGCTTTCTAAGTTTTTCGGCTTTGGCAATTTAAAATTTGCGTGGCAGTTACCAGGCTTGTGCTGGAGCAACTATTCAGATTTTGTTGACGATTCTGATGCTCCACTCCCCGTGAAAACCTGTGTGCACCAAACTACATCGCGTTTCTGCAACAAACGTGCAATTCGGGCGTCGCACAAAACGCAGACTTGGGAAACCTCGTCGCACAATTGAAAGAACTGACGGACGCGGAGTTGAAAAAAACACATGTCCCGCTTCTTTACATACAGCCGTGTGTACAAAGACACCAATATTGATCAGAAAAAGGCGTATAAAATGTCTCTACAGATGCATTGCAGTTTTAACAGTTGCCCCATAACGAAAAATTTTCATTGAGCAGCAGTTTTCATTTTGTGGCCAACAACAACAGATGGAAGTTGCACCACGAATTGAAAACTGCGCAACAGTTCAAAATACGACGCAAAATGAACGGACAAGACTCAACACAAGAATTATCTTTCATCCTTTGGTTGAAATTCTAGAAATGTGCACTGTGAGGTTTTGACGTCGGTTTTCGTGGAAAGGGTCCTTTCCGGAACGCTTTGTCCCAAGAGGCTGACAAAAAGTGGAAATCGGTGAACTTTTCTGTGAAAAGTGGGCTTACAATGTGTGTGTTTACTTCCAGGAGCAGCTCCTTTGCCTGTGAGCGGAAAAAACTAGTCAGGAAGCGTGTCATCTGTGCAGTGGACGTTGGTTGGTGCTTGCAAAGAAAGAAGACTTCAAGCCCCGGAGTTCACTGATTCGAACAAACTGCTCCAGTTCACACGAAACGGATTTCTCTTCGAAGTACTCAAGTGTTTTGACAATGCGAGTGTGTGCATGTCACTTCAAGATGCACAGAACATACAATTGACTTTACACTGTACAGTCCATTCTGTACAACTATGCATGTGTACGCGCAAGGTAAGATATTGAGTATTGTTGCAAGTCAGGTACTTGTATTACAGTTGCATCGCAACGAGGCAGCAGAAAGTCACGCTGAGTTCACTCCGAGTGAACTCGCAATCAGATAGACACTGACGCTTTGACGCAGGCGTCAAGTCCGAGTTCTTTCGGAACAGAACAATTTCTTGGACACACTGCAAGTTTGAGAGCACTTTGTGAAGTTTCTTCTCGATTTCAAAGAAGTTGAACAAAGTGGCGTGAGGAGATTTCATCGTTGGTGCTTTTGATTTTGAATAAGATCGGCACAGTTCAAAAATGGGCCCGGCAAACAAAGCAATACGAGTGAAATCGTGCTTTTGTTGTTCGTGTCATAGAAAATTGGATGATTGTGAATGTGCCGAACTGTCTAACTGAAACGTAAAGGCAAGTGTGTAGAAATAGTCCTGTGATCACGTCTGATTCAAATGTTTGTATCGAGTTTGGCGCAAAGTCCCTCAGCAAAATGCGGTTTGAACTACTCTTCAAGCAGATTGAACGCGAATTACACATTTCAGCACGTTTTGTGTGTGTAAACAATAAACCATCAAGATGTATCTGTATCATAATACTGTTTCTTTCTCGACTCTCCTGGGGTCGTCGGGAACACACTGGTACATGTGACCCTTGTGGTACTTGGTCTTTTTGTCGGCGGACTTCTTGTCGAGTAAGTTGGGGTCCGTCTCTGGGATGCTCTGCGTTCTCTTCATGGACTGATGCCCCATGGCGTTGTTCGGTATTTTCCCCACTGAGTCCGTGGAATCCCGATTCCAAGCCGCCGAAGACGTGGGTCTTTTGACAGGCGAGTTCGGCAACGATTTGGATCCTTTCGTATTTGGCGTGGAATTTTGTCTTTGGTAGCGAGTATTCTCAGGAGTGCCGTACGGCAGCACGCTAACTGTAGTTTCGTACTTGTTGGGGGTTGGGTAGACTTGGTTATCACCTTGGTAGTGGTAGTGAGGCAAAGCGGACGGAGCCCCACTGTTGTCACTGCCACGCTCCGGCGCCGCAGCGATGCCAAGCGCAGCGGGCGGCTTCTCTTGGAACCCATTGTAGCTACTGTGGGGCTGAGCGCCCAGGGCTTCTGGACCAGGCAAAAATTCTGGTTTGAACCCGATAGGTGGAGGCGGCAGCCCAGCCTGCTCTCGTGGGTCGGTCCACACGCTGCCCGGAAGCGGAGAGATGCCGAGCTCCCTGCAACGAGCAAAACGGTTGAGCATTGGAAGTGCGAAGGCACTGGCGCAACGCGGAACGCGGGCGGCGGCGCCGTGTCCTCACCCGAGCTGGCGCTGGAGACGGTCGATGCGCAGCAGCGCCAGGTCGAGCTCGTGCTTCACCTTCCACGTCGACGTCTCGCACACCGGGTTCTTGCACTTGAAGTGGCGCTGCAGGTCCATCGCCTCTCGCACAGACTGCTCGAATGTCAGCGACTTGCCCATGCTCTGGAATGAGCGTCAAGTGCGGGTAAAATATCGTAGAGTTCACAGAAAACAATTCTTGCGAAAAAAAATTAAAAGTTAGCAAAATAATGAAATTGTCGATGAAAGCAAGATGTTCATTTTTCTAATGTTTTGCATTCAAAACAAACAGATGTGACCCAACATAATTGTACGAATTATTACACTCGTTATTTGTGCCATTAGATCGCCATCATAATTGTTTTTGCATGTGTACTTGTACGTTTTCGAATGAAGGTCATTATGAGACTCTGGGGTACGCACTTGTTTCCAGATGTCAAATTTTGTGTACTGTACGACAAAACTGTACGAGAAGGACTGTGGCTGATTGCACAAAATTGTTTTCCAAGGCCACAGGGCCGGATTTTTTTTTCCATTTGAGAAATGCATGTTTGCTGCTGTTGTACGGGCCCATCATTCGAACAATATGTTCGCATGCACCAATGTTTCTCTGTTGCAGATTGTGTGTGAACTATCTGAATTGAAAATGTCCGGAGGGAGGTTTCTGCAAGCTGCGCGGTGCAGAATTGCAACCAGACCCATTCTGCATCAAACGTAAAAACTTCTCGTGTTGCATGATTTCTTCAACAAAATCTGCTCATACTTGAAACAAGTTTTCAACACGAACCGCTGCTATTTCAAGCACTTGCCTGATCATTGAAAATTAAAAAAATAACAAAATTGCAGAATAAGGACTCTTAAAGGTGTTTCTACTCATTCAGCATCATAAAAGTGAAGGAATTCTGTTTGGGTTTCAGGCAACATGCTTCCAAGGCGTTAGTTGCGTCAGTTTTTACAAAAACAGGCAAGGTTCCTTGTTTTTAAAAATTCGTGTTCCTTCGCCTCACACAGCGACAGCCTTGAAGAAGGCATCACGAAAGACAAGAACACAATTAGCAAGAACAATTGTTTCGTAAAGCACATCATCGAACAATTTTCACAAAGGCAACCAGAAAAGTACAAGACACATTGTTCTTTCATGGCACGGGTCCATTTGAGACCTTTCCTTTCGCGGAAGACTTCGAATTGTCAAGACTACGAGTAAGATGCATTTTCCAGCAAGAAGCGAAGCTGGTGGCTCGCCACAGTAGCGAAGGAAGAACTATCAAAGGTGAATCTAGGATTTGGTCGAGAGATCCGACTCGGAGATTGCTACGATTGTTGAAAGCACATTTTTTTCAAAAAAAAACCCCAACCAAACCCACTCATCCACCACCCCACACACACACATACACACTGGACCTCGGAGTCATTGCACCATGTGTGCGGCTTTGCGCACCCCATCTCGTAAATGCCAATGATCGGTCCACGAACTGCACATGTTCAGGATCAACACGGTACACCACAGAAAAGGACACACGGTACATGGTTCCTCACTCGTACAGAAAAAAAAAATCACACAAACGCCGACGGCACTGTAGTGACTGCTTGTTGGTGACCCGCGATGTACAGGTCATTTTCGGATAATTCGACATCATACGAGGCAGGAAATTACCGATCATCCCTGATATCTTTTGATCAGCTGTGAATTTTTCATTACACTTTTTTTGGACCATCCACATAAGTTCTTGATCTTCACTGGCCCTCACTATGACATCTCAGGGAAGACTGGAATTTCCTCAGCAACTCAGAAAAGAAGTACTGTTCCACTCTGGTCAGCTATTTTGAGAGTTGCTGTGTTTGGAATGATTTGGCATGTATTTTTGGTTGTAAGGCTCAGAACAGGGAATATTGGAAGGGGATAATATTGCCACAGATCCCCTTCAAGAATGAGAAGGACAA
>JAAUXT010114497.1_pt1 | contig 30541 bp, 30 predicted proteins | sample 7278171 | NCBI WGS metagenome assembly JAAUXT01 (sample SAMN14350112, study PRJNA611818) | marine sediment metagenome | isolation source: surface marine sediment (1.8m) | place: French Polynesia: Moorea | collected 2018-08
CCGTGCCTGCTTGCAAACCTTGGGGCCGTCCAGAGAACACGAAAGGGATGATGGGGAAAGCACCAGAAGTTCAGGGCCCTGCAACCGTACATTCCTACTGGACAGGGCGGACCACTGAAGCCTTCTGCTTTGCAGGTCGAGAACGTCTCAACCATGGCCAGAGTGCTAAGAATCCCATGCAATAGAGGCGCACATTGTTTTTATATGTTCTCATTTCCGGACGCAAGGAAAGCTCACAACTGACTGCGATGGATCGGTGAAACACAGAAAATGGCAGGAACCAGCGGGAACTCTTTCAATGGCTCTTACCGCGTACATGTTTCCTGGCCTGACTTTGTGGTGCTTGATATTCACATTTGGCCTTTGGAGCAGTAATATTCTGGATGATTTGTTCGTAACGCTCGCTGAACTCTGATCCTGGAAACCCAGTGAAAATGGCTTTTTGCTCTGACAAATGGTGGTGGGGTTGGAACGGAATATTCATCACAACAAACGTTGCGAACATAATTTGAAGGAGTGTTCAGCAGGCCCTGCCCACTTCAGCTCGGGCAGCGGATTATTCTCGCACGCGTACATGTGGAGGGTTCTTCCTGTCTGAGGAGAACTGCTCGGAAACCAGAATCACGAAAACCAAACCAACGAAGAAAAGTCAATTGAGTGCGGACAGAAGGGCGAAAAATCACTGATTGCTTGAGACAGACTCACTTTCTGGAGCGGACCCCCCTGTGGTGGCTCCCCGCGTGATGAGTGACTCGAGGATGGAAGAGTCGGGATCGTCGCGTTGACAGCCGCTTTGATCTCTGACAGCGGGAGACTCGCGGTCTGACAGACAAAGACAGGGGGTCGATCGCGAGTTTCAGACTTCACGCAGCGCACAGTGGATTCTCCTTCGCCAGCTTGACGAAGTTCTGGTGCTGAATTTTGAGGAACTTTGGGAAATACGGTGCCCGAAAAAACGGCCAAAGCAACCCCTTTGTCATTCCACAACAATACTGAGCTGACACGGCTTTGTGGTTTCATGTTGTCGAAGTCATCAGAAGTGTTTCTGCAGAAAGTTATCCTTGCGAGCAAACTGACTTCCTCTCGGTGAAGGATCAGCCATTATCTGGAATGCCACAATTTGATATTTAGAAGCCGTGAGTTACGGTGTGTTTGTATTACTTCTGTCCAATTCAATTAGGACAACATGACAGATTTATCAGCCAGTGAAAAGATCAAAGTGGTTTTATCAAGTTGTTTGACGATCCCCAGCTGCAGCAATTTTGCAACTTCACATAAATCCAGAGATCTGCAGTCAGTGCAGTGATCATGCCCACACAACAGTACAAAATCCCAACATTTGTTTCGGATTTCCAACTTTTTTTTTTGCAAAATTGCACACAGCTAGGGATTGAACGGGTAGCATTTTAATGCCCCGGGTACCCGCAAGCAACTACCCGACCCGGGGCATGGGTACCTGCCAACAGAAGCTGTCAATCATCAGAAATTTCTGATATGCAAATTTGGGGATGGTTACCCATGGGCAGTAAATCCTGGAGGGTACTTGGTACCAGGATTTACTACCCATGGGTAACCATCCCTAATTTGTATATTAGAAATTTGGGTACTTGGTAGCCACCCACCAGTAGATCTATGTGGGTCAGCAGTTGGAGTTGGAGTCCTGAAAAACTGGGTACCCACCAGGATTTAAAGTACCCGGGTACCCGCCAGGATTTACTACCCGTGGGTAACCCGCCACCCGCTTCAATCCCTACACACAGCTCGACAAATGTGTTGCATTGCGACTGATGAGTGATGTGACTGGGCCGGAGGTTGCAGTCAAAGTTGTTGTCTTTGCTCGGTTTTGTTTGCGGGCATAAATTGCGCTGCGTTAGTTCGGGAGTCTCGGTTTTGCCCCATTTTGGTCCATCACCTCGACAGCTTCAGACACCAAAGTTGTTTCTGTGGGTCTGGATGGTTGGCAGCTGCCGGAGTCTCCTGACGCATAGCCTGTCTGTTCTTGACACTTCTTTCCTGGCGAGAAGTTTAGTTCGCTTCAACATCAATGGACTTTTTGAGAAATTTCTCTTCTGACTTCGTAAAACAGAAGGAACGTCAAGGAAGCAACTGGAACACGTTGTTGTTTCTGGACAATTTTACGGGGTGACTTCGCGGCACAGAGCACCCCCGAGATTTCACATATGCTTTCAGTTGTGTTGAGTTGCTTCTCCCACATGGCCAAATCAGTGTGTCAGGTTGCACAACACAGGACCAGATCTGCAAGTTGTCAAGCTTTCAATGTTCGGACTTCTGAAGGTTGGAGGAAAAAATGTTTGTGGTTTCTGAAAAAAAGAAAGAAATCAGAAATTCTTTTCACAATGACTGTCAGAAGACAAGTGCCACACACAACTCGCACAGCAACAGCGACAAAGAAAACGCCCTGCATTTTGCTTCCAACATTGGATTGGTCACGAGGCTGACTTCTGTTCAAATCCCAAATCGACTTTCTCAAGATTTCGCTGTTTCACTGAAACTGACTTGAAGATTGATGACAGTGAGTTGGAAATGTATTTTCGCAGCGCTTGTGTTTTATGGAGCCGCTGACGTGCTACATTGTGAGGAATTCAATCCCGAGGCAAGACGTATGTCGGCAGCGCGCCCTTCAGGAGGCGAAGATTCATCTCATCCGCAGGATCGAGCAGCTGCCAGTCAACAAACAACACAAAACAGCTTTGATCTTTCCATCACACTGATAAGCCTGTCATGTTGATGTAACAAAAATGATCAGAGGTGGCAAAACATGTTGTTCGCCCAGCTTTATCATGCGAAGCTGTCTAGTTACCCACTGGTACAGCGCACTGTGGCGAATGCTTCACTTGAGGAGTGTAGAGCAGTGAGTTATGCTGCGCATTTCTGGCTTCGTGATGATAAATTCTTCTGATTATTGCCAACAACGTTTGATCTTTGCAGTGAAAAGGCACAAGAGTGATGTATAGCTTGCATAAACGGTATCAAGACGATGTTGATGGGGCCACCCATGTGACCCTTGAAAGTACTGCTTGAATGATTGAGCAAAAACCTGGGTAAATGACTTGTGTGATGTGTTGAGGCAATGGCTCTGAAGTTGTTTTTTCACACGAAGATGTTGAGACGAACGTTAGCAAAGTTTACCTCAACATTTTTTGTCAAAATCCGTCATCAGATTCAACGTCAATCAAGGCACCAACCCCCCCCCAACCCCCACCAACCCAATCTTTTGTCTCTGTGGCTGCTTTCATCGACTGCCATCGAGTAGACATGCAAGGGTTTTGCTGCTCATTCATTTTGACAAACGCAGTCGACCCCATGGGAGTCCGCAGCGTCTTCTCCCCACGTCCCGGGGAAACAGCGCCCCTCTCGGGGTCCGTCCAGAAACAGCCGCTGCTATCTCCACATAGCTCCATTTGAGGCTTGTTCTCCCTTCAAAGCACACACTTCTCTTGTGCTTCAAAGCTACTGACAGTGCAACCGATCAGCTCCTCTTTGTTTCTGTGCAAAATTCTCATTGATACACAAGCGTTGGAGAGGAGTGGTGACGATTGAATGAGATAAATTGGAACCGAATCTGAACACCCTGCGCACAAGACTGATCCGAGCTGCGGAGAGTCTTCCCGACATTCGTTTTCTCCGCTGCTTTCCATTCTGCAGTCACAAGCTGTAATGAATTGCGCTCTTCCAGCTCTGACATCGCTGTTCTTTGGCACGACACGCAATAAATCAGTCTTGACTGTTGTATAACAAGCGTGATTTCCTTTGCCATGTAAATTTGCTCTGTCATAAAGCCCGGCTGGTAATGATCCATCACTGGGGAGGGGAATGTCACAAAAGCCTCATTTATTTAAGCTGTGAGCGCATCAGGAATAATAAAATCCACAGGCTGTGGATGACAATAGGTTCTGGCCGCGGACTGTCAACATGTCATTGAGCGATGGCTGCTTCAGAAATGCCAACTTGACCCCCGCGCCTCCAGGAATCCATCCAGTATTTCCACTGTGTGGACAGCACTGCTGCTGAACAGAAAACTTGCACGACACTTTTGCACATTCAGCCGCAGCTGTGTGTTCGTATGCGTCTTTTTGTTCTCTTTTTTTCTCAGCACTGACCTTGAGGTGAAGTCAACGGCAGCTGATGGATGGTTCAGAGATTTCTTGCTTTTTCATATCAGTTGTTCTTTTGCGTCAATCAAAACAGGAAACTCTCAAGCTCAACTCTGCGCAAAATGATAGAAAAGATTCCCTCGCTGCATGATCGTGTTGAGACGCTGATCGCAGTGATACTCTGCAGCATCTCCACCGCTTGTTGACCGAGTGGATAATGCCCGTCAACCTGTCAACCCACATAAAGGCTTCTGGACAGGGTCCTGACAGGTCAGTGATACATGTCAATTCCCGTGTCAACCGCGGGGTAATAATGTTTCCAAAACATGACCCAACATGTCCTCATTTGTCGTCTCACAGAATGCTAATGAGTCTTCAAGGGAACAACGAAGTTTCTTCCAACCAGGCCGAAACGAAGAGGTGAACAAATATGGCTATCTTGTTCACATCCACAGACAAATGAACCAGTGTTCACGTTTTCCCTGTCTGAGTGTGTGGGTGTGTTTGTGTGTGCCACAATGCACACGTCTTGCAACCCTGGTCTCGGGCTCCTCTGTTGATCTCAGTGAAGACTCGCAAGGGACAACCACACATGTCACGGGTGGTGGACGCGTTTCGGGCTCAGGCTTCGTTCGCACCATTCTCGTCGTTAATGGTTGGAGGAGCAGAGCGGGGCTTGCTCCTGTATTTATCGTCCTCTTCGTGCAATTCGTCCGCATTAGCGGCGGACATCGCTCAGCGCGGCGTGGCGGCGGGGCGGGCGGGGGCCTCCCCGGAGCCTCCCCGGAGCCCGCAGGTGCCTAATGCACTGAGACCCGCTGACATATTGAGTTTGAATAATACATCCTCCTGTGACAATCATTATCCTTTGTTAAATATTTCCTGAGAACAGACCGGGGCTTCTGCAGCGAAACTGACACGTTGCTCTGTCTCGGAGGGGACATTGTCGCGCGGTGTACACATTTGCTGACAGCTTCAGAGGCTGCAAGGTTCGAATTCATGGGCGTCGGGGGACACTTTGTTCAAATCGCGCCACTGCTTGCGCAATGTGGAAATATTTGATGAAGACTTTTGCACTGATTCCGCCGAAGACTTTGGTGCAAGTTTGTACGCATCGTTTGAGACGAACCAGCTTCACCAAGTGAGAATCTAACAAAAAACCTCAGCTGATTTCCCGACCTCAGCCTATCAACTGCCAGAGAATGTTTTCCAAATCAAGAGATTCGCAATGGTCCTGAAACGGTGGCGGCACCATATAGAATGCTTGTCGTCTGAGATCCAATCTGCACCAGGAGAAGCCAGCTTGCAGACACGGTGTGACTTCCGCTGCCAGATGTGAGCCCGATATGGCCTTCTCCATTGTTCCCGTGACGTGTCATCAGCGCATCTACCGCCGAACCAAATTTGTGAGGCGTTGTCATAGATCTGAGATCAGATGTCGCTGCAAATCTCTCCATGAATCAGCACCATAAGTGGCTCAGGAAGAGTGAAGCTCGAAGGTTTTGGGTTTTGTTTGCTGAAATGTCAACCCAGAACATCCTGATCAGTGAAATTTCCCAAGAAAAATCCTTTCCCAGTCATGCACCAAAAGTGACTCTGCACAGCTCATCTCCTGTCAAAGCAACTGTAATGGCAAGAGGATCTGCAAGCCAATTATTGGCATTTGCTCAAGGAGTTATGGGTGCTCAAGGAACAATATACAGCTTCATAGGAGGTGTTGTGTAATTTAAACACGAGTAAATGAATTATTGACTCAAGTGTTAGTGAGCTCGAAAGCAAGCTGTTCGAGCACACCAGAGGCTTCCCGAAAATCAATTACTCCGAAAGAGGAGCCTTCTTCTCCCTTGTTGTCAGACAACACTTCATCTGGGCTCAAGTAGCAACTACATTTGTATCCGACACTTTCGTCCTCAAATGAGGTTGAAAGGGATTTTCAGTCGGAACAGAGATAGAACGCCGTCGCGAAGCTGCTTCTGCGTCGGAAAAAGACATCGTTTCGAGTAGAAATCTCAGAACAATCAAGAATGAAGCAGCAAACACTCACGCACACACACGCAGAGGAAGACAGAGAGACAAAGACAGAAGAATAGGGTCATTGGTTTTGTTTCGTCGTGCAGAGAAACCCCAATGCAAGGAAGGTGGTATTGGTGGTTAACTGAGTAGTGTGTGAGTGAGAGTCTGTTCTGCCGGAAACAAATATACATATCCCGTGGTGTTGACTGTGATATATTGCAGGATCAACTTGTACTTGGAAGTTGCATTATCGGGTATGATTTGAAACCACATTCAATCAGCGTTGAGCATCCATGTGTCGAATGTGTACGACAGAAAAAGACTATACAAAGTAATAATAGCTCAGTTAATACATATGCATTACGCGGTAGTAGAGTGTAAGTGCCCAGATTGAAGGAAGCAGCTGCAAGTGAGTAGTGAGTACTCAAGGCACAGAGTGCAATCTCCTCTGGTGGACCCAACAGCACGGCACAAAAACGTCTGCATTGGTTATCGGACCGCCGCACCTGACTCGGCTGACTGACAGCCGGACAGATCGTGAGAAGAATAATCCGTGCGCAAGATTGCGACGATTTACTTGCCGGTTTCACACTACGAAGGACAGAACACCAAGACTGGCAGCGAGCCTCTCTCTCGCGGAAGAAGCTGCGATCTTCGCTCCGAGATGATGGATGATTCCTCCTTCCAGTGCGAAGCCAAACGACATTGACCAAATTGCCATTTGGCTGCCAATTTCATAGCCACATTCTGACAAAGACGGATAATGATTGCATTTGTCATCTAATTTTATCTTCATCATCTGCGGGAGACGCTGCCGTGGTTTGGCTGTGATGTCCCGTGCCGGCGACCGCCCTGACAAACCAGCTTCCTCCGCCACATCGCTCAGAACAGCTACATTGGAGACAAATGTCCACTTTGTCTATCCCTGTCATATCCGTAATAGGCACTTCACCTTTGTTTTCAGCTTGGATGTTGAGCAAATAAATGAACATTGGTCGTTGGTGCGATCCATCATAATCCACTTACATTACGAAGGAAAGGAAGACAGATGACTCTTCTCAAAGGTTGCGGCTTAACCCCCACGGTACTGACTCATGTTCTTCAAGCAAAAACTTATTTTTGTTTCTTGGGATTTCTTCGGCTTTGCTACTGTTGAGCCACAGGTCCAACGTTGTCCTTTGCTGAACGGTGTGCACACATTGTGAACTCAAACTAGAGACCACGCAGCTCTGTGGAGCGAACTGAAAGTTTCCAACAGGGAACTTGGATGGTCCGTCGCCTGTGCAGTCCACTACAACCAGTTTTACAAATTAGTGTGAGAGTATTTACCCAGTACACGACGTGGAAAGATTCAGCTGAGTGTGCCTGATTTCATTACACGGCTAACTGCTCAGCATTGATCTCTCCTTGTGTCACTACAGCTCCTTAAGCTAATTATATTGGCAATCACTGAAAGTCAACACTACAAGTTAATCATGGGCATTTACATGGCCAGTTGTGATCGCCCGAGGAGGTTTCGTATGTCTCAATGGGGCGAGTCTTTGGACTGAAGTCGCGGTAATGAAATATTGACGAAGGTGTTAGGAAAGCTGTAGGAAAAGCCATTCGGGGTATTGGGGGGATTGACGGGAAGAATCAATCAAAGGAACAACACAGCTTCTGCCGAAGAGCCTCAGTCGGGGGAAATTGCGCGACTCTGAATGTGGACCGATTGAAAATAACACAGGCGCTGCTCGCTCGGCACAATGGAGACATCAGGCTTTGAGGGCCGGCGACGACCAAACGGCTTTGATGATGTCGTTCACAATGGAGAGGGGAGTAATCTCCGTACGAGGCAAGTGTTTGGCGAAGTCATTGATCAAAAGAATCGTGGCGCGACGCCACCCTGCCGCAGCAGCTGAGCTTCTTTCATTGTGAGAAAACTCCAACAGTAGGGCTCAGACGGCAGATACTGAAACGCACGAACACGTCTTTGCCTTTCTCTGGTGATTTTTGGGAGTGTTTCTCTGGTGAGTTGGTTTGTCCTCCTCGGTGTGGTCCCGCCGTCGTCTGCCCCGGAATCACAAAACGTAACACATGTTGTCCAGATGAGAACACAAGGCCGCTGAGCCACAAACAGACCATTCTCCACCAACGACAGGGAGAGAAACTCGAGAAGGGATCAACATCAGAGCAAACACTCCAAATCTGTGACCTGCATGTGAGCAGGTATCCTCAGTGACAGTTTGATCAACAACACGATACTGATACCTGTGTGAGCTTTCAGAGTCTTGTTGACCAGACAGATTATCATTTGTCACACGCCTTCCCGTCTCAAAGCGCCGTGAATCTCTCTTTGCTCGGGAAGTTGTTGTCATTTGAAGCACCGTCTTGGAACAGCAGACATCACGTCAAAGTATCAGTTGAGGCTCTGAGTCTAGACTCAATCTGCCGTACTATGGCTCCAGATTCAACCTTGAGGAACATTGCACCAAAAGAGGAAACAGGTTTGTGGAAACTGCCTTTGTCGGCCATGACGTACAAGCTTGAGCAACACAAGTTTGCCGAGACTCAGGGTCAAGCTGTATTTCATCAGTTAAGTATTGCGGCGTGACAGGTTGACAATATTAGATCAGGACCCAGTGTCATCCTCACATGGAGATTTCATTATTCCTCATCCGCCGCGGCTCAGATGAATGAGGCTTTTGTGACGCTCCGCTCCCGGTGATGGATCATTACCAGCCGGGCTTTATGACAGAGCAAATTTACATAGGAAGGAAACCATGCCTGTTGTACAACCTTCCCAAACAATTAATCATGGTATTTCTTGAACAGGCGGAAAAGCGCGCTGTCTGCCGTGATTCAGTTCCTCGAACAAGACAGATAACAACCAAGGAGAAAAAATTTCGAACACAAACGCAAGCTTTGACGGGGAACCGGCTCAGTTTCCAAGCCACAAAGGAACTCAAGGAACAAACTCGACCTCACCTCAGAAACCCATTGACTCGCTTCGTCAGTGCTTGAGAGAGCGAACAAGTTTTGGGAGAGGAAGCTTTGTCCTCGTGTTCAACACTGTCTTCACCATGCACTCACAGAATCTTGGGCTGTTCCCACGGACATCGGCTGTGATCCGGGTGTTGCACAACATTCTCTCTCTCTCTCTCTCTCTCTCTCTCTCTCTCTGATATCTCCCCAGACTGGAGCCCAGGAAATGGCGGCCGCAGCCCGCGAGTGAAGAACGAGCCTGGTGCACCTCGGGAGACGCTGCTCTCATCAAAAAACAAGAGCAATTTACATAAAGCTGAATACAAATGATGCCGAAGCCCAAAAGGTTAAATGAAAGCCTCAGAGACAGATCGTACATTATCTTTACTCCGCTTATTAAATGATTGATAGCAGCAGCCTGGTTGTTGTTTCCCCGTCCTCAACAACTGCTTTTGCAGGCAAACAGCCTCAATGGGTCCAATCTGTTTTGTTTTCCTGAAAAAAGCATCTTGATAAGTTTTCCAGACAGATCGCTGCGCGAAGGGTTTTCGCGGTTTTGCAAGTTCTCGAAATCAAAGAAGTGCTGCACCAAAGACAGGTTGGAAGGGACTGTACAGATCTGAGTCTGTGTGTGACCTCACCGAGATCGTTTCGCGAAATTTTGCCGATGTCGTCTGGTTCTGAGTATTCACTGGTCAATCAACGAGGTTTCTGGTTCGCACCCAGGTTTTGCACAATTTTTAACTCTGTGTGTAGGCTGCTCGGTTCTCTGTCGACACTCCCCTGCAGCTCCATTCAGGCCTCTGGAAGCTTCAAAGAGTCCCTCGTTGCAGATTTTCGTGTGTATTGCAGGTCAAGCTGTATTTCATCAGTTAAGTATTACGGCGTGACAGGTTGACAATATTAGATCAGGACCCAGTGTCATCCTCACATGGAGATTTCATTATTCCTCATCCGCCGTGGCTCAGATGAATGAGGCTTTTGTGACATTCCCTTCCCCAGCGATACATCATGAGCAGCGAGGCCTCTTTCCAGCAGAAATTTACATTCGGAGACAAACTAGCTGACGCATGTGCACTCGGAGCTGTTTCTTTTGGACACATCTGTTTCTGAATTTCGCATGCAGAACCTTTCTTTCCAGGAACAAACCCGAAAGTTGTGCAGAAAGGAGCATTTTGATGGCATTGTGAAAGGTCCTCTCATTCTGAGTCTCCCAAGGCTCTACTGTCACCAGCCGGTGCAGCGATGTGGGCCTCGGATTTATGAAATCCTCCCCGGTCGGGCTGTTCCCGTGTTGTACGAGTAAATACATATCTGTCAGCAAACAATATTACACTCATGAAGTACAGCTTGACTCTCCTGACTTATGGTAATTTGGGGAATAAATTCGCTTCATGATGCAAACACTCATCCTATTTTAAATGGGAAACGGGCCAATGTGATAAACCCACGACATTCATCAGCTGCTGCTGCCGTTCGGTTTCTGTTGTTTCCCATGCTGACTTTGATTGCAGATATTTTCAACTTGGATGATCGGATGCACCGCTGGGATGCACGTGAGGTGTCCGTGTGTTTTATTCGCAGCACTGCGCTGAGAAGCACGAGTCCCAACCACCAGGTTCTCACAGAACCACAGCGTGGTTCCAGTTCTGAAGGTTGTTCCCCGGGTTATTCTCTCCAGGTCCACAAGGCGACAAAGCAGACGTTGAGTTGAGCGCAGTGGTTGGTGCTTGAGAGCGGTGCATGTGTGAGTCGCAAATTGCATGTGTGCGTACCATTTCTCATCTTCATGTAATTCTCAACTGTCCAAGGGCAGAGTCAATCGAGACAGACAGAAAGCTTTTCTTACCAACTGATAGGAGAATGGTGTGCTGCTGCTGTCCAGATTCCTACGGAAGGGGGTTAAAGCACCAAATTGGAGTTTGATAAATGTCGTGTGACACCAGATTTTCGCGGGGAATCTGGAGTCTGGTGACCGGGGACATCCGTCACCGATAGCAGATCCTGATATTGATGGGGCTGTTCGGCCGCAGAATGGCGGCTTCATATCCTAATCCTGCGTGATACAAACAAGGTGCCCCGTCTTGAATTTGTTGGGGAGCAGCCCCGCAGTCATTTGTCTTCCCTAATCTGATACAAATTTCCCAGTTGTGCCTGAGAACAAGGGAACAAATTGATTTTTCAATGTCGGACCGTTGTGAGTCGTATGTGTGAATCAGCGTGTGGAGCAGGAATGCTGCTTTGGATTCCGTCTGCTGTGGGTCTGGGAAAGTGAGGCTGGGGGTTTGGGCCTGACATGCGCGAGTTGCCTTGTGAGGTCATCATCAAAAGACAAAAGACGCAGAGAAGGATCGGGGTGGTCGCCAAACATAGAGATCGTACAGCACACACCAACACGTCAGACGTACGAGCGTGTTTGAGTGGATCACAACACATCTGTTGGGGGGAGGAAATTTGACAGTTCAACTTTGTCCAAGCACCTGCAGCGAACCCAAGTTGGAGATTCACTGGTTATTCTCCTGTACAACGGAACGACGCGTTGTATTTACTGTCCCGCTGCCATTTCCCAAGCTGCTTTTATACTTCCCTGTGCGGACTGCGAGCTCGGATGTAAAATGATGGATAGCGTGCATAATAGTACCTCGGTGCATCTGTTCCTCCCCCAATTGATCAATCCGCAGCCACGAGGGTGACGAGCCTCCGTCACTGCGTCGCCCATACATCAAACCAAACTGCTCAAGATAAAAACTGCTGCGTCAAAATATGGTGAGGATTAATTTATCAAAGCCAAATCTGGAAGCAAAGTCAAGTTCCTTTTGATATTCGCGTGGAACGGCGGTGCGATGATATTGCGCGATGATCCAGCACCGTAAATCAATTGTGATGGATGGAGTGGCGGCGCAGTTCCTTGTGATGACGCGTGATAAATCAGCGCCGAGCACTGTGTAGCAGGCATGGTTTCCTTCCAATGTAAATTTGCTCTGTCAGGAAATGTGACATGGACAGATCCATCACGGTGCACGGCGGCGGTGTCGTCACTGTCGTGGCGCGTCGATCTATTGCTCGAGGGACGGGTGACAGTTCGGCGGGATGTGGCAGAGTGGAAGAGAGGGATGAGACTCGAGCGTTGTCTTCTGACACAGGAATCAGGCTCCTCCACACCTGAGCGCCACCAGTGGAGATGCGCCGTCCTGAGCGCCTCGTATTGAGGAGATTCCCGCCCTCCTCCCTCGAGTGAAGACCTGCAGGTCAAAGACCGAGGAACCTTTTCACAGCATCACGTTTTCAAGTTCTTCAGAGACAAAGAGAACAAAGTTATCCAGCTTCAAAACTCAGTTTGGCAGCCGGTCTGCACTTCGCTGTCAAGTGGGACTCGACCCTTTAAGATTCAATATGATTGATGTATTATTTCAGCCACGGAGAGGTTACAAACAAAAGTCCAACCTGCTTTTTCTTTGGCAAACACAATGATGGATGACACCACATAGAATTCCATTTTTGCATCTGTTCAATCATCCCATTGATCAACCCACAGCCACTTGGGTGAGAAATAACCTTCCCTCTGCCTCCCATACATCATATTTCATTCCCACAGATCAAGGGCCTTTTCTCTATAAAGGCAGAACACGAATGATTTATTTTCTTTCTATTTCCTTTTGGGACGGCTGCAACTTGGCAGTGTACAGTTTTTGTGGTGCCGCAGAAAACTGAAAAAGGGCTGCAGGTCTGTGTTGGGGTTTCCGTGCAAGTTCTATTTGTCGGAAAACAGATGAAAAATCTGCAGAAAGCTCATAGAAAATTGTGATGTCCTGCCAGAAGTGAGCTGTACACGTACGATTTGCACTGTGGCTGCTGCACCATTTTGACGTCTGCGGCAGTGAAAGACGACGAGGTCGCTCTGTGGTGCCGTTCAGAGGCAGAAGAAGTGACACCAAGAAGGTGCCCTCGAAAGAAAGTGCACAGCGGTTTCCGCAGTTGAGAGCATATGATTTATTAAAGTGAATTATGGAAAGCGTGAACCCTGGACTCAACCCAGGGCCAAAGTGGCCCCGTCTGGAATTCCTGTGTATTATCAGGAAGTCCCCTCAATCGATGCGAGGTCGGGCAATTTCGTATTAACGTGTCATCCCATCCAACTGATAAAGGGCCATTAGCGGCAGAAAAATGGTCGTGCAGCTTTGTTTCATGACAAGTTAATTTTTTCTGTAGAATATTGTTTCTTCTGCTCATTGGTTGAAATCGTGTGAGCGGAAGAATGTTGTGTGAGTTTTGGTTCGAGAAGTGATGACTCCAGTTTTGCATCAAGCGAACAGATACACACACACACACACACACACACACACACACATGACGCCTTTGGTTATCAGGAAGTTGGTTCTTTGTTTTTTTGTTTTTTCTTGCAAAAGCACCGTACGGACAGACGTTGTCGCTTCGTTGAATCTGCATTGCTCCCTCATGTGCCAATGCGCCGCAGCTGAGAAACGATCCCGTTTCCAGAATTTCCCCTCAAGACGAAATGTTTACAGATGAGATGCGTAATTTATTGTCCTGAGTTATGGAGGAGCAACACTTAGACCGCTGCCTGGGTCCTCGGGGCCAAAAGAGGCCCACTTCACAGTCTCCCATCATATGAAATGGTCTCCTCAATCAAAAACAAAGCAGAAAATGGTAATTGGACGCGATCTCTTTTCTACGCGAAAGGAAACTCGTTCCTGAGGCGAGGAGGAGATACTCTTGGCCAATCTGATTTGGGATTTCTGAGAAAAAATGCGTGTTGTTGCTGTAACAGCAGAGAAAAAAGGTTCGTTGTCTATTTTCTGCCTCTGGAATCTGCAGGCTGACACTGAAGCGTGAGTACGTCAAACCAGAGGCATTTTGCATGTTCAGCCAGAACAAATTTCACCAATGAGACACCTCAACCAGGACACGTTACATTTTTCACTGCTGTCCAAATCGAGCAGTAACCACGCAACCTGTGCACATTTTGAAATTTGCGGAGCAACACAAGGCGGGTCCAGATACGCACACAGAAATTAAAATGGCGAGCAGAACTGGACATTTGGAGCTCCGGCGCGTCCTTGTCACCCATCTGTGGGTGTGGATCCCATCTGGGTGCGGAGAGACCACCTCAGTGTTCCCAGAACCAATCGCGCGCAGCGCTCAGCCGCAAACAAAAGGAAGCACAGATAAATCACCAGCAATTCCTTTATAGAAGCCACTTAACAAGATTGATAATACCAAGAAATTGAACGCTTAGAAATATTGGATGTGATTTATCGAAGGCAGTTGTAGGAGGGCAACACCAAAGACCTGGTGGATAGGCCAAAGGGTGAGCGTCTGGTAGTCCTGTGTGTTATTAAATAGTCTCTTCAATCAGCGATAACACAGACAATGTACGATCGGAGTGCTATGTTTCTTTCCTAATAAATGCCATTACACATGATAAATGGTGGCCATAACTTGCGCAGTATGACAAGCTAATTTTTCCTTTGTATTCTTTGATGTTATCCCCTGGAATTGATTTGGCTGAGGATGGGACATTTATGTTCATCCCAGAGATTGCCTTTGCCGATCTTGTTCTTTCTCCTTTCTTGGCTCATGTCTCGCTGCACTGCTGTCTTGTCGACCTCCTCTTGGAGCTATTGTTGCTCTTCTGTAATACCGCACAAAAAGACGAGATAGTGTTGTATCCTTGAGGCCGTTACGTTTGCGTGTCAGGGAATATTTTATCAGATGCTTTGTTTGGAAATAGTTGTTGAAAGAGATGACAACGCAGATTACGTTGGACTGACGAGTTATGCCTGACTGGCATGGAAACAGACCAAAGGAAGTCTTTCTTTGGTCAAACGTGACTTTTTGTGTTGGAAAGGTTTTCACCCTCCGAAGAAATGTGTGTGGGAAAGTACTAAAAATGCCGTGTTGTACTGTCCCTTTTTTCTCTGTGTGAGAGACCTGGGAAGTAGAACTTTGCCTGAAACGCGTCATTCCCGACAGAGTGTCAGTGAAGGAAAATGAGCTTTTGGAGTGAATTTCGTGAACAACTCGACGCACACGGTCCTCAGTCCAATGTGGATGGTCTTGTGAGACTCCAAAGTTCTGCAACCAAATTGTGCCAACGCACGCACTCATTTCAGATGTGTCACACAGGAGAAAAATCTGAGACGAATGAGCCTTCGCCGAACAAGCAGAAGATTGTCAAGAAGAATCCATTATTCAAGCCCAATATGTTCCTCGACTCCGGTGCATTAAGCAGAAAGCAAAGCTGATAGAGCTTTAAGTTCTCCTAATAGAATGACTGATGGCTGCATCTCATGTAAATAGATTGGGATAAAGTGACTTAAAGTGACAATAAATAACAAATTAAGGTACAGGAAATTGACCACTGAGAGGTACAAGATGAACAGCACACTTGAGGAATTAAGCAGATGACAAAGATGTGTGCTGCAATGGAATTAGTGCTGCTTGGGACCATAAAAAAGCGCGATGTGGGGCGCGTCTCCTTCTGCAGCTGCTGTTCCAAGTTGGGCTGCAAGAGTGATGCATCGCCTCACCCTGTTTGGTTTCAATCCACTCCTCCATACCGCATCTTCTCTTGGTGAAGAAATTGAAAATGTGGCCGACACGCCGTTCAAGAAGAACCTGAGGCTGCAGGGAGACAGCTGAAGAAGGGGAAGAAAGTGGGATGGAATGAAAGATATGGTGGGAAATAGTGGCCAAGATAAATGAGGACAATTTTCTTTTATCCGTGCCTCTTAGAGAGATTGATCATAGCAAGAAATTGAATGGCCAGAAATTGTGAGTGTGATTTATCGTGGTGAGTTATGGGAGGGCAGCACCACGGACCTTGTCCAGGGGCCGAGGGGCCGAGCGCCTCCAGTTCCCGGTATTATCAACCAGTCTCTTCAATCAATTGCTGCACAGACAATGTAGGATTAAGGTGTCATCTTCTTGCTCTAATAAATGCCATTGTATGCGTGATGAATGAATGTCATAACTTTTGCACCGTGACAAGTAAATTATCTTCCTTTGTGTTGCGTTAGTTTGCTTTGTGATCCTCCGGTGTAATTCGATGAACTCTGGTTGAGACGGACAGGCAACCTCGCTGACCAAGCTGCCTCGCGAGCATCACTCTTTCACTCGCACAATGCAAATTCAGCTGAAGGATGAAGAAGACAACTAACTCACCCACAACCAGTTTTGCTAACCACAGCATCGTATCAAGCTTTGTGACAGGCGGCGGACCCGTTGTCTTGAAAAACAACGTCAAAAGGTTTCTTGTTGCTTGATCGTCTTCCTGTTTTGCGTCTCTTGTTGTTGAACGGAAACCACACAGTTCATGTCAAAGCGCATTAAGTTTACACTGTTCCTGTCGTAATTGAATATGAAAATGTGCGCTTGGGGATTTATACCTTTCGTTTCAGCATTCTCATCCCATTCATGTCTAATGTGCCTCAATTTGCCACTGAGGACATCCTACACGACAGCCGGTGCTGCGTGCCAACCCAAATTAGCGTTACGTTCTCGTGCTCCCCTGAAATGAAGAAGAGATTCTCTTTTTAATTGAAGCCATATTCTGAGTCTCCTTTTGTGAAGGAATTCCCTACAGCTCAGTTTGATGGAGAACATAATTATTTTTGACAAGTCCGTGAAGGGTTGGCTGGAATTCAGCACTGAAGTGGGTGTGGATTCAAAACATCACAAGATCAAAGTCTTCGGTTCCTGGAGACAATTGTTTGCCGAAGTGCAAGCGCAACAAAACAGATGGCCAAATATTTTGCCAAACCAGATTTGACATGTTATGAGTCTGCTGTTTATCACCTTCATGAAGGGCATTGTCTGAAATGCCACTTTAAAATAATCACAAGCAATCGCCTTCGGAGCCAGTCAAAGAAACAACCTTGAAGACGTGCCTGCAGAATGTACAAGGAACATTATTTCAAATAAAAGTGCGGCCTTTGCAAAAATATTTGTACGAATACAAAGTATTCGTTTTGATCTGTCTATAATCGAGTGAATTGTTTTCGTTCATGTGATCTTTTGTTTTGGAACCTGTGTGCCACCACACCCAGAGGCTGCTTCTTTGTTGCAATCCGGACTCGAGTGTTGCGCCGGACCGAAACAACTCGTTGCCGCAAAACTTTCAGATTCCTTCGCGAATGGGACAATGCTCAGATTCTGCAGAAATCTGTGATTTGAAGAAAGCTTCGTGATTGCGTCTGCGCTTTGGGCCACATTTGGGGAAAATTCCGTATTGGAAGTGGAGAAATGCGCCCTAGGAGAGTCGCGTTACGATAGCAACTTCAATCGTATCCATTTCATTGTGGTGTATTATCAAATTTGGCAGTGGGCACTGAGTGATGAGGTTAGTTAACTTTTGTTGGTGCCCCGCCTCCCCCTGTGCATTAACCCGGCTGAACTGTGTCTCCACACGCAACATTTTAAAGTGATCAAGTGCGAGCGCTCTGACAGCCCCGGCCCAATCCGGGGAACATCCTCCTGAGCCAACATCATATTTCTTTGTGAATGTGTTTGTCTTTGCCGCTGAATCCTTTCGTCTATGGGGTCGCGAACCGCAATCCCTCAACCCCATCCATTCACATCGCCGCTCCGCCTCGCACAAAGCTGAAAAAGATGGAACTCTACAAATATGGCGTGACACTCCGCTTTGAAGGTATGTAAAAACACTGCTGCGGAGAATCAGATTGCTGCCTAAATAAATCTACCTTTGATGGTGTGTGTGCACTTGTTCTGCCTGTCACGGCGGATTCGGGAAGCTGCCTCGTGATGCTCTTTGGGGTCACGCCAGCGGCGCAGCACAACCTGCCGGGCGCCCTCGCGTGCGCGCAGACGACGTGAGGCTTCTGTCCGTTCTTTGCCAGGCTCAGGATTTTTTGGAGGGTCTCCAGGTTACGAAGAGAGTGCGTCATCTGTGAGGTTCTCAAGAATGACTGGCGAAAGATAGAACGATCCATCATCGTGACCAATTCAACCCGAATGTCTGTCACCCTCAAGATCTTGCAGATCTCAACTTTATCCAGGTTTGCCGTTGGAAAGAGTGAAACGAGAACTTGGCCCAAAACTGCTCTTGTGAAAGAAATCTAACTTGAAGGCTTTGTCACTTGCAGTTATTCTAGGATTGGGTGCAAGATGACAGGCTGTCACAAGCACTTTGGGCAGGACTCTGGAATCTGTAGAACAACGTTTCGCTGCATAATGTCAACTGTCCTTCCACGTTTGGCACAATTCTGTTTCTTTGTTTCTTTCAGGTCCCTTGTCAGAAAACGACAATGTCGTCTGTCAGATGTGCAGACACTTTCTTCCGAGCCAGAAAAGCGTTTGAATCAATGCAGACGTGAAATGAACTCAGTGTTAGAGACCTCTGTGTTCAGCAACTCCAACTGTGCCAAAAGAGGCCCAGCCAGAGGCGAGTCGGACCAGTCGCCTCGGCTCGTCACTCTCAATCGGATCTGGTCGTGACAAAGACCTGTCGCGCTCCAGTCGCAACGCTCGACAGCATCTCTCCTGCACGTCCGTCGCCTGTCATTTCACTCCTCAGGCCAGGTTCACACTGGATACGGCACGCGATGACTCCCTGTGTAATTCAACGTGCGTTGTGTTGGCTCAGCAGCGCAACGCCTACTGCCTGGTGCAGGGACGCATCTCGTGTGAAGCCGGCCTCGAACATGACGCTGCGGCAGCGCGAAGCGATCCGGGCTTCACACTCTCCAGACCCCGACCGCCGAGCGGAAAGAAAACATTGGTGAGCAAAGTCAGTGACAGGTAATTTATTTAACTGTCATTGTAGAACTAATTTCCGTCAGGTAGAATTAATCGCGTGAGTTGGTGCAAACAAGCAGGCCCATCCCAAACGAAATTAAATATGGCTTCGCAAGATTCAAAGAAAAGTTCGTTTCGACAACTTTCGCCTGAAGGACCCCAATAAAACTCAACATTTTACGCCTGCACGATGAAGAGGACATCTCTGTGCCTGTTTGAAGAACTTTGTGAACACATTTCAACGCGTGTGCGTTTCTCCTGTTGTTGAGAATGAAAAATCCAGTGCTTTGTTCAGATATCAGCGCGCGTTCTGCGACGTTCCGCTTCAAACGTTCTGTTGCAGCGCGACGGCGGTGATTCCCGGGGACGGCTGGCGACGCGACCCGCGCAACCCGAGCTAACGCTCGGGCACGTGAGTCCAACAGCCGAGCGGGTCACTTCACGACGAAGTGTCCACGCAAGAGCCCAAAAGGTCGCCGGCTCTGATTTTCGACCAAACCACGATGCTACAGGAAGCGTCTTGAGCTGGAGGCCACGTTGTACCCTTTCCCCCACAGTGACCGAGCCAAAGGAAAAGACATTTCTGGAAAAGAAAGGAAAACGACACGAAAGTCAACAAACAATATTCAGTTCGCGCACAAAGATCGTGCTTTGGAGATATCACACTGGGCCATGTTTCCAGGATTCACGCAACAAAACGAATTGCTGTCTTGGGGCCTGGTCATGAAACGCGTTTGGCGCAATTTCCTAAAATGACTTCAGTGGCTTTGACAAATGGAAGGATCAATCCTCTCTTGGCTTGACTCCTGTTTCGCTGGACCTGACCGAACTGCCTTCTTGTATCAGGCCGAATGCATCATCATAATGGCCGCACCAAACCCAGTTATCTCTCCACTCGGATTTTGCACAAGTGCGTGCGTCCATCTCGGAACCATTGTGCACCGGTCACTTGCGTTATCAATCACTGGATACCATTGCAATGAAGATCTCCACATTTTCGCAGGAGAAAAGAAGCAAGCAATCAATGTCGAAATGTTGTTCATTTGCAATGAAACCAAGAACCATGCCTCAAACACTTATGATCGTTCAAATTCGGCTGCAATTGCATTCTTCGCAAAGGAACGTTTTGCTGAGATAGACAGTTGTGTGAGTTATGAGATTTCAGGTCAATTGGATCCCTCGTCTGGGGTCAGATTTTCCTCTCTGGCAAAACTGTGCTGGCTTTTACTTTCCTCCAGTCCTCTTCAAAACTTCCTCTGCGAAAAGTGGCTTTCTTGTGCGAGAAATGAGTTGTATCCTGCGGCAAGAAATGCTTTTAACCAGTTATGTCAAGACTTCACAATCAATTCAGTATTCAGGAAGACCAATTATACTCTACAGCGGCTAAAAGGCTTATGACAGAGTTGGTCTTAATCACGAATATGAGATCCGAGTGTCTGTAATGCGCTGCGATGGGAGTTGCAAGAGGAATTAGCCTCCAAGAAGAAACAAGGAAGGATCTGTCGAGAATTGGAAATAAAACTTGGGGCGTGCAGGATGTTGAGCCACAAGTAGCCAGTGATTTTGTTGTTGTTGTTGCTGCCACTGCAGCTGCTGCTGTTGTTTCTGCTGTTCTGCGAGTCAATCCACAACACCGTGCAATGAGAGACCGGAAGTCAACTGGGTTCCCAGCCTTCTGGCGGGTGTGTCCGCGAGCGAAGCTTCCACTCTACAACTCTGCAGTCTTGTCATATGTACTTACATCGTGGCAGAAATGGGTTCTCACCTTACAAGAAGGGTTCCTGTTCAATCACACAACTCCTTTCTCGACCAAATGTTTCAAAAAGTCATTAACAGGAACCATTTTTGTACAGAGTGAGAACCCTGTCGTACAAACCATCCACTCAGCCTTCGATAACTTGCGAACCATGGCGATCTGTGTTGCGAATCCGACACACCACCGTCACAAGAACCATACACTTCGTTCTATAGATTGCAGATCGAAAGCATCGCTCATCAACAGTTTCACAGCAATTCAACACGACGTCAGCTGAATCAGGATTTTATCTCGAAGTCGACAGTCTTCACCATTTCAGGTTCACTTACTTCCAAGTGAATGAATTGCAGTTTGTCCTTCATGTCGCCGTTTTGGAGTCTGCACTTTTTTGGTGACGAGACCGACTTCTTGACAAACAGAAACGCGCACCACCGTGATGTGTTTGCACCAAAAAATTAAACGAGCCCTTAGAATTTCTACCCGTTTTTTTTTTTGCACAGAGTTCTGTGCGGCCATAGTTTGTGCGACAATACCTGCGGTGTCAAACAGCTCGACCGTTGACAAACCTTGTGGCGAAGCCGGCGCACGTCGCAAAGCACCACGACGCGCAGTTGACGTTGCGGTCGTCATTTTGTGGACACAGCTGGGTCGGGTACTTACTCAATGAAAACCGCTCGATTACACGTTTGTCCGCCTGACATCATGCAGTTTTTCTGATATTTTGAACAACTAAAGCACTTCGAAGCGAACCAGTCGCTTCTTGTGAGAAACGCTCGCTCAAGATTGAGGCGTCACGTTTTCAGTGCGGATCGAAAGATGGTGGGGACCACAGTTTTAGTTTGTTGTGTCCAGTGTGTTGTTCACAGAAAGGCCACAAAAATATTTGCCAAATGTGAATATTTGCCAAATGTGAACGGATTGCGTCTTGTCATTGTGGTCGGTGCACTTGCTTTGAAGATCCACTTGTCACTGTTCAGTTTTGATAGCTGGGTGAGTGCAGTGGCATGGAGTGTCCAGTTGAAAGTCGCCGCTATCTGGAGGATCGCTATTGTTTGTTCACTCAAAAGCAACCGACACTTGTCAATCATCTGCTTTTGTTTTGACGTACGATCGAAGCGACCCTGTTTCTGGCCAAAGACTGAGGACCATGAACCCATCGTACGCAGACGAGTCACAGTGTGGACTCCAGTTCAGTGCTGTTCAGAGGTGCCACAACCCACAGAAGGACGAGAATGCTGTGTGTCCAGACTCATGAACAGTTCCTCTTGACACAAGTTACCACTCACAGATCTCGATTTGACAGGGAACCACGGTCGCTTTCAAGAAGTGGAACGGATTTTCAGGAGATCCGCTGATCCTGCCAAAGGTCTCACAACAAGGACGATCACCTGTCACATTTGTTTCAGTCAGAATATCTGTTCAATGTCGATGTGACGTGGCGCATTTTCTTGGAAAAACAATATCACAGATATCAACTGGCGAGGACTGATTGATAACGTTCGTTCGCTCTCAGAAGCGCCGCACTGAATCCTTTGAATTTGATAAGTCTTACTGACTGACCTTGTGTCAATCATTTGAATCAAAATGTCCTGCGGTGATTGAAAGATAAAAGATGCACGATGCTACTCCTGTGTACTTGTGTCCGAGGTGAGTATCTGTAACAGAAGAACAGCAACTGGAACGATCGTCTCGTCAAGAATGTGGGACGATGTGAAATACGTTTGGAAGCCATTCAATGGACAGTTTGCAAAAAGCTGGTTTCCTCTTCGGCTACATCATTGAAAAAGTTTCTTGAGATTTCAGGTTCCCCTGGATCCACGACAGGACATCGAGTGCGAAGTCTTTGTCAAGTCAAGATCTGTGTGCTCAATAATGTAAAGATTTCTCAACAAAAATGTGCAGATGAAAAGCCACCTTGTCTGTCACATTGCACGGATCGTGATGGATACTTCAAAGCTTGACACAAGAAAACCTTTTCAAAATTCATAAATAGACTTCTGTGCACAAAAAATTCATAGATTCTCATATTTCCTCGGGATATTAAACATTTCCATTGAAAAGAGTCAATGAAAAATATTTTCGAATGACGTCTATACTTTTTAGAAAAGTTAAACATACGGTGAGATTGGAGTAATTTGACAGAATGAATCAATACTGGTCTGTGCAGGTCTGTTGCAGCGTAATAAATTCATTTTGACAAGAGTTAAACGTTTTCAATGCCTTTTCTCTCTGTATGTGCAAAATTCAATTGCTGTTGCGGTACAACTGCAATCTGCGTGACAGAAGGCCGAACACTTTGCATTTTTGAAGACTTTTTGAAAAAGAATCGCCTCCGGGGCACAAATCATAATGGACGAATATTTTGTACAATTTAACCACATCAAACAAGTCCAGCAACATATTCCGTCGACTATTTGAGCAGAAGTCAACCCCAGAGCAGAATCCTCAAAACAGGCAAACACATTTTCGAGCGTGAACCAACGTCTCGGTTCAGACGTGGCGACAGGGGAAAAGCGTCTCCGAAGCACTGCAAGTTTGCTGCCTCCCCGATCACACCCACCCCTTCAGAGTGAAGGGAAGATGCCTGCAGGACACATTTCCTTGCTCCACAACTCCCATTGCCTCTGTTAAGCTGCAATTGTGTTAAAGAGTCTACATGGCTAATTTGTCAGAACTGCAGGGCACGCGTTGTCACATTCAATCAGATCGGGCTCGCTGCATCGAGCGGATTAATGTTGGCAAACACAGGCGTTCTGAGGGACAGCGGGCCACAAAGCCTGGGTTGGAGAAAGCCACAAAACGTCCTCAGGTCCCTCAGATCCCGTATCGGCGAACACAACTGGGTGTGACGTGTCCAGGATGTAGAGTGAAAAGAAATTGAAATTGCTTTGGCAATCGAGTAATTTATCTGCATCAGATCTTCATTTATTGTGTCAATCTTTTGATCATACTTTCACAAAATTTGATTCAATCCAAATCCACTTGGCACCACCCAGCCTTTTGCACGACGAAGCCCCCGTAATCCGTCTGCTATCTTGGCAGCTTTTGTGGGAATTACGACGACAAGATGCTTGAGTCGAGCCGAGGCAACCAGCCTGTCCCTGCAGACCTGCAGATTCGCTCTCAGGCATCTGCCCTACTTTCTCGCCTTTCTGTCACAGTTCGGTGTGCTTTCGCAGCAACGCACGAAAAGGAAATGCATAAATTTCTGAATCTTTGAAAACTTGAACGCACGAAGAAAAGTGGGTCAGTCTCGACTCCGCTGAAGTGGCCCGTGGATAATCCGAACTGACTCGGAAATGAAAGCGTCGCTCCGGCCTCTTTGTGAAGAACGGACATTTATGACATTTGAGGCTCTTTGTAAGAGGTGTGATCAACGAGGCAAAATGGTACTTGCTCAACCCGTGACAGCAGAGGCTATTACTGAATATGGATACTGTGCAGCAAGTGTGAAAATTCAATCCCATATCCCATGACAGTTGCACCACCTCCACCTCACGATCAATAACACTTCACAGTCTGTTGCCCCTCCCTCTGTGACCAAAAATCAATGGAACTCACCGAAAAGTGTGTTCTTTGACCCTGCTGAATATTCTCAGGTTGGCGGAGTTTGCACCTTTCATCCGCGAAACAGCTTCATCCTTTATCTTTCCACTCCATCCGTCATCCACGTTTGGTCACTGCCACAACCGAACACGATTGCACTGACTGTGAGGGGCCCAGGTGTAAAACTGGCTCATTCTGTGCGCGTGCAGTTTGTCAAAAATCTTCACTTGATGACACTTTGTATCAAAAGCTCTTCCGACGCAAAAACGCAATTTCCCGGACACGGCCCCGATATGGCTCTCGGAAGGTCAAGACTTCCCATCTATTTGGTGAAAAGCTCAAGATTCTGAACGCGTAGAAAGAGGATTTATTACAAGGAATTATCTGAATGTCAAGTGATTTAATTAGCGATTAATCAACTCACAGCCCAGATCGCGCTGGGCTGGCATCACAACGCCGTTTCTACATGCAGATGGCTAATTAGAAAGCGCAAAAGGAAGGGGATCATTTATTAGTCCTGCCCATAATTGTACACGTCTTGAGAGGGATTTGGTGCGGTGATTCAGGGCTGGAAATGAACGACTGCCTGACAGATCTTCTGACCTCAATTGAGTGACTGCTTTTGAGATGAATTTTTGACACAGATGTGGTATTCAAAACGCTATTTTCGTTGTGATGCCTTTCTTAGCTGTGGTCATTGCGTGTGGTGGCCATCTTATTGGTGGTGACTGTGACCTTGATTCGTTATGTTATGGTTATGTTCACTTTGCATTTGCAAAGACAACATGTCGAGGGACATTGTTCAGTTTTGGAGGTGGGTCTTGTGAAATGGATAGGCCTGTCATCTTGAATCATGAAATCTGGATGCGCGTTATGGTTTTCGTGCGGCTGCCTGACAGCTTTATTTCGTTATGAAGGGGATATCTTTCATTTATCATCACAGAAACAATACTTCATTCGAGTGTGATACGTAATCTGCCTGAAAACAATGGCATTTGAAGTTGAAAATGAACAAAATCTTCACATTTTAAAAGTTGAAAAAATGAACCACCACAGATGCAGCTTGTTGGATCTGCTTCCGACGTCAGCCTGACTTCTTCCGCCCGCGCAATGCGCTGTCGGGTTGAAAGTGCATGAACAGACAAAACCAGGAGAAAACGTTGGGCTTGAAAACGTTGACGAAAATGTCGAAGTCTACTCGTATTTTGAGCCTGGTGAGCAAACGCCCATTCTCACTAATCTGTCCAAATAATGAGCTCGCGCCACTCACGGGTGTAATCAAGCGCAAAATATAATCCGAACAAAAATAATGGCAGAGGATAACATGGAACAAAAGGCGACTTTGCTGTGTGACAGTTGCTTTGTCCAAACGACTTTGATCAGCATTCAATCAGATGATGTGAAGTAAAAGGTGGAAACAGCCCTAAAGTCCAAAACTGTAGACATCTGAATACAGCTGTCACAGTTTCAAGGAGAAGTCAGTCGCCAACTCGGATCAACCAAAGTTGATTCTCATCTCCAACAACAAGGGAAGCCGCCATGACAGTGACAACTGACCAGAGGCGACTGCAGAGGCGAGGCTGAATGCGACAATCACTGTAAATGTGGTTTTGTACGAGAAACCTCAGGTCAGAGTTGTTCTAGAACAACAAGACAATCGATATGCTCAGTGTGACCAAGTCGGACTCTGGCTTGCAAGTCCAGCAGGGTTTCAGGCAGTCCTGCCAAATGTGTGGGTCAAAGCTTCCCAGGTGGGACTGAAAGTAACAACAGGGAAATTCGAGGAAACAGTCAAACAGAAGACAGATTCACTTGGGCAGAACAAAGTATCCAGCTCCTCTGAAGGCGAAGTTCTGCAAGCAAACCGGTTCAGTTTTCGGAACAAGAGCTATCTATTCTTCAAATTGATTGTCGGGTTGAAAAATGCACTTCAGAAACAAAAAGTCGTCGTTTTCATTTGTTCAGTTCGGCTCAGAGAGAGATTTGTTGTGTCCAGTGTCCAGAGACGGAAGAGATGACACACAGTCGGTCAACCAAGTGTGTGTGTGTGTGTGTGTGTGTGTGTGCATTTTCGCGTGTGCGTGACCCACGAAGTGAACGACGATGCAGTTCGACAATACGGTGTGTTTGCGAAGTGTTTGTTTGTTATGACACAGCTCCGCGGACTTTACTGAGCTGACCAGGGGGGATTCAGGATTAATGCGCGCCCTAAATGTGGCTTTTCGCAAAATTTATGAACAACAGACTGATTAATTATCCCTGCACAGGACTATTAATCACCGTGTAATGACACCCAGGGCTCTGCGCTTGAAGGATGGGCACAATTAGTCTTCTGGGGCCGGTAATGATAAATTCTTGCAGGATGACAATGTAGCGAGTTGACATTTTTATGCAAAAATTTCCACATCAATGGGGTCGTCCGTGAATGGACGCGTTGTGTTAGAGACCTGCCGTTCTCTGAGCAGTGACCTTTTGAAGCAGCTTCGCTTCTCGTTTCCAACTGGAGGCCACATCTGCAACTTGGGTCAAACTTTTTGAGCAAAATTTCGCATTTCACTGTGAATGTTTGATGACTTCATAAAGATTGATGGCCGTGACGTGCGGGAGTTTGATTGATGTTGTGCTCCTCAAACGAGACGCGGTTGAAAAGGCAACAAACTCCGACTGGGTCCAGTGGTTTGCTCGACTGCACCGCTTTACTGACTGATGCAGCTTAGACATGCAGTTTTGAAATATATCAGGCGAAAACTGGGGACGCTTTTCGTAATTAAGTCGTTCGTTACCGACAAATTGTGTCAGCCGAGTCATGATGGACGTCCCATCCGCGTCATATCGGTTCAAGTGAGATCGATAATTCGCTTACCACTCCGTGCGCGCTTGTGTGCGTGCGTGTGCGTGCGTGTGCGTGCGTTGAGGAAAGGAAACAGAGAAACGTGTCTGAATTCCGTTTTCTAGATCAAAACGTGTTCCGTTGTTGGCTTCAAAAGCAGTCTTGTTTTCTTGTTCTGATTGTCTTTTTCTTCGGAGAACAACCAAAGAAGAATAGTCTTTCACGTCAGCCACTTCGACGACAAGAGCCTGTCTCGTGAGCCAAATGAGCGCAGATTGGTCATCAATCATTGTTCACTGAATTATTGTTTTCCTGATCAAAAGTGAAGAAAGTCTTTTCGTGAACCACATCAATTTTTCAAAGGAACTGAGCTGAAACATTGGTAAGAATTGCTGGCTTTCGTGATTAAAGTTGACAAGACTATTAATTTTAATGAAAGACAGGATTATAATTTTAAAAAGGTACTTCATCATAATTAGACAAGCTTTTCAACAATAAATAACTCTTCGATAAATCCTGTTCCGTGACTCGCAGATTCCGCATGCATCAACCAGTTTGCCAACTGGGTGTTGGAAAAGTACCACCCCACCCAGTTGCAGAATTTATGTTTCGGGTTGTGACTTTTCAGATGTCTTTGTTATTGCCTTTGTTGACAGCACGATACGAGTAGTTTCGTCCATATCTAAGTGACCATCTTGGCTGGTGCCCCCCCCCCCCCCAAGTGGCCGTCCTGATCCCCCGTTGCTGGCCGGACTCATCCATGGTTGGCCAGACTCCTCCTGGTCAGCTGCCGACCCCCTCTACCCAAGTGACTGAACCCCAACAGCCTATCAGACCCCGTCCGGCCAGCCGACCCCCCTCTCTCCGTTGTCAGCAACGTTTCACACAAGAAAGTTGGCTTTGTGCCTTGCCAGACAGATCTAGTTCGTGCTGCACGCGCAACTCGCGATGTGGTGTGTCCAGACGATTCCTGACAAATTAAGCGCTGTTTGTTCCACAGGATCCAGGCTAGTGAGCGCTGTTAGATGTGACAGGTATTAGTTCTGTGATTGTGTGCCTCTGATCCTCGTGATTTCATTCACAACATGCAAAGCGACCGGCCCAACTAACATGATCAGATTGCAGCGCTTTCGTGTCCAATGCCATTAACTGTACACCTTTTTCGTTGTAATTGAATATGAATACGCGCAGCCTGGGATTTATTTTATTCATTTAGCAGCCCCATTCCATCTATATCTGTTCAGCCTCAATTTGCCATCAAAAGGATTGTACACAAAAAGTGCTGCAAGTTGTCAAGTCGCATTAAGTGTGGACCATATTGCCTTAACACTATCTTCATGCAGCATTAGACTCTCTTTGTGCCAACAGATACCAGTTTATTAATGCCTGTCATATTTTATAAGGCTCTAATGAGTCCCCTGCACTACAGCAGTGTCTCTTCCTGTAACAGTCACAGAGGCATGCAAGTGGCAATTCAATTTTCAGTTTCAGCTGCTTTTCCTTCGCTCTCATTTGGGCTTGCAACTGGGCGCGACCTTGCTGCTTTCCTTGTTTGTCAACGTTTTCTACGGGACTCCCAATCGTGTTGTGTGATTGTTGTCTTGGAAGGAATTCTACTTTTTCCTCCACTTTTTCTGCCGGACTCAAGAACAGCATGTAAAAATGTGCACGTTGATGTGGTTTCCATTTGCCAGGACAACATAAATCGTTGACAAAGACAGACAGTGTCTCAAGCCAAATGGTTTTGAAAGCTGCAAAACTTGAATTGTAAGTTTTGATAAAACGTTGGAATCACAGGATTCACGGTCACTCGGTGTTTGAACGCTTTTGGCAGCCGCACTCGGCAAGAAATCGAGCATCATCTGATACAATCTGACACAAGTCCTTTCATGTCCAGCAACATTGAACGCACACAAGTCCCGCAGTAATCGAATATGAAAATGTGCAGCTTGGGATTTATCTTCTTCATTTAGCAGTCGCATCCCATTGAAATACGTTCAGCTTCAATTTGCCACGAAAGGCATTCACCACAATGAGCTGTGCTAGGTGTCTGATTGCATTAAGTGCAAGCCATTTCGCTTGAAAGATATCTTCATGCAGCATTAGTGGTATATTTTGTCAAGAGATACTCTTTATTAAAGCCTGTCAAGAATGATAAGACCTCAAGGAGTTAAACTAGTCAAAGTACTTTTTGAGCTGAAGGCACCTGTCAATGGGGGAGAGATATGTCAAGTCAATACAACAAATGCACTGCTGCTGAAGACCGTATCATTCGAGTATCCAGGGAGGCTGCGTCTCTCCTTTTCCAATTAAGTTGCCTCGTGGAGAGATGATTGTGCAAAAAGACTTCAGCTCTAAATTTACATTATGTCAAATTAGACGACGTAGGCATTCATTTTGATCCGCAAAAACAAAGCTTGCAGCAGTCATTCATCAAAAGGCTCTGTGTATACCTGTTCGCACGCATTAAAAGTATGTAAATTTAATCAAATTTAAAGTAGAACTCGACATTAATATTCTTATTTTGCATGTGGTTTTCATCAGCGTTTAAATAATTGATGTCTTGGAAAAAGCATTATGGCATTTGATACAATTAGGAAGAGTGATGAATGCATAGTTTTAATATGGATGCACGGCTTTATATCCGTCATGCAGGATTATGATCAATTTATCTTGGTTTGGGAAAAGAGCTACAACAAGTCTTCATTCTTTCCTGCGAATAGAACTTAAGGCTGGGTCATAACAGTTCCGCTGAGAAAGCTGTTCTGAGCACCTTTCCACAAGCGGTGTCGTGAGAAGCAGTGTGGACCAGTGTCTTCCCTCTGCAAACATCGCACTCATTTCTTCAATTGGTGGCGATCTGCTTCAGGCTGAACACTCCCAACATTTCTTGAACAATCATTGGTAATGTTTGAGAAAGTTCAAGTGGCTTTGGGGGGGGGGTAACGTCGCCGAACAAGGGCACAAATGGGACGGATAAAACCCTGGCTGCTTCAAAAATCTCGTGTGCACTGCATACTTGGTCCACTTCCATTTACCTCCTGATTTAATGCAGCAGCTCTGCAGGAGCCTCAAGATTTATTTCCATTGTAAATATGGCATTATATCCCATTATATGATCAACAAACTGATTAATTATCCTCTCCACCGCTATAAATCAGCGCGTAGCACAGCGTATTGTGAAGGATGAGGACAATTAGTGTTTGCGGCGGACAGCGGTGGATATTGGGATCACGACAGCGTGGAGAGCTCCGCATCACATCAATATTGCCGGTTGACAACAACAACGAGCAGCGCTTCCACGAGCCGAGCTGTCGGCCGCAGCGCTACAAATCACCGACCGGGCCCGATGCGACACGACTCATTAATTGATATTTTGTGTTCGTCGGTTTATAGATGAACAAGAATTGCACATGGAGCTGGAGAGAGGCACACACACACACACACACACACACACACACACACACACACACACACACACACACACACACACACACACACACACACACACACACACACACACACACACACACACACACA
>JAAUXT010045848.1_pt1 | contig 30535 bp, 35 predicted proteins | sample 7278171 | NCBI WGS metagenome assembly JAAUXT01 (sample SAMN14350112, study PRJNA611818) | marine sediment metagenome | isolation source: surface marine sediment (1.8m) | place: French Polynesia: Moorea | collected 2018-08
AGAGCACGCGCACCCCGTTGAGCGCCTCCATCCCGCGAGGCGTCGCGTCCATCGTGCACAACTTGTGGATGTTGGAGACCAGAGAGAAGGACGAGAGGACGTCGTGTCGCAGACCTGGAATAGAGGGGGTGTGTGTGTGGAGGGGGGTAGTGAGAAGGGTAGATACACACCAAGTGATTGCCACACCCTTGTGAAGTTTCCTGCATGCCACAAACATTCTGTCCTGTGGTGGAGCAAGATGGACCTCCTGTTTCGTGCCTCGTTTTGTGTCTAGGTTTGCAACTTGATTCTGTCGGGCCTTCCAGTATTGGAAGTTTGACTCTGTCCCAAACGAATCCTCCATTTGCACCTTTGGTCTTCTTCTGTTTGCTTTGCTTCTGCTGGTAACCGTGGTTGAAGCTCGTACCCCTCGGTTTCTCTTGGCTCTGTTCCTCATGCGGCTGGGCTGGAGTCTCGCCCTTCTCCCCCAGCCTCAGGTCGGCTCCGACTCCCCCGCCCACCGTCCTCACCCGGACCAGCTGCACGTCTCTGCTGTTGTTCAGGTTCACGTTCAGCGCCTGTAGAGGGAGGAGGGAGGAGGCCTGGTTCTCATTGGAATCACTTTGCATTGATCAGGTTCAAACAGGGGCGGATGCAGGATTCGGTCCAGTGGGGCGGAACCCCTCCCTGGAGGCTCCAGGCTTCTTGTTCCTCAATCCAGAGCTGTACAGAACCAGAATTTTGGAAGGCAGGGAGTTGAATCTTTTCATCCAAGAGTAGGAACCCGCTTTCACATGAAACCCACAGGAACGCGAAACGTCGGAACCTAATGTGAAAGAACACGGGGTCATGCTGGGGTCGAGTGTGGGGCACAAAGGCCCCTCGTATTGCATTGTAACCTTGTTGGTGTGGCCTGTGAGGTTCCTGATTGGTTCCTGCCCGACTCGCCCTGAGCGGAGGATCTCGTACGCGGTGGAGCAGGCGACCAGGACCGCAAACGGTGAGGTTGCGCACGTCGCTGTCACTACACGAGTCCGGGACACACACCGCCACCAGGAACACCTGCAACCCAAATTTGGTGTTTCATCCTTCAGGATCTGGGGACCCGCCTCACACCTGCTTTCTCAGCCTTGGTTCCCCATCCCCGGTTCTCCACCCCTAGTTCCCCACGCCAGGTTCTCACCTTTGGTTGCCAATCCCTCGTTTCCAACCCCTGCTTCATGTTCCTGGTTTCCTGTCCTGGTTCCTCACCCTTAGTTCCAAACTCTGGTTCCAACCCTTAGTTCCAAGTCTTGGTTCCACACCCCAGGTTGAGACCCCTAGTTTCTCACCCCAACTCTTCACCCCTGATCTCCCACCCTTGGTTCCCACCCCAACTTACTCACCCCCAGGACCGGCTGCAGACAGTACTGGCCCCTGAACCCGGGCGATTCCGGAGGGGTCGCCCTGTCCGCGGCGCGGACCGACTTGCACTGGTCGAAGGACCCGAGCCACTGGAAGTTCCCGTCCAGAATCCCGGGCCCAGGCTTCCCCATTGAATCCATGACTGCAGAGAAAAGAAGGCTGCAGGCGTTGAACGTGGCCAAATGCCCGAACTCGTTTTGGTGCATCACGGAATAGGAAACGCTGAACACGCGTGTGACACTCACTTTTCAAGGCGTACAGTTCCAACACGGTGATGTCTCTCAGAATCCGCAGCGCATCTCTCCGACACTCTGACCTCAGAGATGGTGCCGCCCCCGCACCCTGCGTCAACCTCTTCTCCATTATCGCAGAGTAAAACAGCCTCGGATGCCGAGAGATCTCCTCCAGATCCGAAAAAGTCTTGACATCCACAAAATTCTTCACTTTGCGCTTCATTTCTTCAGCTTTCTGTCGAATTTCCAAGACTGGATGATTTTGTGTTGAACAACCAACAGCGCAAAGTGCAAACACAACAACGCGTGCCAAGTGTTTCACTTCCATGATTCTTCACTTTGGATTTCGTGTTCGATTCAGTGTTGTGGTCTGTGGTTTTGAACTCCTTTTTGGCTCACTGTTGCTTCTTGTCAATGAGTCACTCGATGATTTTATAACGTGCCCATGATTCGTCAGTTGCGACAAAATTCAGAGGTGGATCTACGGAAGATCCATTCGTACGTGGAAGGTGGAGTGACCCCGAATATGCCGCTGTCATGGTGCAAGAGTTTCTTTTTGAGTGTGAATTTTGCACGATTGCTGCGGGTCACCGTCGTTTTCTTGCAACTTTGACCCAAACCCTCGGTCCATCTACTCGTGCAAAAATTTTAGATTCGTGTGTGTGCGTGTGCTCCCGAAGAACAGACCGACCTCCTGGATCCGCTTGAGGCCCCAACTTGTTTGAGACCTGATCTGTGACACACTGATGAACACTTGATTGTTTGGATACAGGTGATTTTGATAATTCGACCTATTCCCTTGCTGCATTTTTCTGTCTTCGGTTGGCCAAAATCCTCACTCAGTCCAAATGCGGTGCTTTTTCTGTGAGACCTGGCACACTGCGGACATCCTTGAGACACATGTAGGCAGGGAAAGAAGTGAAAATTTGGAAGTAACCGGGCAGCACTGAACACGAAAATGTGAGATCAAAACGATCTTTGTGATCTGATCTCCTATCAACACGAATTTTGTCCCATTTTTTCTCTCTTCGTACAGATAAAGGTTTGGGTCCCTGACCTCAAACCAACATCCAATTGGTGCTTCGCGTTGCGGAACTCAAGCAAAGAAAACGCTGCGCATGTCAGTGCCATTCTGGGCTGTCCTTTTATTCCAAGGTACACACAGGGACCGCTGTATTTGTGGTTGCACAATTCAGTAGGCAAATGGCAATTGTCCTGGCTCCTTCTCGCCCTGCGGCCTCGGGCGACAAACTGGATCATTTGGATCTGAAGGCAGCAATCCAGTTTGTCGTCGAGTTGAAGGAGCCAGGACAAATGTTTTATCCTTTGAATGGAATTTTTTCAAGAGTGAAAATGACTTGCTTGGCGACAAACTGTTGTGTTCAGCGACAAACTCAATTATTGCCGAGCTGAGGACCAATGAGAACAGAGGAAAAATTCCAGAAAAGGATAAAGCCGGTTCGTTTTGAAAACAAGAGGTCCAGGGAATGGTCCAAGCAGTGAACGTCCGCTCCGATGGACCTGACTCCCGGTGTGTTGGGTGAAAGACGTGGGAAATACTTTTTGGAGTTGAACATGGGGATCACAATCGATACATTTCGGACCTCCGTGCAAGTGGAGGCAAGGGTCTCACCCTCAACCACCAGAAAAATCTCAAGCCACACTTTTGTTTGCCCCCCCCCCGCCCGACCAAACACTCGACCTGCCAACGCACAGAAGCCTGTGAGATGGGATGAGTTTGGGGGTGGCTGCTTTGTACATGTTCTGTTTCTGCTTTAGATTTCGCATCACAGGTGTTGCTATGGTTTCGAGGCTGAGCCGCATGCGCGGAGCGTCTCCTCATCTCCGGATCAGGAGGCGCTGGAGTCGGCTCAAGGGCTGCTCCACCGTCAGGAAGAACCCGACGCTCACCGCGTACGTCAGAACCATGGTGGCCGAGAAGATTATCGCCTGCAAGTGAAAATGAGGAGAGAAGGGTGATTGTGGGGCGGAGGGGGGTATTAAACACAGGCCGATCCAGCAGTTGGTGGGGGCAGGCGATTTCTCATGCAGGTGCCAACTTCATCAATGCGTGTGTGTTTCTTTGTGTGTGTGAGTGAGTGAGAGAGAAAGAGATACAGAGAGAGAAAAAGAGATAGAGAGAGAGAGAGAGAGAGAGAGAGAGAGAGAGACAGACAGACAGACAGACAGACAGACAGACAGACAGACAGCAGACAGACAGACAGACAGACAGCAGACAGACAGACAGACAGACAGACAGACAGACAGACAGACAGACAGAGCCTGGATTTGCGCACAAGCCGAGGCATTCGCCTTTTGTGCGGTGGTGTGCGTGCGCGTGAGTGTGCGTGTGCGTTCGTCTGAATGTGCCTGTGCGCCCATGCGGTTGACTCACCCCGATGTAGTTGTTGAAGATGATGGTTTGCTGCAGGTTCATCTGCAGCAGGTAGATGAGGGGCACGTGCGTCAGGTAGGCGAGGTAACTGAGACGCGCCAGAGGCTCCCAGATACTCCACGACAGGAACGAGTTGATGTAGCCTGCAGTGAGGCCAGGTTTAGCACACACACACACACACACACACACACATACTCTGGGGTCAGTCAGACTGCACACATGTGTGACAACCCAGGTGCACTAACAGGAACGACAGGAACGAATTGAATGGCAGCACATACGAGGCAACTTTCACAAGTTTTGATTCCTGCGCAAAATTGAGCGCAAATACGCAGTTTTTTGCTGCGAACTTTTAATGCCAAACTGCTCAATGAACAAGCAATGAATAAAACAATGAAACAGAGTAAAATTCAAATTCAAACATGTCCAAAAATGGATTCCAAATTGAGCAATGCACAACCAGGCGTGATCACATGCATGTACAAACAGTTCAACAAGAACAGAACTTTTGGGCAACAGCCTCAGTCAGTCAATCACAGTCCTCTTCCTGCAGATCTTGTTGATCATGGTCTGGCCCAAGGTCAAAGTAGGGGTCAAAAAGGCACCTCGAGACCACACCCCTCAAAGTACTCTCTGCCAGCCTGCACACACTTCCTCCACCTGAGGGGCAATTTGCACAAGGCCTGCTGACACTGGTCTTCTATGACCACCTGGAGCACCCATGAAACTGAAGTTTTGAGGTCTCTGAGGTTCTGATGTCTGTGCCCTTGCAGCTGCTGCTTCTGGAATGGGAATAAAGAATAATCACAAGGTGCCAAGTCTGGGCTGTAGGGCAAGTGGGCAAGCAGTTTTGTGTCAAAAATGTATGCCAAGGTTGGGACAGAAGTGTGACAGCTCATATTGTCATGTTGAATCACAAATTCACGGTCAGTTTGACCATCCAGTCCCCCTTTCCAAAGGAAGGGCCTCTTCCTCCTGATGTTTTCTTTGAGCTGCTTGAGAGTCTCAATGTAGGTGTCAGAATTGACCCTTCTGTCATTGAATTCAGTGAGGATGATGCCCCTGGCATTGAAGAAAGCGGTGAGCATGGTCTTCTTCTGAGCTCTTTGTTGCAGAGCCTTTTGTGGATGCAAGCTGTCCTTGGGAGCCACTGCTTTGAGTCTGTCCTGCTTTCTGGGTCAAGGATGTAGACCGGAGATTCATCCCCGCACACCAGTTTGTCCAGAAGATGCGCATCTTCACGCAGGTGATCTAGGTTTCCCATGCAGAACTTAACTCTGGTCCTCTTTTGTTCTGGTGACCTCAATTTGACCAGGAAGGATCAATCTTTGATCAGCATGACAGACCTCTTTTAGGAGGACATGAACCCTACTTGAAATCAGGCTTGTTACATTCTTTCCAAAAGAAATGATCGCAGCGACAAGAACCAGAAATCAAAACTTGTGAAAGTTGCCTCGTAGGATGGATACATGAGGGCCAGGTTCCTTCTGTACTGCACAGACACAGACACAGACACAGACACAGACACAGACACAGACACACACACACACACACACACACACACACACACACACACACACAGGAATCACACAGTTCTGCACACCTCACTCACACACACACACACACACACAGAGCCAGATACCAGATTTATGTGCCATGCGACACGAACGAATTGACGCAGCCTCCTCAAAGAAAATGGAAAATTGAGCCCCACCCTGCCACCCCCCCCAGCACCACACCCGTCCCCCAACCACACCCTCACACCCCCACACTCCTTGTCCTCACCTCCCCACCCTGTGAGACAGGCATACGTGATCCAGGCCAGCGTCAGGGACCAGACCATCCTGTACGTGGACATGTAGGTCTCCTGGATCCACTGGGTCGGGTGGATGAAGTCTTTATAGGAGTAGAAGCCGTAGAGCAGCGCCCAGTTCATCCCGATCGCGCCCGCCCACATGACCGCCACGAACACCTGCGAATTGACATATTTTGTATTGAGAAGCGGATGAGGTGTGTGCTGAGAGCACGTGAGATGAGCCAACTTTGGTGACCAAACACACAAACGCCCACACACGCACACACACACACACAAACACATGCACACACACACACACACACACACACACAGTGCACCTACTCCATGCATGCGGTTGTCTTGCAGTTTCAATGCACATCACAAAGTAAACTGCCCGCTTCCACCTTCACTGCGCTGTCCACACGTCCATATTTGAGCTCCTGTGCGTTCTTTGCCCTGTCAGTGGTGTACGAGTGGACACATGAACATCACTAACCCGTACACCAGCATCTGCACCCGCTCCCACATACCCCACGTACTGACACCCCCACTCCCCACCCAGCAACATCCCGAACCCCTCCCCTGCACGTGTACAACACCACACACACCCACACCCACACACACCCACACACCCACACCCACTCTCACACCCACTCCCACTCTCACACCCACCTTCCACGCGGGGTTCTTCATGTTCTTCACTCGGTCCTTGGTCAGGACGTAGACGTCAGCGCACAGCATCCCGACGAAGTAGACGCCCATGCGGAACCACGGCCGGATGTACATCCGGTCCGAGTAAATCGCTGCTTCAGGATGTGGCTCCGACCTGGGGAAGAAACGTCCGTTCCGAAACGCGTGACTCGCACGGGAGGCGTCCTGCAGTTCACACGAAGGTTCAGCAAACACGTGATTGGGGCACCGCACGTGAGGATTTCAAGACTGAACCTCCCCATGCAGTGCCTGTAAAAGTGTGGGCGCAGACTGCACCGAAAGGGGAGGGAGCTTTCTCAATGATGCCATTGACAATGACCTGAGTCTTTGCAAATGCAACACGTGTGCGATGACATTCTGGTCCTCGCTTTGAGAATAAGTACATTGGAAGGAGAAGAGAGCAGTTACTCACGAGGCGAGGCCGTACTTGTCGATGGTGATTCCGTTGGCGAGCAGGTTGGAGAGGATCCCACCGTAGAGAAGAGCGTGGCCCACCGGGCGGAAACTGTGCGAGCAGATACAGTGTAGTGCGATTCGCACACACACGCACACGCACACACACACACACACACACACACACACACACACACACACACACACACACACACAGCTCGCATCTCACTGACAGGAAATTGTGTGGAGACGGGGAGAAAAGACTAACACACACACACTCACAAACACACACACACACACACACACACTCACATGGAGCACATGCGAAAACAAAGATCAATGCCAATATCACACATACTGACTGTGAGTCGCTGCCCCGTGAATACTGCCTCGTCAGTACGTACTTCCTGTGAGTACTTCCCTGTGAGTACTTCCCTGTGAGTACTTCCCTGTGAGTAATTGTGATTACTTCCTCGAGAACGACCCGGCGAGTACTCACAAGTAGAGTGCGACGATGAAGAGCGGACTGATGACGAACAGTTGCATGTCGATCGCCAGGTACCACGAGTGCCCGAAACACTGCAACAGCATCACATGGTCAACGACACGCACGTGCGGTTCTCTCATCAATCGTGCAACACACTGGAAATTGGAACTGCGAGAAACTGATCAACAGTTCTGCTGCGGACACCAGAACTTGAGCGCCCCGCGCGCCCCTGTGTGGACCCGCCTCACCATTTCCCCGAGGGTGCCGGGGACGAAGTTGTTGACGTAGAGCAGGTTCGTCCACCAGTTCTGCTCGCAGGACGCACCGATCCCCCACGCCGACAACGGCTCGTCGCCCTGACAACCGCGAATAGCAACATTGCGCGCGAGGCAACCAGTCTTAGTGCAGCACACGCACTGGAAGCCAGACGGTGGGGAGGGGTTGTCGAGGGGCCAGGTGATTTGGGGTGCAGATGAATTGCTCGACATATCCAGGCAGGGTACCTGGGGTACCTTGTGCATGTTGGGTGAGTTGACCTTCGTTAATCCAGACAAAGGACAAATTCTTTGTTGTTTGGACACTGATAAACCTCCATCAGAAAACTCGGCGGTGATAACCAACTCGGCCTGGGGGTGGGTGGGGCAGCACTCACCTCGTACGGTCCCAGAGGCAGGTGCATGTAGAGCGTCTCGGTGAAGAAGAGCACGAACATGTAGATTGGGGTCAGCCTGGAAATACAGAGAAACTGCTGAACCAACGCGTGTCTGCACGTCTGTCGACCATCGCCTGAGCACAGTGCAAGTTCGACAAACCAAAGGTTTGTTTTTCTCTGGATGGTTTTCAGTGGGTCCAGCAAGCTTGGACTCAGACCTCAATCCTGTCTCTGAGTCAGGTACTGGTCTGGGTCCCTGCCTCATTCACGGAGTTCTCGGCTGCCACTGAGCCCAGAAGACTGCAACAGTGGGACGAGCACCGACTGACCTGAGGTATCTGTGCACGTAGAAGGTGACCCAGAACTGGGGCCACTCAACCATGCTCGCCGCAGACTTCTTCAGTTTGCTCATGTACTTCCACGCGCCGTAGGTGACCAGGAACCCACTGCAAGGCCGAGACGACGTTCAGAGCAAATGCGTCAAGTGTTCTGGAACACATGAGGCCCACAAGTGGCGGGCCGGGGTCTGCAGCTCCTTCCCGTTGGGGACTGTCCGCTCACCTGAGGAAGAAGAAGCTGTCCACAGACACGTCCGCCTTGAGCAGGAACTGGAACCAGAAGGACCCGGTGAGCTGCCCCCACACGGTGAACAGATTCTCTGCAAGAGAGAAAACATGTTGACGAGAGGCGTTGGTTTGGGTTGAGTTATGAGCAGGTACCGTTGATATGAAAACTGTTGTTTATTGATGATTCTTCAAATCCAGAATGTTTGTGTGTGTCACACTCGACTCTGTGTTGCAGCCACACCGTGATGTGCGTTTGGTGTGTGTGTGTGTGTGTGTGTGAGAGAGAGAGAGAGAGAGCGAGAGACAGAGAGAGACAGACAGAGAGAGAAGCAGTGGGTGTGGGTGTGCAAGTGGAGGTGTTGGTGTGGCTATTGTCTCGGTGTGTGCAGGTGTCTATTCGTGTGCTTGCATGTGTGTATGTGTCTCGTCAGTGGTTATCGGACTCAGTTCATCTGCCCAACACATACCCCAGAAGCCAGGCCCGAAGACGTAGACGTGCCCGAGGACGACCCAGGAGATGGAGAGGACGCGCATGCCGTTGAGGCAGCGCATGTCGGGGGGACTCCCGTCCAGCTGCGTCATCTTCTCCCCGTTGGAGATCACCGAGAAGCTGCAGAGAAGCTCCTCCTGCATCTCTGCAGAGACAGACAGAAAATAGGCACTTTCGGCTGCGGTGAAAAAGGTCCGTGGTTCGTGCAGTTCATTCCCGTGGTCCAGACAGAGTAAAAGCTCGCCAGATTAAAAGTGCCTTATCCAGGCCCTGTTTTACACTTTGTCGTGAACGTGTGCACGCGTTTGCGGCAAACAATTGTGTTTTGGGAGTCAGGGGCGGTCACTTAAATTGGGTGCACCAAACGTTTACGTACACGGCATGGAATAGATCTACGCACTTTTACTGCTGCGGACGGCTGAAGGACCTGGTATCGCTGCACCTGCAGCCGGTGGCGGGGGCGCTTGTTGCACCTGCGGCTGCATGACGATCGTTGCCACGTGCCCGTTACCAGGGGCGACAGCATTGCCATTGGCTCCCACCACGTGCACTTGCGCTCTGGGCAGGACGACACCCAACGGAACACCAGTGGTTTCTGCCTGGATCACGGGGTCAGTTGTCTGACCATTCTGGGGTATGGGTACGTTGGGCATGGTTGGACACTCTCCCACTGGAGCGGAGGGGGTTGGCTGGTGCTCGCTGGGTGGGGCCGCTGGGGTATGCTGCGCGGAAGGGTGTAGTGGGCTTCCGGTGACTTGCACCTCTGCAGGGGAGTACGCAGTGTTCAGGGGCTGAATCGTGCGCAGTTGGATTCCGCTATTGTCTGGAGAGAAGGCCCTGCGGAAAAAGTGTCAGTCTCAGAATACTGCACATCTGTGTGTGTGTGTGTGTGTGTGTGTGTGTGTGTGTGTCTGTCTGTCTGTCTGTCTGTCTGTCTGTCTCTCTGTCTGTCTGTCTGTCTGTCTGTTTGTCTGTCTGTGTGCGTGTGTGTGATGCGTGTGCGTGCGTGTATACATGCGTGTGTTCTCTGACGCACAACAAAGTGTGCTGCAATGTGGCCTCAGAATCTTCGAATGCATGCAGTGGATGCGTCTCATGTACTTGTTGGTGTTGCCCTGAGGCAGGTCGAAACCCTTCTGTTCTTGCTGTTGCTTCTTCTGCCAGCGGAACCACGCCTCGAGGAGAGTCGACCCCGCAACAACAGCGAGCAGCAGGCACACCACCACCCTGCAGCAACAACAGCAAAATGCGGAGTTTCATGTGAACGAGCACGTGTGAAAAATGTGCACGAAACAAGAAAAACCTTCCATCCACGGAAAGTCACTTGAGGAAGATGGGTCAAGCGTGCAGGGACACTTTGATTTCCAGAGTAGAAAGGCTTTCGTCGTGGTGCAGCGACACGAACGGGTTGTGGGGCAAGGGTTGTTGGGTCCAGGAATGGGATTTGGATTGACTTCAAAAGAAAGCAACTTTCGTTTTGTATGTGTGTGCGTGTGAGTGCGTGTGCGTTTGCTTGTGCGTGCGGAAATTTGTTCAGAAGTGAGGGCGAGCACTGGATCCTCCATACGCAGGACCCTGGATCCTCCAGACCACGGAACTGCACGTACAGCATGACGGTGTCCTTGGTTCTCCAGGGCATGCTCTCGATGCACAGTGCGGTTTCGACGTTCCCCACACCCAGCAGCTGCACGACTGCAACGACAACAGCGGGTCTGTAATACCAGAGACTCTGTAGGGAGCTTCAGCAGAAAAAGGTCTGCTTTTCGGGCATCACTTACAGACCCAGACTGAGGTATCGTCACTTGCATTGAGTGTGATGAGTCAGACTTGAAACAGTGCACTTACAATCATCAACGATTTGTGTCACGTCCCACCAGCCGCAGGAGTCCGGTACGCACACGCCCATGGACAGGGACTGCAACAGACACGACTGTGTTGGTCAATTTTGTTTTGAAAAGCGGCACTTGCTTATTCCTCTGTGCAGTTTCGTGTTGGTCTTTCTCTGTGTTTGGTTGTGCCTCGAAGTGAATTTGCGCGCGTGAGTGTGTGTGTGTGTGTGTGTGTGTGTGTGTGGTGTGTGTGTGAGAGAGAGAGAGAGACACTTTCTGTGCAGTTGGGTGTTGATCAGGTGAATGTGTGTCCGTGCGCATCTGTGTGACCATGTGTGTGTGTGTGTGTGTGTGTGTGTGTGTGTGTGTGTGTGTGTGTGCAAAACATACCCAGAAAGCCACACGAACGACACCGAAGCAGGTGTGCGCGTCGAAGCTGATGTTGTAGTTGTGGCTGTTGACGGCGACGCACTCCTCGTGGTCGCCCCAGAAGTTGGCGTTCCCGACCAGGATGCCCGACCCCACCTTCCCCATCGAGTCGATCACTGAGCAGAGAGGCGGAACACAGGTGGTTTCACGCGCGACAGTTTTTCAGCCATCAAGAACAGAAGAGGACAGTGAACAATGTTACTGTCTTGCGAGCCCAGAGAGACGGTCTTCTGAAACGCCCAAAAGGAAGAACCGTACAAAGGAGCGCTGCTGGAGATAACCAGTGGGAACTTAATGGACAGGCCTAATCTTATTTGAGGGGGTTCTTGAGACGGAATCCTTCTTGTTTTTGACCGTGATTTGGGGAAACGTATTCCTTTCAACAGGTTCCCTTGTTCCTGAATTGAGAGTGGCTGTGAAAATCGGAAGTGCTCATGTTTGACAAGCGAGCCTCATTCTTTCGGGTCCAGGGGCGGACAAGAATCATTGCAGAATCGGTTCATTTCGCACAACAGAACAATGTCATGGGACAAAGTTCAGGTTTTGGATCGGCAAGAGAGTTAGTTTTGAGCATGCGGGCAATTTTTGAGATCTTTGTGCGTTTTCGTTCTCATGTATGCTCTGACCGGCCAGGTCAAGATTCTTATGCATCTGCAGAATCGATCATCTATCAGCAAAAGATATGGCGCGTCACGTGAGGGACCAGGTGCTCAAAGTTTATGTCAACCCTCCGTGGCAGATGAAGATCCAAACTCAGCATACTCAGTGTGATAGGGAGGCGGGTCACAATTCGTGAACTGAATGAACACAAGAGAAAAACAAAACAATCCAGAACTCACGGGACTTGAACCGGCCCAAAACGAGAAAAATTATGTCACCCCTCAGGAGAATCTCAGTCAAACTTTGACCTCTCAAAGGTGACAGCAGCGATGAGGGCTCCGGAGCCCCATGGTGCTCCCTACCACCAGAAGGCGCCACTCTGAGCTCGTCCACTCAAGCGGCTGCACCGCCAGCTCGGCACGGACACGAATCTGACAATCCAGCTCAACTCTTCGGTTTGTCAAAAACGCGATTTCAAACCGTTCTCCCCAAGATTCATTGCTCTTTCACGACCAGGCTGTTAGGCAAAGTCGCCAAGATCTGTGTTCTCTCACTGCTTGTAAATATTGGACCTTGGGTGGAAAATCAACATCAAAAGATTGGATTTGAAAAGGACGGGAAATGGTGCTGAGGCCTGAAAAAGTTTGGTGGGTGAAACAGAGCCTCTGGACAAACGCTTTTCGGGCGAAGAGAATCAGTTTACAATGACATGGAAGCAATGTTGCCGTTGCTGCTGTGGGGTCAAGAAAAGCTTTTCATGCCTTGGCCATCATTGCCAAATTGTTTGATTGTGTGGAGCGACAGGTGTGTATCTCCGCACTGCGTGGTCTGCCAACAAAATGAAGAAAACTTTGTGTGTTGTGTTGTCTTGTGGACCAATCCAGAACTGATTGGGTTGTAGTTTGAAAGCTGGTGCGTGCCCAGCTGGACATGCACGCTCTTGCAATCCCGTCGTGTTGTCAGAAAACTTGAAGTCCAGCATTGGATAAATGCCAAAAATCTTTGGCCCAGATGACAAACTGATTGACGGCTGAGATCAGCATCCATATCATCTCCAGGTGAGGTTGATCAGCGACAAACAACCGACTCATTGTGATCAAAGTGTTGACATTGGGTGACAAAATTTCCTTTGGATCTCCTTGCAAGTCCTGCATGCAGTGTTTGTGTTTTGTTATCAACTTTGGTTCAACATTGGAACTATGAAAGCAAATCTCAGTTTGAAGGGAATCCATTTTGTGGTCGAACCTGCTCCCAAGATCGACGTCAACACTTTGGGAGGGGAGACTTTAAAAAGCTGAACGAGGAATGTGCACACATTCATTTTGCCCGAGTCTTGCGCCCCAGTCCCATGGATCTACCCTCCTGACCTGGCCCTGTCTCTGATCCTGACTCTGACAATGGATATGCTCCCGAAACTCGCTGGTTGTTCCCCACAGAAGCTCAGAAGCATTCAGTACGTGAGCCTTGACCTCCCCTCCAGCCCTGGATCCACCAGAGCGCTGGACCAGGACATCAAAAAGCCTGAGGTCTGGAGCGTAAAAGCATAAAAAGATTGACGCTCCCTTTCACAGTGGAAACCCTGCAATGAAGATTCGTGTGTTAAAAGTCGCTTCTCACTTTGTTGCTTTTGTGCGCTAATGCACGTTTTTAATGCACGCTTCTGTACATTGTTCAACAAACCAGAGACAGATACATCACCATTGATTCGCGTGAACGTTGTATCAAATGTGTTTGGTGTCTCCGTGCAACATCAGTAGCTGTTTCTGTTTTCGCATCTGTGACACAGAGATGTCATTCAGTGTTGCTGGCTCTGGGAAAGAAACTGTTCCTGATATGAATAAAACAATGAGCAGTAACACATTTTAAAAGTCTGGTTTGCCACAGTGATCACAATGGCTCATTCACAATGCCTCATTCTCACTCAACTGACATTGCTGAAAATTACTGGACTTTGGCCAGCAAGAATAAAGCAATTGGAGCCAAAGAAAATTGTCCACATTATTTTCATTGTCCATTCAATCTTGATGTTGGTTCTCTCATTTTATCACACGAAGATGAAAGTACATGCTGCTCTGAACTCAAGCAAGTCAACCAAGAGTTTAACAACAGATTTTGTTTCCATTTCCCAGACAGTTGCTGAGTTTCTTACAAAACTAACAATTTGGGAAATTGCCATATTTAGATATTCTACCATTTCCCAATATTTCCTAAGTTCAGGTCAAAGGTGTCTGAACACATCACACCTGTTCTTGACCTTGTTTGTCACAGGAGTTCATCAGGGAATTATCTTATGGTCAACCTACTGGGCAGCCAAATTTTACTTTTCCAACATGCCATTCACTCTATTTTTCTTCAAGGACATAACATTCACAGGAACTGATGCAGAAACCCACTTTTATGCTGCTGTGGATGTTATAATTTTTGGACTGAAAAGTTTCCACATTCTAACGGCATTTATCTTGGGACACTGTGTTGCCCTTTCTGAAGAATTACAAGAAATTGTGAAGATATTGACCAAAGAAATCAGTGGAGAACACATTTATCAAGAGAAGGAAAATATTTTGAAAGTGTTAAAAACGAAGTACACAATTATTTGTAATTTATGTTCTTCAGTGGATCACACATTTCGATATTACATTATGTTTCTGACTGTTTCTTTGGGCATTGGAATATTTTCCAGCATTTACTTCCAATCCATAGTGACGTGCTTAGACCAAAACAAAGCAAATTTTTACGTATATCTGTTCCTGCAGTTTTTGTCATTCTTCTATCTTTGTCTCGGTGGCTCGCTGATACATGACTCGGTAAGTACATGTGGTCTTCAAGTATTGTTCTGCAGATACAGCTGTGTTGCTCAGTTTCCAGCCAGGAAACACCTCACACAAAAAGATTTCTTTTGTGAAAGTCACGTTTTTGACAGAAACAATACTCTACGAACTCACGGGCAGTTCAAAAGTGAGTCTTGTGCTCTGAAATGTTTCTCCGTGAGAAAGTCAGGACCAACAGTTTGTGGAGGACTTTCAACAAATGAACAAAAGGCTGTAACATGCAACAGCAATGCTCTCGGAGACAGATCGGCTGTCTCTGTGAAAACACAGCAAGAAGAAAGATCTCACAGCTGAGAGTGTCAGCTCGGAGGTCACTGTGGCTGAGGACGCCACGTCCCTGTGTACGAGTACTATGAATTTGTGGAGCTCCAACTCCCTCTGTTTTGCAGGCTAAAGCCGTTGGTCATGAACTGAGTCACATTGACTCCAGGAGACTGAGCAGCGAGGCTTCCACAGAGGCAAGTATATTATTTTAACGGCGAACTTCGGCATTGAGTTGTATTGCAAGGCTCTTGTGCAGCCAGTTCATCAGCGAGTTGTCACTTGCAATGAAATTCGTATCAACTGTATGGGATCAGGATGCATGACTCTTGAATGGATCTTGTTCACACACTTTCAACCACACGAGGATGTACCAGGCCAAAGGTGTTCTGAATGCACAACAGCTTACTCACTGTTTGGTCCAACTTGTTCCCTGTTCTTGCAGCTGCAGCTGTTCCTGGCCCACATCCACAACTACCCTCCAACCCTGAGCATCGCTGGAGCGTTCAACCTCAACTACGGCACCATGCTCACTGTGAGTCTGGCTGATTGTATCACAAGAGCGTTCGTGCTCACGTGACCTTGAGTGTGAACAGGACTCGTTGAAACTACATGTCACACCCAATGAACCAGAGTCAAACAGATTTACAGTTCATTGGTCACCCCACAAACCTGCAAACTGTCAAAACCATTGACAATCCTGTGTGCAACACATGTCTCTTTATTGCTAACCATGGTGGTCTTAAGTTCAGTTGAAATCATTTCAGAGCGAAATCAAGTCAAAAAACTTTTGGTTTCAGCTGGTGACCACAGTTGCAGCCTACTACATGCTAATTCTGGACCTTGATCCTGGTAACTGTCTTGGTGATAGTGGTGATGGCGTGAACAGCACAACGGCTGGGTATTTCACTGCCACTGAAAATGCCACTCTGCCTTTCATGTAAATTCCGTGCCTTTGTTGTGCTCTGCTTTGACACAGTCACAGAATAAACAACACCTGCACAAAAATTATTTGTTTCTTTGTGTCTGCTGAAGCTTTGAACCAACAGACCTGAGTTGCAGGCTGTGTATGTTTGAGTGTTTTCAGTCTGGGAATGGTCCAACAACGTGAAACTGCACAAAGAGTGGAATTGTGTGAAGGGAACGTGGTCATGCAGAAGAAAGACAATGTGGGTGAAAAACACCAGGTTTGTTTCAGTTCACGTCAATGTTCAAAACTACTGCTGCATGTAACTTGATGGTCCAAGAACCAAAGACCCCTGCCCCTGAAAGAAGCGATTTCAGAATTCATGCAGACTTGCTTAGAACTTGGTTTTGTTCGTTTTACCACACCAGAATGTCATGGCAACGCCGATTCAATCTTTTCTCAGTGTTGTAGCTTCTGTAAGCTAATGTACGTGAATAAATACATCAAACCAAGCAAATGCACCACCATTGATTTGAGGTTTTGTTTGGACTTGTTGTTTCCATATCATTCCAAACCCATTTCTGACTTCATGGCTCAGAAACAAACGAGCCATATCAAGATGTTTGGCACTGTATGGGCTTCTTGCTCAATCTGTTTTCTTCTGTGTTTCTGATTTTCCGCACATCATGATCACAATGGTTCACTCACAATTCCTTGTTTTACCTCAACTTGTTCTGTTGAGGATTTTTGGAGTTTGGCCAGCTAGAATAAAGCAACTGGAGCAAAGGAACATCACCAGCATTATCGTGACTACTTATTCAATTATTTTGTTGATGCTCTCATTATATCAGGCATTTATGAAAACATATATTTCTGTAACTACGAGCACCAGTTTGGTTTATGATATTTCTGCCTTGTCCCCAGCAGTTATTGACTTCCTTACAAAAATAACAATTTGCCAAATTGCCATATTCAGATATTCGGCATTCCAAAAATGTTCTCTGGGTGTGTTTGACAGGTGTCTGAACAAATCACATGTTTTCTTGACTTTGTTTGTCACAAGTGTTCAGGTGGGACTTGTTTTGTGGGTTGCCTACTGTTTGGCTAAATATTATTTTTCGAATCTCACACCCACCCTTCATCACTATCAAAGTGGAGGGTTGACAGGAAGTAATGTGGAAGCATATTGTTTGATTGCTGTGCAAATTGTTTTGGCCACATTCAGAAGCACTTATTTCCCAACAACTCTGATCTTGGGACACTGTCTTGCAATGTCTGAAGGCTTTGAGGAAATAAAAAACACATTGGCACAAGAAACAGAAAGCAACAAAATTTACTCAGAAAGCAAGAATAGTTTACAAACAGTTAAGAAGAAGTACATAACACTCTGCAATTTATCTTCCAAGCTTGACAATACATTTGCATATTACATCACATTCTTGACTTTGTCTTTGGGTGTTGAAATATTTTCCAGTGTATATTTTCACTCCACGATGTCATGTATGAATCAAGGCATGACAATTTATTTTTTGTACCTTCTGCTGCAGTTCCTGGCATTTTTCTGTCCCTGTCTTGGCGGCTCTCTGATACATGACGCGGTAAGTACAAACACAACAACATCAAGTGTTTGATTGGTGCAAAAATCCTCCGGACTCCAGAAGACACAGGTGGTGTCTGGTTCACACTGAATTCAGACTGTGTCCTGAGAATCTGATGGAAGTCATGAATTCTAGAATTCTGGAATCCTGATGTTTCTTGCACCAGAGAAAGAACAGTGAGTGAATCTTCAGGATTGGGGTCCGAATTCATTGTGCGTCTTGCGATGCTTCGCGGGGTGTTCAGCACAAGTTGGAGTTGTCGTGACAATGGACTTGGGGGCAACTGTGAGAACTTTGCAGAACCAAATTAGGACGAACTTCATTCAATCCTGTCATCTGCATAACAACATCTTTGGACCAATAATGTGTGTGAAAGGTCTAGAAAGCACCATTTAACTTTGGAAAACAGGCGAATCACCTGACGTTGACTTTAGTGGTGCAAGTGTGGGGACAGAATGCATTTGACGTGTGTTGAGCCATTGAAACTACTGGAGTTGTTCTGCCGTGAGAGTAGAGCACTGTGGTGCAAACGTCAATCAGCGTATCTTCACCCACACCACTTGCCCTTTTCTTTTGGTATTGTCAACAATTTTGAAGGAGTTCCCCCTGGCTCAGTGCATTGGTCGGACTGTGTAGCTTCCTCTGTTTTGCAGGCCAAAGCCGTTGGTCATGAACTGAGTCACATTGACTCCAGGAGGCTGAGCAGCGAGGCTTCCACAGAGGCAAGTCGCAGCGAACTCCAACATTGCATTGTATTGTAAAGGAGTTTATTGCATTGCTGGCAATGCGGTCCTTGTGGACTTGCACTGGATCAGACTGCACGACTCATCTTGTGTGTGTTCTTGGCTTGTGTTGCATGATATGTGTCAGTGTTCTTTGTGCGTGTGGTGCCAATTGGTACAGACTCAAGACAAGGGTTTGTGTAAATCACAAAGAAGTTTCCTTTTGTCCTACCCTGCACTCACTGTTTGGCTCAACGCTTTCCTTGTTCTTGCAGCTGCAGCTGTTCCTGGCCCACATCCACAACTACCCTCCAACCCTGAGCATCGCTGGAGCGTTCAACCTCAACTACGGCACCATGCTCACTGTGAGTCAGCGTTGAAGACTGTCATTTGGGCTCACCAGTTAAAGACCAGACTGGCTGGATTTATCTTTATGTTCGAGTCAAGGGGGGGGGGGGGCAGGCACCTCGAAATAAATCTGACTCATAATTTGTTTGGCACCAGTTCGAATGTGCAGACAGTCGAAATTGGAGGCAAAGTCCTTTGATTCCCAGACAAATTTGCCCGCCAAAATGGTGAGTCAGAAGGTTGGACTCTGGTTGTCACCGAGGTTAGATCTTGGGTCTCCCAGAAGGGCAGAAACCATTCACGTTTGAGTTGTAAGTGCTCTTGGTTTCAGCTGGTGACCACAGTTGGAGCCTACTACATGCTGGTTCTGGGTCTCAATGCCGACCCCTGTGCTGCAGCTGCTGGTGATGGTGTGAACAGCACAACCTCGCTGTTCTTTACGCCCACAGAAAATGCTACTCTGCCTTTTGTGTAGATTTTGTGTTGTTATTGTTGTACCCTGCCAACAACACTGCGTGAAGACTCTCAGTGAATAAACTCAAACATTTCAAAGTGTCCCTTGCATTCTCTCATAAAGATTCAAACCTGCTCAAATTTTATGTGGCAATCCTGGGAAGTCCCAGCACTGAGCGTTGACTGTGAAATCCAACGTGCATCCACATCTTTGGTTGTCCGTGACTGAGCCAGACCCGCCGTTTGGTGTTCCACTTGAAATTGTACAGAGGAGCTCTGGGAGGTGAGAAAGGTTCCTGGATCTGAGGGCAAGCAAGACAGAAATTTTCTGGGGTCATATGGAGCATGTCCCCTCGCCTGGTTCCGCTCGAGAGGTTCTGTAGGTTCTATAGGCAGCTGTACACACAGGTACGTGCTCGGCAAGGTTCGGATCAACGGCCGGGTGAACGCTGTGCTTTGTTGGGGTTGACAATTCCCGTGCACAAAACCAAAACGGGACTGCAGCGATGAAGATGACGATTTTCGTGTACAGGTCGGCCTCCCGGCTCCCAGGAGCGGCCAGAGTCTCGAATGCATTGGAAGTTCTCACCGGTGAACGCACGTTTACGCTTGGCCCACACATCGGGCTCGGCCCCTTGGTCAGAGGAAAAATTGTCAATGGAGCATTTGGCAGGTGTGTGTGGTCCTCTTTCGTGGTGCCCCCCAATGCAAAAGAAGAGTGAGGCTGGCTCCATGTGCAGTTACTTCTTCCTACATTCCACACAGTGTGATCGCGTGGCTCTCCTCGGGGCCCAGGGTTCCAGGTCAGATGCGTCAGACACCGTGTCGATGGAATCCGCATCAGGCTGAGCATCTCCAAAGTGCTTTATCGGAGGCTGTCACTCACGCTTTCAGCTAATGATCAGGAAAATGGAAACCATTTTGGTAATTGCCTTTTTCTGATCTGTGTGATGTGACGCAGCGAAAAACATTTTGGTCGTCAAGGCTGACTGATTTCGGGACGACACAGTGTCTGCACACGGAACTTCGCCTCAATGCTTGTGGATGTCAGCTGTTCAACATGAGGCGCTCCCAACAACTGGTGTTTGCACCGCTGTTTTTGCTCAAAGTCTGTGGGGTTTGGCCAGTCAAAATAGGATTTGTTGATGACAGAAAATGTCTTCATGTCACCTTTTTTATTTATTCAATTGTTATGATGCTACTTTCTTTGTATTTTGCTGTCATGTCAGCCAAAGTAACATTCAGTTTCAAGAATACAGACTTGGTTGCAGATGTGACATTTGTATCATCAATGATTTTTGACTTTGTTGCAAAAATTCTAACCTGGTACATAGCTATCTTCAAATATCCAGCAATGAAGAATTGCTTTGTACACCTGGATGAGGGGTTTTCAAAGAGTAAATTGCATGTACTTTCTGTTTTGTTGGCAGTAGGTGCTCAGGAGGGCATAATTTTGTGTCTTGGCTACTATTACGCAGTTGTAATGGTCATCCCCAATCTGTCAAATCTTGGCTCACCCCTGGGCGCATTCTACAGAAGTGAAACATTCACACAGACTGATGCAGAAGTACAATTTTTCTTTGTTGGAGGTACTGTTGTAAATGCACTGAAAAGCACACATATCCCAGCAGCTTTGATCCTTGGACACTGCATTGGAATAGTCAGAGCATTACGTGATGTCAAGAAAGGTGTTTTGCAAGAAAAGGAAAGCCAAAAAATATATTTTGAGGAAAGCAAAACTATACAGACATTGTACTCAAATTTTAATGACATCTGTGGTTTTTGTAACTTGCTGAATCAGACATTCAGATTCATGATTGTCATTTTGGCCATTTATGTGGGTTTTGGAATATTTGCCAGTATCTACTTGCAATCTATTATGTCTTGCATGACAAAAGATATGACCATACACTACCTGAACCTTGCCTCTCAGTTCTTGGCAGTTTTCTACCTCTGTCTGGGTGGCGCCCTCCTGCAAAATGAGGTGAGACCACAACAACAATCAAAACAAATCGAAGACATTATCAAATCAGAATCAACACGAAATGACTGAGGTTTGGTCAACATTTTGACCGTGTGAAAACCCCCGCTTTGACGTGCAGAAACAAATCAGGTTGTGCACACACCCCAAGGCTACTTTTAAACTTATGAAAAACACAAAATGTGGAAGGAAAGATTTTTGGCAGAGGCACCAATCTCATTTTGACAATTTTTTAACCTTGAGGACTCAAACTTCAACTTTGAAAAAAAATTGGTGCTGTTCTGGTGTTTCCGTTATCCTTGTGTTTTCCTGACTCAGGCTGAAGCGATTGGTCATCAGCTGAGTCACCTGGATGTCGGAAGACTGAGCAACAGAGCTCTGACCCAGGTGAATATTTTGATTTTTGGGTTGAATTTGCACTGGGAGCTGCTGTGTGTCAGTCAAGGGGCGACATGGGATCTGGTCACCGGGTGGACCCTTGTTTCCACAAAGGCTTCGGCACACAATCAGAGGGCAGCGGGTGTCAAAATATTTTGTGGAATATCAGGCGCCATCTCTGGGCAAGACATCCACCCTGTCATGTGATTCAACACCTATTCTTACAGCTGCAGCTGTTCCTGGCCCACATCCACAACTACCCTCCAACCCTGAGCATCGCTGGAGCGTTCAACCTCAACTACGGCACCATGCTCACTGTGAGTCTCATATATGGACCAGGTCCCTGTGTTTGGGTCAGGAGGACACAACCAGAGGGTCCTTTGGTTCGGCCCGAGGTGCCTCTGAGAGGAACAACAGTCTGCCTTGAAAACTTTATTTGGCTCCAAATGTTGTGCTCAAATGTTCAAAATGTAAATACTGTTTACCTGATGTTGTTGAAGAGAAAGTTGGGCCCCCTGACCAGCAAATTTAATCACTCTGATTTGAGTGTCCGAGGGTTATTTCTCAGCTGAGACTATTGTCGAAGATGTGCTCAAATCCCCAATTCAGTTTCGGTGGTAATGAATTTCACAAGACAAGCTCACTTGTGGATTTAGATTTGGGCTCCAAAAGAACCTGTTTGTTTCAGTTTGTGACCACTGTGGCTGCCTACTACATGCTGGTTCAGGATCTCACCGAGGTGGACTGCGACACCAGCGTCTTCTCAACCAGGGAAAACGTCACTCTGGCGCCATAGTGTCTCTCATGTTCCAAGGTCACCCGTCTAAATCAAAGATGTTGCTTGGGCCATTGAACAGGCGTCCAGTGAAACATGGGAAGAAGGCCTTGCCCTTCACTGTGCAGCACCAAGGACAAACTGGTTGTCAAGAACAAATGTTAAGCCTGGGAACCAGACTGTTGTTTTGAAAAAGACCTTTGTCCTATCGGGAGGAAAACTCTAGTTTTAATTTCTGGCATTCGGTACCCAAATCGCAAGAGCTTCTCCCACCTGGCGCTCGGAGCTTTGCCATGTGCATATTACCAGACTTGTGTTCATTCTGACTCGAGACCAACTTGCCACTCAGAATCCCCTGGATCAGTCTCTAACTTGTAGTTTACAGAGGTGTATTGACATAAAATGAACAGGATCACTCTTTGTTCAGCCAGGAACCTGTTGATTGTTTGATACGCCGTCTGTGGATGGGTAAAATCACAAGGAAATGTACCTGAGATGAGAGGGCGTTCAACCACATACTCTGTGCTCAGGGGGGCCTTGCTCAGCCAATGAAATAGAGGAGGTCTGCGTGTATACTTCGCAATTGTTGTCATGGTACTTTCATTGTACAATGCTGTTATTCCAATAAGAATAGCTCTTTTCTCCACTCCTTTCAACTCAGGAGATTCGCTTTCAAATATTTTGTTGGCATGAAGACAACCACACAACGAGTTGGGAGAGTTCGTTGTTTTCCTTCAGGGGGGGCGAGGGACGGTTCTTGTTCGGCCCTGGCCCCTTGATTTGTCAACTCAAAAGCCACCTTGCAAAAACCAAATGCATTTTGAATGGTTGAATGGAGTCTTTACACTTTCTGCACCACAGATCCCAAATACAGAGGAACATGGGTAAGTGCTTTGTTTGGGGGATGCAAAAACGGAAGCTTTCAGCCAGATCCAGCGATCGTGACAAAACCTTTTTTGGTGATTGCTGTTGTTGATCTGGAACGACGGCACATTATGAGGCCCATTAACCCACCTGAGTAAAAAGCATCAATCATTCAAGTGATGGTTTGGTTCAGAACGCTTGCGTGTGCGAAGTGGAACTTGTTTTCTGTCTCTGGCTCTGGATTTCGCTCGGGGAAATGGGGCACTCGCAACAACTGGTTCTTGCCCCACTGGTTTTGCTCCAAATTTGTGGGGTGTGGCCAGCAAAAATTGGATCTTTTGAGGAAAGAAAGTTTGTTCATTTGATTGTCATTATTTATTCAATTGTTGTCATGTTACTTTCATTGTACAATGCTGTTGTTCCTGTTAGAATCGCTCTCTTCTCTACTCGTTTTAACTCAGGAGTTTTGCTGTCAAATATTTTGTTGGCATCTTCGATTATTATTGACTTCTTGGCAAAGGCGTTAATTTGGTACACAGCAATTTTCAAATATTCAGCAATGAAGAATTGTGTGGAGAGTGTGAAGCAAGGGTTCTCAAACAGTAAATTTCTTGTGTTCATCGTTGCGGTCGCAGCAGGTGCCCAACAGGGGATAGTTTTGTGCATTGCCTACTTGTTCACAGCAATGGCCATACCTAATCTTCAGGTCTTGTTGTTGTTGTACAAAAGCCACACATTCACCCAAACTGATACAGAAGCCTTCTTGTATTTTGTTGCTGGGAGCATTGCAAATGTATTGAAAAGTGCACACATTCCCACAGCGTTGATCCTTGGACACTGCATTGGAATTGTCAGAGAATTACGTGCAGTGAACAAAATTTTAATTCAGGAAAGGAAAAGCGATGAACTATATATTGAGGAAAACTAAATTTTGCAAACATTGTATTTGAAATATGTGAAAATTTGTGATCATTGCTCAACACTAAATGAGACATTCAGATACTATATCATTGTTCTTGCAATTTCTGTGGGGTTTGGAATATTTTCCAGTATCTACATGCAAGCTATGATTTCTTGCACAACTCAAGACAAGACAACACACTACCTGGGTCTCACTGCATACTTTGGGGCTTGTTTCTGCCTCTGTGTTGGTGGCTCCCTCCTGCAGGCTGAGGTAAGTTGACCGTAATATTTCCATGCAATACCTGACGTCAGCAAGACTGGTCACAATAAAATGTTGAGGTGGAGTAAACACTGTCCTTGGCTGCAGTTACTTGGCAGCTTGAAACCCCCTGATTTTGTGAGGGAATGGATTTTGTGCTGCCAAGCAAGTGTGCCTGTATCCGTCATTTTGGTGCTGGAAACACGTGACTCTCTTGTGGATGCCACTCACTCTAATGAAGCTTGGTCATGAGGTTGGGATCCTCAGCTTGGGTCTGACCCTGGGGAGCCCAGATGTTTCCTCCAACATCTGTGTCCCTTGATGTTTGACACTCAGGAGGTCAATTCGAAATCAGCGGTAAAGGGAATCCAAAACCTTCGGCGAGGTTCACTTTGATTTCTACCATGTAGTCGGTTCTGGTTTTGCACCGGCAGGCTGAAGCGATTGGTCACCAGCTGAGTCACCTGGATGTCGGAAGACTGAGCAACACAGCTCTGACCCAGGTGAACATTGGAATCACAGGGTTGGATTCACACTCAATGCTGCACCACAACAGGTTGTGAGGTAATCGCTTGTTCTTGTGGTCCCCTGCTTTTGCAGCTGCAGCTGTTCCTGGCCCACATCCACAACTACCCTCCAACCCTGAGCATCGCTGGAGCTTTCAACCTCAACTACGGCACCATGCTCACCGTGAGTCACAGTTGAAGACTGTATTTTTTCTACAATGAATGCGTGCATGCCTCTCAAAAGTTGTGTGATGTTTTAATGGGTTACAAACTGCAGGTTCTCTCTCTGAGAAACAATCGCTTGCACTCGGTCTGCTTCAACCAGCCATCTCAATGCAGATCCACCTCCGTTTGGCAAAAGGTCTGAAGCTTGGGGTTGTGTTTTGTCACACAACAAACGGTTTTGAAAAAAACAGCCATTGAATCTGCAAACGCCTGCCCATTCCGGTTGCTCATTTCGTCACTCGTTCCAGTTGCTTTTGTCGCACAAATCCTCAAAACGGACACGAAAACTGATTTTTTCTCCAAACAACCAACACAATTATTCTCTGCCATACCAAGTATTCGTGGACAATGTGTGGGGGCACTTTTCAATTCAGAAATCCCCAAAATCAAACTTTCAATTTCACCAACCTGAAAACTACTGAAAATTTTACCAATGAACAAAGACCCACTCCACAAACAAGTCCCTCAAATCTGATAAAAATCTACAGCATTTTTCAGTGGATTTTAGGTTGACGAAATGAAGGTTGATTTTCAGGGTTGGGTATGCATGCACCCTTGACCAAAATTTTGTTTCCAAGAAAAGGGACAAATCTTGTCCGAAATGTTTGAATCTACTCTGCTATTTTGAACTGTTCGCTCCAAAAATCTGAAAAAAATGTTCCAAATCTTCCAAAACCCTGCCCCATAGATTGTTTGCAGCTTGATGGCATCAAGTTATATTCTGGTCGCTCAGCAGCTGGAATGTCAGGGCACCGTTCAAATCACAAAATGCCTCTCCATTTCAGCTGGTGACCACCGTAGCCGCTTACTACATGCTGATGCAGGATCTCACCAGGCTGAACTGCGACGTTGTCAATGAAACTTTTGTGACGACAGAAAATGTTTCTCTTGCACCTCAGTGAGACTATCACATTCTGATGCGTTTTCAACAAGGATTCTAAACATGATTTGAAGCACGATGTTACTTGGGTCATTCGACACGCGTCAAGAGAGCTGAAAATACAAGGCATTCAGCTTGTTCTAGAGCTGAGCGGACAATCTTTTTGCTGCATTGGAAAATCAATGCAACAACTGACTTTCGTCTGATCTCGTCCAATGAAACAGGTGTTGAACCAAACTTGCACGGCACTCGTTTCGAGTCCGACCCAGCGTCCGTCTGAAACGGCAACAGTCTTCTGCATCCGAGGGATTCTTGGGGCTCGAGTCCTTCAGCCTGAGAAAACATCCTCTTTGTGCCTCAGAGGCAGACCCCCCGAGATTCTTGGGTTGGAGGGTCCGGTGCTCGGAGAGACGCCTACCCCTTGTTTGCTTCTGAATGAACAGCTTCTCCTTGGTGCCACACCAGGCGCGCAAAACCACAGAATTCTGAGTCGAGATTCTGCACACTGTGCTGTCTTTGCAAGCTCTTCAATGCTCCGCTGAGAACTCCAAGCGTGGTCATGTGGGACCCACGAGTACCTGGGCTCCACCCACACATCAGGGTCCAACAAACGTCACGTGCAAGTTGACTGTCGTCGCCTCCTGTCAATGACCGCAAAAGCGCGCGTATCGACCACAATTCAAGCCGTCAATTCTTCTTCGTCAGTTGCAGTGCAAAAGACCCGCCTGATTACACAACACTTTGTTCGCTGACAACAGAATTTTATTCAGAAATCGCTTTCAAGCAGAAGCGATCAGGACGCCGTTTCTGCGAGTGCTTTCTGCGATTTCATGCAGCTGAGCAGGAACGCACGACGTTCAATGGGAACAGGGATTGTTTCTGTCTTTCGAATACACTTGGCTTCACCACAGAAAAACGCTGCGTGCTGTGTCCCCGCCAAAACTCAGTAAATGTTTGCTGCGCTAGTGGACACCAATAAAGATTGTAGCCAACACTGGTCACTGCGTTTTTTTCTGAGGAATTTTTGTGGCTTTCACTGGAGTCAGATTCTTTGAACACAGAAAGCGTTCAGAGATTCATCAGAATGTGGAAAAGTCTGCTTGGCGTGTTCACAATGATGGTGAGCACCAACACAGCAAGTAAGTACATGAGGGATCGTCTGATGTCATCAAGGGGGCGGAGGTGCTACAGTTATAAGATGCACACGTCTCTTTGTTTCAGGTTTACCACAGGTGGTCCCTGCGCCGCCATGGACGCCTTCCCCAGCGGGCTACCCAGGTTCCGGTGGAGGTAAAGCTCTTGGCCTTGGTAAGAATGACGAGACACCACCCAGGTCCTGCAAGAGATGGTGGAGAAAATGTCCTTTTGTGTAGTTCCGAGCAAGATCAATGCACCAGTTTTCCTCAACAGGATGTAGTGGTCGAAACACATGCGCTGGCGTACGAGTGCAGGTGGCATTTCCAAGAGTATAGTTCTGTCCAATTTTAAAGATTGTTGTCATCGCATTCCTCAGGACACTCTGCAGGTTGTAGAACTGAGGCTTTGTGATGCACATGTCTGCTTGTTTCAGGCTCGCCGCCGACAGGCCCAGTCCAGCCATGGACACCTTCTCCAGCAGGCGGCCAAGGTTCTGGTTCGGGCTCTCCTCCTGCGCTCGGCAGTGGTGAGAACCATCCACGACTCAGGTTCCGAGAAAGATGGCATGCAGTTCTGAACAACAAACTGCAATCAAACGTTTCCTCACCTGTTTTGGTGATTTGAGGAGGTTGTGCTGTTGAAGGTTGCAAAAGGCGACTGAAACAGTGCGACAGGTAGCAGGTGGCATCTGTGAAAAGTATGTGCACCAGTATCATGGTCAAGGTGAGGATCAAATTGGGATCTTTTGGGCTTTATCAGTGAAATTGGGTAGGAGGATAATGTACAAGGAAAGAATTTATGAAGTATAAATTTTTGGGTACTTCAGGTCAAAAATTTCAAATTTAGAGGGGCAGAAATTTTGGGGCATAGTTGCACAAATTGTTCTATATCTCAGAAAATACAAATATTTTTGTAAAAGAAGTTTATTGAGGAAATAGTACATTGTTTGGTGATTGAGTGGTCACATTCAATTTTTGATTTTCAAAATTATTTGCATGGTCTTTAGGTGGGGTCAAGGGTAGGGTTGAAAAATTAGATTTCATGAAAGAATTTAAAGTGTTTTTTCAGGTATGAATTGGGTTCATTTGTATCTAATTCAGCATAAAATTATTTTTTTTTGTGAAGTTCAGTTTTTTGTGCATTTTAAATGAAAAGGTGAGGCATGTGAATGTGAGACTTGATGAAACCATTCAAAATAGATATTTGGAATAGAGTTGGGTTCATTTATTTGTAATCTGGTGTAAGAATATTTGATGTTTTATTTTATAACTTTCTGTTCTTTTGGGTATTTTGAAACTGAGTGCAATGTAGGCTCCCAAGAGATTTAGTTTCAAAACAAACAGCCCAAACATTTTGACGTCATCAGGAAAGCCCTAAATTCCAATCACTACGACGTCCATTTTGGACGTATTTTGGTGGTGGTGGGTGAAGCCACGGGAACGTGTGTGCGTGTGTGTGTGTGTGTGTGTGTGTGTGTGTGTGTGTGCGTGTGTGTGTGTTGGCTTTTGCGGGTCCTGAGCAGGAGTTTGTCAAATCACAAAGCATCCTTGGCATTGAGAAGTGTTCGGGATGGGGCTTGTTCCTGAGGTGCAGCTGCACTTGTCTCATTGTTTCAGGCTCACCGCCGACAGACCCAGTCCAGCCATGGACACCTTCTCCAGCAGGTGGCCAAGGTTCCGGTTCGGGCTCTCCTCCCACACAATCCTCGGGTGAGAACCAGTGAGGACAAGGCACAAGGTCTAGCTCTGAAAAAAAAGTTGGAGAAATTCTCATTGAACAACCCACAACACACAGATGTTTCTGTCATCGTGGTGTGCCGGTGGGTGCAACGCCAGAAATCGCAAACTTGTGTGATTGCTATCTGTTTCAGACATGGTGCGTGAGCCCATCAAAATCACAAGTTTATTACCGCACAAAACAACCACGATGTTCTTCTCCATCACATTTCAGATCCTGAGAGGCCCCGGGTGCAGAAATCCCAGCACGACCCGTGGGCGGACGGAGACCCCTCCACCTGCATCCAGGGCTCTCAGCTGACCAGGCCTCTCACCACCACCATCACTCATGCCACAGAAAATAAACTCACAGTGCAGATTCTTCACACAAACACCTCACATCCCCATGCTTGTAAGAAGCTGGGAAAAGGCCTGAGCTCTTCAGTGACGAATGAAAACTGCCCAGTTCAGAAACTGTGCAGGGTCACTTGGGTCTTTCCTGGGAACAGGACATGTGAGTTTGAGTGTTTGCAGCCTGAGGTCGGCCTCACCACATGGAACCTCAACCTGGTCCCTTTGCTGATGAATCCAGTGGAATTTGGAGTTTGCGAAGTCTATGTTTGACTTCGGGGAAGAGAGGACAAGACGAAGCAGGGATCCAGTCTGATGTTTCTGTGTTTTGTGAAGAAAACTTTTTGTGGTAGAAAAAGCAGCTGAAAGATTTGGTGTTGAGATCATGGACCCTCTGAACATGCCCTTGGACAGACACACTGCGACACTTGCAGAAGAACTTGAGAGCAACAAAACTGGACTTTATGTCTGTGCAAATGAATCACAGTTGTGAATGCAATTGCACTGAAGAAACTCCAGAAATAATGCAAAACATTTTGTAAAAAATCATTTTTGGAAAGTCATTTGCCTCGGAGAAAACTGAATGCTGATGCTGGTGTTCAGAGAATATGGTTGAATCCAGGAAAACATTTGGTGCACAACACTTCTGTAAATGTAAACCACTCTCTTAAACGGTGTTCCCCGACAATGTAGAAATGATCAATACGGTGAAACATTTGCCGTGCACTTTTTGTTCAGACAGTTTCATAAGAAACAAAACTTTATTCAGTTGTTATATTTGTGTGACTTTATGCAGACAAAATGTATGTTCTTCAAGAGAAGGTTTTGGCCAAAAGCCAACTCCTCTTGGTCAGTTTCATGGTCAGTTTTGCGTTTTTCAAAGCAGGTGAGTAAAACACAGAAAGCGTGAGATTCACAGAAATAACGAGGAGACGGATTTGATGTTGATGGAATCGGTGCACCTGAAGTCCCCAATATATTTCTTGCCATGTTGTAACTTTCGAAGTTGGAGTCCGGCCTCCCTACCACCCCCTGTTCAGTCCCTAGCGGGGCATTGAAGACACTGTTCTGACGCTGTGCCAAGATTTTTGATGCTGAAGTTGGGGCCACAAGGGGATTCGGTCCTCTGCCCAGACCTGCGCCTACTTGCAAGCAAAACAGACTGGCTGCTGCTTCGCAAACCCGTCTGTGTGTTTCAGACTGTCTGCAGCAGACAGGGATGTTTCCCCCTGTGGAAGGATACGGGAGAGTCGCGGGCAAAGATTGCCAAGGACAAGATATTTTCATGGTGAAAGCGACAGGTAGGGTTGGAACACAGAAACAACAACATTGGAGTCCACTTCAGCGGATCAGGGGGGGCGCCCCCCCCCCCCCCCCCCCCCCCCGAGGTGGGGGGCCCCCCCACACCACCCACAAAACCCCCCCCCCCCACACCCCCCCCAACAAAGGGTAAAAAGCCCCCCCCAGGATTATTTGGGTGG